>Ga0137414_1153678_pt1 | contig 9436 bp, 7 predicted proteins | sample CZODoug2_1_16fun_FD_122068 | JGI IMG/M metagenome (GOLD analysis project Ga0137414, IMG submission 122068) | Vadose zone soil fungal communities from Angelo Coast Range Reserve, California, USA - CZODoug2_1_16fungal (PacBio error correction) | ecosystem: Environmental > Terrestrial > Soil > Vadose... | reverse complement strand
TCACTGGATGCTGGCAACACCTAGCGTACGATGGTGAGCATATTTAGTGACATGCATAGTTGATAACTGATCTTACTCCGAGCCTTTGAGATCAATCCGTATGTCAGCTAGGTATATCTTGATGGTGAAGTTTTTTGTAAACTCACCAAAACGGATAGTCAGGCATCTTGTGTCGTTCCTTCAAACCATGGCACCACACCTTCCTTATAACGGGTGCCGCTGCGTCGACCGTTATATTGCGCACCCACGAAAAACAGTCTCGGCCGTAATCGTGTAGGTGACACAGCACAAGCCAAACTAAAGGAACTCCGAAGCGGCGGGCGGGTGGGGGTAGGTAAAAAGTAAAATTACCTCGCTTGCAAAGATATCTTGCACTTGGAATTCTTTTTCCCACCCTTCCTGGTCTTTTTTCGGCACGTGACAATTGCCTCTTCTTTCAGATAAAAAAACTTTGCTCGTGAAGTGAAGAAGAAATAAATGCCTAAAACGGCCAACGTGTCCCATGAACGCGAAAAAAATCGACTTCGCTCTGGACACGCTGCCCACCAAAGCTCCCAGCCAAGTCGGTGTCCCATGGAAGGAAAGTTGCCGATTCTCCATGGGACACGCCGCGGGTTTCGCCGGAACAGTGCTGATACGATATGTCGTTGGTTTTGTAGTCCATCGTCTCATTGCCTTTGCGACAGGTCGAAACTCAAGATTTGCGGTCGAAAAAATTCTCCTTTCATAGGGCGGTAAACGAGGTTGCGCAATTTTTCCGATCGAAATCCGTGCCCAGGACGCGTCTCTGTCGCCGACGCATTGTCGTGAATCTTGTCAGTTCGGGTCTTGTCAGTTTACGTAACCCGGCCCGTACCTCTGCGTTCCAGAGCGATGTAAACGTTGTGTTCCCCATCTACCCCCGTGTCCGCGATGGGAAAGCGTCGGGTTAGACCTGGTCGATAGTTAACTGGTCGTGTAGCGTTCTCGATAGCAAGAATAGATGTTGGTCCTTGTCGATGTCACTGCGTGTGGCTTCTCGTTTGAGGCAGTCTTCTTGACCGCAAGAAATAGAGTATCCACCCGTTTCCTTTTGTATGTCCAAACTCCTTGCGCCAGGTCAATCACGCAATCCTCTCATCATTACGCCGTTCAGTGATTTACTGTTTGATTTCTGAACTGTAATCAGGGTCATCTTTAGAATTTATGTTGATAGCAGCTGTCCGTAGGTTTGAGCTCGCCATCGATATTGACTAGAATGAACCGCTGTTCTTGTCGTTTGTCGCATGAGGCGTAATTGCAGGCAGCACGACGCTGGATTTCGGTGAAGTCTAGTATCCAGAGTGCGAGACTTTGTTTATATGTCTCTCTCCTTCGGAACAGCCGAAATCTTTGTATGCAGCCACTACGCGATACTACTAAAATGTCAGACTCATAGTTCCACACCATGTGTACTATTCAGTATCCCCATGACTACCTGTAAGTTTCCGTCTTTTAAGGCGAATATTTTTAAATATTCGACAAGTCTCCGGTGATGCGAGGCTGATACTAGAAGTATTGACCACACACCTCCCCTTTTGCCCGACGTCATGCAGTCCAGCAACTCTCGGCGAAATTCGCTTGTGGACCCACGATCTTTCAAGAACAGAATTATGAGAGTGGATATATGCGAGCGCATTCAACAACACAAAGACGATGTACCAGAGGAATTGCTAGAAGATTCGACAATGCACTGACTCTGGAGTGTATACCAAGAGGAGCGAAGGTTATCTTCTGAAAAAGAGGATGTCGAGACCCAGAGCGGTCTCATTGCTTACAGTTGACATGGCACAGATAGCTGGATATTGTTTAGAACTACCAGAAGTTATCCCACTACAGGCTTCGGGAGCATCGACACTGACCTTGTCAACATCAGCTGAACAGAGCGGCACAGATTGTGTCCGACAAGACATCAAATTTGTCAGGTTCACATCAGACATCTTCGAACAGCGTGTACGTTACCTTCCATCCATTCTAACGAGACATCACTCCGTCATCCAGAAACGGCCCATTTCCAAACATCGCTGTTTGTCTTTCCGATATCGAGAACCCCGAGGGGGCCAGAAAGGTAAAGTAGACCATTATCAGTCTCGAATACACACAATCACAAAAGCATAGACACTCTTCCGTTATGGACGCGGAAACGGAAAACTGGCCCATTCCAATGAAACAAGACATGAATTCGAGTGGTAAATTTAATTACGAAGCTTCCTCTCTCAGACTTACCGCGGGCAACTCCTTGTGGAGCCGGGCGACGTCAATGATGCTCTCACGGCGCTATCATACAAGTTTCTTCGTGATCGCCACTACTATCTCGCGAAAGAAATTCGATACATATTCGCGCCGACATTCAGCAGATCAGATCTTAAAATCTGGGTCATTCATGCTATTCCGGGTTTAAATGTCGCAACGCGCGCAAAGGACTGTTTGACAAGCCGGCTTCTTCGCATGCAAAAATGACGAAGCTGACGGGCTGAGAAAGACCAAAGCAAGTGGAAGCAAATAGTAGGACATAATGATTTACGCATGTACAATTAAACCGGCGGTAGAACCAGAACCTTCTATGTCCAATGAACCAATGGTCGATTGTTCTTTGTCGTACAAAACGAAACTCATTTATGCTGATCACGTTGTTGGACGGACCTATGACTTACAGCTCCAGTAAACCCTCATTTTCAATAAAACATTTCGAAATCGTTTGACCTTCGAAACTAGTCAGACATTGAGATCACGTCACGCTAGGTAGAGAAGAGCTCCTTACAGACAGGGGCTTGAACAGTGAACCCTGGAATGGCCCTTGGGCACCGAAATCAAGTTGGCTGGGGATTGCGTGATGTGAAAAATCTACAGGCAAAAGGAAAAGAGAATGAGCTGGATCTCTGTGGACACCTTGTGACTTGTGTGCGAAAATCTTTTACATAAGAACCTCTAAAGAAAATCGATACATGCATTGCTCAGGCGCCGGAGGGCTCGTGCGATCCGTAGCAGCAAGCAAGGATGCAATTCCAAGTGAGCCTCGAATCCTCCCAGATTGATAGTCACTATTTCGATCGACCCTTTTCATATGTATCGACCTCTAACTTGTCGATTTCACTGGGAATTAAGTCCAGTTCGAAGGCAATCGAAGGTTGTGCGAAAGTCAGTTATCTGTCTTTTTTTGGCTTATGTGTAAAGTGGATATAGCTATGATTTGTCTGCAAAAGCTGGACTCTCCCAGTCCTCAATAATGTAAACGTTGATGTGGTGGATGTAGTCGCTAAGAGAAGGACCTTCTGCTGGGATGTGTTGAAGGAACTTTCTATCGCGCTCTTCGGTTAGTCATTACAAAAATACCCGTGCCAGGAACGCAAAGCGAAGTGACTCAGCCAGTTTGTTCTGATCAGCGCACGATCGATCGATACGTACTCTAAGATGAAGGCAAGAACCCTCAGACACAATGTCTCTGTTGAACCAAGTTGTTCAGTTGAGATATCGAGGCGAGTTACAGGATTCGTTGGATTGAGTGTCGCCCCCAATATCAAATATGCGGAGTGAAGTAGCCGTCCTGCATGCCCTGCGATTACTTTAGCGTGGCATTTCGAGTGCTGCGCCAGGGTACATCAGGGTATCATAAGGTCCGTGCGCACGTGAGTTGTGTTGTGGTGTGTTGTTAGTAACGCGCCGCATTAGGTAGCGCACATTTTTGTGTGTTGCTCTTTGACTCAACTTCTCCTCTTCTTGCTTTGCTTTTCTCTCTTCTGTCGACACCCCTCCTTCTGACACCTACTCTTTTTCTGCATAACAAATGCTCCCACGACAAACGAGAACTTGATGACTACGAGGATGAGAACGACGTTCTCCCAATGGCGCAGTTCCAGCAGCTGTGAACAGTGTCAACAGCGGCGGCAGTCGATGGTGAGGTCGACCAGGACAAAAAAAACTTCTCTGGAATACATTCGACGGGCTTCAGGTTTGTTCTTGCGTCCTGTTCTTGTAAACCACCTGACAATTATATTTCCTGCTTTTCACAGAGACTTCTTGCTGAAAACCTGAACTCGGAGACCATTAGTGGGGTTTGGAGCACCCCAGAAGTATCAAGACGTTCAAATATGTTACCAACAATTTATTTTCTGCATCCAGCAGATGTATTCCTCAGCTTCTGAATGGACGTCCTCTGCCAGCAAGTCAGGACGGAAGACGGCAGTCTTGTGCTTGCAACTTTGCAGCAGCTGACTCAATGGAAATTTTAGTATTGTCTCTGCCACACGCGCGAGCTCGCATTCCAAATAAAGAACGATACACGGCTTTCCAAGTACATGCCTACGTGCGATTGCACGTTCACGGGGGATCGTGTCAAAAGGATCTGGAGATCCTTCTGACAAGACTCGCTGCCCAATATCGTCGTGGCCACTCCCGAGATATTCCCTAAAGAACAAATTTTGGATGCGAAGACGTCAAGCACTTACTGGATGATGCAATAAATGCTGGACAGCTTGGTTAGTCTCATCTGGATCATTGGCTACGAGTCGCGTATTTGGACCTCCTTTTCATATTCACACATCTATCGGCTGCGCCGCCGAAGAAGTACTGTCTCGCCCAGTCCAACGTCCCTCGCTCGCGAGGCAGGCGCCTGGCGCTCTGAACGCTGTAGATGCTGGGTCATGGATCTTCGTTGGGTTGATGGCCATGGAATTGAATCAAGATGAACTTTAACATAATTCTTTTCTCGTTCGCCGAAGTCGACAACAGTCTAACGCTCCCGCTATTCTTTATTGGATCGAGACTGCGTCGAACGTACGAATTTCCGTGCGACACTCCCACAGCAGGTGATGTTCAGTGCAATATCGAAGGAATTAGGTTGATTGCAAGAAATATGCAAATGTAAGTGAGATGCTTCTGATGGAGTTCCCGCTCACGCCTGCAGCTTGGAGATCTTGTGATGATGAGACGAAGTGACGCTACACGCTTACAGCAAATTTGTTAAGCTCGACGGATGCGAGAAGGAAAGTGAATGAGTTATAACACTCTGGAGTAATCAGGTATGAGATTTGTCAGCCGAAGACATCATTTATGATTTTCAGTGTCATCTTCGTCAACTTGAAGAGCGGTGGAGTACAAGCTCTTAGTTTCTTGCAATTCCCTAGTATCAGCATCATCGGGTTGCTCGGAGGACGGTGGTTTACTTCCGACTATGGTCATGTAATGATGTCGTAGTAATGTTACACTGGTTCAGCTTTCGAAAACGTATCCTTTGCCACGACATCTGGTGTGGCATTGGTTGAACGGTAATATTGTTATCAACTATGCTGCCGCAGATGCCGAGCTACTTATCGGTCGGTCGTGCAGGTCCTTCGGACAAAGGTTCGCCATCAGTTCCAATCCAGTGAGGCGATCAACAGTCATGGCTGCCATTCCATAGGTTGAGTGCTGTCCTGAGCTTCTACATTGATCCTGTAGCTTACATAAGTGTCTGGACTCTGTCTTTTTTACTAACTGAATTCCCTTTTCCAGTGACGTCCTAATTCAAATAGTAATTGTCTTCCTATGTTATTTACACTCCTATTTCCTGAGCATCTTAATGTATTTTTAGTTGTTGTCGAATGCTCATCATGCTCTCTTCCTGTTCACCTCCGAACGCAGTTTGTGTGCGAGATACTACCATCAGACTCTAATCGTCACTGTTTGCGTCGGCAACATGAGACACGGATACTGTACTGTTTGGACAGTTGGACGACTTGCACCTTACACACACTGAAGTTGGACACCTTCAGTGTGTAACGAACGTCACAAAGGCATGAAAGTACCTACATCAAATTTGAGCACTTGGAGTATGTATGATCCACTGTTCATCAACTAAAAGCTGCTGGGGTTTCTTCAAACTCTATGATCCAAATCTCACTTCACAAGATATGGCAGGCCCTATTTGAAACTTTGGGGACGTCATCTAATCGCGTCGAACCGTCTTCGGTACCGTGCGCACGTCCAACACATCACGATGCCCGCCTCGAATTCTCACTGCCACCTTCATTCCGAGCTTGACTTCAGCCTACAACCAGTTAAAGCAGATTGAAAAGACCACAGGCGCAGATCATCCAGATCACTTTGGCTATCCGATCGCCCTCTGAGATATTTCGTTACTTTGATGTGCACTGACACGGAAGTGATGGGAGGAAACGGTGGCGTATAATCGGAGCTCCGTTCTGGCCAGATCTCAAGGGTCATCCGGGGGGGGAAGATATGATCATCCGACTGTTGCGATATCTTCTCATGATCACATCTTTCCTTTAAGAACTCAACAATCTGTAACGCCGAACATTACGCATGGTAGTACATGAATGAGAATGGCTACTCGCCAGAAGACGATTGTGATTCTTGATCGTCGCCAGTGTCTTTCAGACAAATACGACAACATCCGCCATTACTCATAACTCAAATCAATCATGCTGGCGTGCCATGAAACACTTTCATGTGAAGTCTTGCGCTTGCTCGAGTCAGATAGTCTTGCTGTACACGTGCGGACGTGTCCCCTCCAGGACTGCAGGCACCGTATATATCCGACACTACAGTATATGTGCACGAGGCTTACGTATGAGTTAAACTCTGGTAATAAGTAGTATTGGAACATCGCTCGTCAAATAAGTTGTTGGTTGTTCAGTTCGTTGCAATTCACACTTCCGTCCCAGGACCTGAAACTGCAGTTGAATATCTCGTCCATGTAGTTGCGCAGTACACGAGTGGCAAAGTTCATGGCGTCCTGAGGAGACGATCAAGCTTAGCTTTTACAAATGAAGCATGTGTCGATTGTTTTCTTTACAAAGATAGCATTTTTCATTGTCACAGTGGTAGAATTTGCAATCTGGGGACTGAATTGAAATGAAATAGGAGATGATCACTTTTAGGTTAAACTGACCGAAGATTGGAATCCGCAATGTATGCCCATTTTTGGTGCACTTGTACCTGCCAGGCGTGATACCACCACACAAGCCGGTGGCTAAGGTCACGTTCTGGAACCAGCTGTTCCACAGGTTACGCAGTGATTTATGTATTCATAAAATATTCTTACGCAGTACCATACAAAAAGATCTTGGCACAACGTCAGCGGCTGCAATCTGCAAAAACATGGAACTTACCAATCAGTTTGGCTATATGATGGTGTCAAATGCATATTATATGCACACTGCCAGTGTACCACGTATCTGCAGCTGGCAAAGACGCAGCATAGAACGAGGCATTTGCATAGGTGATAGAGGTAGAGAGCTTTGAGAGATAGAGTAATTGCCGAACCGGGAAGGCCGTCCGTGACGGTATTAACCAGAAAGACATGGCACTCACTGCACGATTTCATAAGTCGTATTATACGCTCTTGAGTTTAGTATTACCGAAATTTTGTCCAGACGAGGGTCAAGTGAGCGTCGCTGTCTCCTCGTCGGTTACCCAGACTGACATATAAATTGTTCCAAATATGACGAGGTGCGCTGAGAGCATTCCCGCCAGGTCAAAGCAGTGCAGATCAAGCTGGCCCTGAGAAAATCATCCAGCATCGAAATTCAACGCAAAATTGACGAATACCAGTAGAGTGAGGGGTGCGGAACGCGCTACATTTAAGCATTCAAAGTATTCTCCATTTCCAAATCAAAATGGTTGCGGCGCCCGTCTCTGCTGGGCGGATATCACGTTGGGCCAAACGATGAAAATCTGGTCATACTCACAGAGACTCAGGCATTTGGACCTTGGTAAAAATTGCTCTGTATCTGTGGGTGACCAAATAACGTTCCTTCTGGGCACCAGTTAAAAGGAGAGCTGGATGCGGCCTTTTTGCAATTGCACGGAGTACTCTGTGAGAGCGCATGAATTTGCAACCGAGCGGTAAAACTGAAAGAAGACGGCGAGGCGCATCAAATGTTGTCGGAAGTTGGGTCTGTTCGTGTTACCTACCAAGTTTGATATTTCACCGATAGTTGCATTCTATCAGGAAATTTACCACGTCGATTTCAGATCAATGTGCTGGCGTTGTTAATATACAACTCAGCGGTGTGCCATAATTGTTGGTAGCAATTCAGCTGCAGAAGAGAGGAGAATCAACCGAAGTTTGCTACCCGATTTGGCAACTGGTGTGCCTGAATATAGGGGCTGGTATCGCAACGTATCGTACGGCCGTACAATTTACGTGCTGGGATGTAGGTAAGGTCACTGTACGGTAACACGAGCCACTAAATTGTAGTACAAATATCTTGATCAATTATCATCACCCGGAAACCATAACGCATTAAAGTTGAATCCTAGATTATTAACCTGACTGGAAGCCATTCACATTAGATAGCTGAATAAAGAATGCACTGGCAGGAATCATGTCAATGAACGGTTGTCTCATGAATCTCGATATACGCGAAATCAAGTAGTTTGAGCGTTACAAAATAAATGAATGTGTGGCGAAATGGCGATGGTGAGGTATGAAAAATCATATAAGTAGCGCGAATGAGTAGCAGGAGACGCAAACATACCAACTTGCCAATGAGTTAGTCATCAATATTCGATCAACCTATGAGTAACACATGAGCAGTATTATGTATCGCCAAAAGCAATAACGTAACCCGTAGTTGGCAGAACTCAGGCTCATGACTCTAGAGGATGTGTGTCAGTTTATTAAGTGTCCGTTACAAGGTTGACATAAAATAGACTGGAGTTTTGCCATTCTGCCGGCTAAATGGGAGTGAGCAGATCGCGAATTAGTACAGGCTCACTCATTCACACATATGCATACGTTGTCTTATTATTATTGCATTGTAAAGTAATCTGAATCCCTATAACGACTTCGACTGCGGTCACTGCTATCACTTGAATTTGCAAAGCGTTGAGCATTCTGTTTCGCTTGTTGGATGCAGAACTTCAGAAGGACTCTCCGTCAGGTGGCGTGTTCTCGAGAGTCGAGATGCCGAAAGGGTTGAATGACAACCTACTCATCTCAGTTACTGATATCAGATATTCCTAGGATTTCGAACCAGCTACCATACGCGTTAGAAAGACGTCATGCGCATCTTGCAGATGGTCCTGTATCCTCGATATGATATCCCGTTTGATGATTTGAGTCGGAGGCAATGATGACACGCTTATGCTCCTTGGCCCTCGTTACTGCTGTGAGTACATAGGCATGAGGATCAGGAATACAGGCTATGAGATGAGGTAAGTAGTGATGTATGGAAGTACTAATCGTCATCCATTGAGGAATGAACTTTGTTTCAGGCTATCGCGAAGGAGTAGATATTGACGCCAGCTGTTTTCAAGACAACCCGGACGTCTTTGTGGAGTGATTCCTACGAGTTAATCCGTAGTTGGGTACTGGCAGCTCATTTTGCAACGAGAGTACCACAGTCCACAAAACAGCAGTTGAGCGGCCCGCCTTCTTTGAGTCGATTAGAATCAATGATAATATGAATGTTTC
>Ga0137414_1232506_pt1 | contig 9444 bp, 2 predicted proteins | sample CZODoug2_1_16fun_FD_122068 | JGI IMG/M metagenome (GOLD analysis project Ga0137414, IMG submission 122068) | Vadose zone soil fungal communities from Angelo Coast Range Reserve, California, USA - CZODoug2_1_16fungal (PacBio error correction) | ecosystem: Environmental > Terrestrial > Soil > Vadose... | reverse complement strand
GCAGGCAATAATGTTCTATCTTACGTTGTAATGTGCCTGACAGAAAGAGACACTGTGAACCCTTTATCATATCAGCTGAATAATTTGTGCACTATTATATAATACCTGCCGGATGTGAATAAAGGCGATCTCGCCTTGGACTCAAGCGTCTATATCCTGTGAATGAGAAGATTTTTCTCTGATATGATCCACAGACAGAGCATTCAAAGGAGTATATTTCCAATTTTCTTCGCCTCGGGAGGATGACTCCAGATAATTCTGTCAAGTACGCTCCACAACTTAGTTATCGGCATTCTGATTGTCTCTTACTTATTGATGGCTAAGTTGCAGTAGCGGAAATCTATTAGTTGGACGATGCGGTTCTTAGTTTATCTCTAGCATAAGGATGTTGTGTGGCCTTTATATCACCATGAATAATATCAGTTTGGAGGGGAATTTTTATATCAGCTAGCCTTCAATAAAAAAATATTCCTTATAGTTTCTTCCGCATCTATAGACAGGAGGGAACTCATTTGTCTTCAGAAGCAAAATCGTAAGTTTATCTGCCATTGCATAGTTTAATTGGTTAGTAAGCAGTAGTTTAAGCCACTTCAGCAATTCACGTACTTCTTCACGCTCTTTTCACAAGTTCTTTCCCCTTCCATCACTGCACTTGTTCGCTATCCGTCTCTCGCCAATATTTAGCGTTAGATGGAATTTAACCCCCACTTAGAGCTCCATTTATAGTAACAACTATCTACACGTCATTTTTCGACTTCATTGGGTCAAATTACGTGTTTTTTCCTGCAAGGAGATACAGCAAATATCTAAAATACATCCCTATATAACTTGAAATAGCTGGACTATCCCTGATAATTCTGGCTATTCCTACGTCTCATCTTATTTCAGCTCCTAACTTAATCTGGTGAGACTATACAGCCTAATTTGCGTGTTGGAGTGCAGGGTATCGCTCTCGCAAAATTGCTCTGACGTGCTAGATGTATTCCATCGTGATCCATCGAAATTGTTGATAGCACAGAATGATCAATGCCGCGAAAGGCGTGCGAGCGTATGTGCTCGAGTAGTCGGCTTCCCACTGTTCGAAGTCATATGCAGAGTCCCACACTTGCTTTGGCATCCCCAGGATGGTGGTACCCCACCTCCCGTCAGGTTAGTTGAGTCAGATGGCTGCTACTTCAGAGTGGGATCCGAAGAGGTATTCCATATCTTGTAATTCCCAGCTGCTGGGAGCGAAAGCACTCTCAGCTAAGATCAGACCTCTTTTGGTATCGCAGCCAGTCTCCTAGACATTTTGTTTAAAAAGAATAACCGCATGTGTGATCCATCCACCGTCATAAACTATATGCTCGTTCTCCAGCCACAAACCTCATCAGCTCAGAACTCTTCACTGCCATGTAGCATCCGGGCCGACTCTACCGTACTTCTCCAAGCCTACGACGTTGGCGAAGCCTGCTTCTCGCAGCGGCTTAAGATCGCGGAGGCGTGCACATCCCATCGAAGTATATTCCACCATGCTCGTATCCACCTTCGCTCGACAAAATCGGACTTATTTTCGAGATTTAAATCTTTCACCCCGTTGCCTGCATACTCGGGAGCAATCTCCTTCGTGATCGGAACTCCCGGCAGATTTAATATCAAAGCCGTCCACTATCTGCCGCCTCGCCAGACACTTTCGCCCGTGCGATGCTTCGTCGTAGAATCGCTATGGATGTAGATAGCGTCTGGTTTCAGGTAAAGACTTGCCGAATAAATGGAGATGAAATGTTTTAATTCGAAGTGAATATCCCCTAACGGCTCACTCATCAAGTGGACATAGTGACACAATATTTGGATCGTAGGCCGACTCTCGTCGTGATGGCCGGCTCAGGTGTATGTGTTGATTCAGTTATTGTACCGGTAGCAAACTTATCGAGGACTTAAAGAGCAAGATAAGAGTGATCGATACCGCAATGGATATGACTACATTCCTCCTCCCGCCTGGTGAACATGATTTAATGGCCGCAAAAGGACGACTGAGAAAATTTTGAGACCAAAAAGCTTCTAGAGAAATTTCCTGCTCTTATATAATATAATCATGACGTGCTACTTGCCGCCTTCTAGGAGAGTTTAAAAAAATGCAGTTTTGCCCAAGTACAATCTAATCTTGGATATCTTGCAGCGAGATTCGTGATAGATCACTTCTGCAAGTATTACCAGGATCATCAATTTAAAGACAGTGTCTCAGTCACAGATACAACATGCTTGCGATGATCATGCGCGGAGATGGCGTGGCTTTCCCGAAATTGTTGCCATCGACCTGGGCACCATGAAGATTGGTGAAGGAACTAAAATGAAACAGTAGAATAAGGTCAACGTATAACAAGGTTTATCTAATTATTAGGAAAAAAGGAGGGGTTGTACAACAGACAAATTTTCTTTTCTTGTTGCTTTGTTGTCTATATTTTATAAGAAACAAAACTGTTTTATGGTACAGTATTTTGCGACTATTGGTGTTATATAGTTTCTTATTATGTCCTAACTGAACAGCGTTCAATAGCAATAAGGCTCGATCGGTAAATACCGCTAGAAGTGATGGTTGACAGTCATTGCAAAGCATGTACATGAAATAATTTCCAAATGAGACGCAATGGAGCTTTGAGTCAATGCACGTTTAATCTGTCGGGTCGTAGTGAACTTGATGTTACGAGGGTTTTCGTTACTGAGTATTTTGCTAAATATATCTATAGTCAGTATCTATTATAGGCTGCCCTGGGCGGGCTCAGTTTTACTAAATACGGGGAAAATAGGTAAAATATCACGTGCACCTTCCCTTTAGGAATACAGTGGCGCTCTTACGAACTGAGGGACCATTTTTAGCTGGTAATAGTGCATCCATTAATCTAACCTAGATGGACGTCACATGTTTGAAAACTTTGGATTTGGGATCAGGTTACAAGGTTTTGGTGGAATTTGAGCCGGCTATGCTTAGAGATTGGCCATGTGAAAACTTTGTATTTGGAACCCGTTTTGTTTCAAATAGCCTAATTGGGCATCATTAGATTGTTTTCAGTTCGTGGAATTCCATGGGCAAGTTTACTGCATTGCATTTCAGGTACAGCAAGCGCGACCGCCCGTCAAAGCCTTGAACTTACAAAGATATGGAATAAAGTAACACCTTTGGGGCTTCATGTTGATCACTACCTATTGATATTTGGTAGCGGACTCGACGGTTTGGACTTAGGATATTTGAGCGAGCGACAATTAATTAGAAGAGCAATGATAAGATGGATGTGTATTGGACCAAGGGTTTGCCTAGTGAAGCCAGATGAAGACCAGCAAAAGGAGCAGTAATGTCTGCCATATATTGAATTGTCCGGCATATGCGACCTGACACCTTCAATTGCCAATCCACTTTGAATGCAAATAAAAGTACTAAATATATACCACAGTAGAATCTTTCATTCTTAACCACATAACTAAAATCAATTAAGATTTATGTTAATTGAGGGCCCTATAATATATAATTAAGATCGACAACAGAGGTAAATCCACCGATAATATTACAATTCATAAGTAAATAAATTTGTAAATGATCTGTATTAACCTGGAGCAATTAAAAATAGTCCATATTTTCATGTCGGATAGTTTTTGTCCCAAATATTTTTACTGCCGACACGGCAGAAGGCCTTTATGTTTCATAATATAGAATCCTTGCCATAAAAAGTTCGTCTTACTATTCGAGGCGAAATTTGAAAGATATCGTACAACCCAGTTCGAAAGTTGTCTTCCGACATTGTCGAAGCCGGCTGTTGCATGATCTGACGCCCTGATACCCATACCAAAAATTCTTTCCAACTATTATTACTTACTATTATCATTGTATTTCGAGACCACGCGCTTGGAAAATCAAATACATAGTCCGCGAGTTAGGCGGAGGTTTCATTTTCCTTCGAAAAAAGGAGGGATTATATAACTAATATAGAGTGCTCGACTTGCAAGAAGACTCAAGCAGGACAATTAAAGAAGTTAAGCCCAAAACACATCAAAAATCCTTATGTCTTTTTTGTTGAATAGTCTCCGCAAAAAATAAACATACTCAAGAAAGGAACAATACTAATGTTTGAATTAAGATTTTAGCTATATACAGCATAGTTTTTTTTAAGTCAGTGGAACCGCAGATCCAGGAGGAGTAAATAAGTGAATTAAGCCAATATGGAATGAATAATTGTTGACCGGCCGTGCTTAAACATTGTCTATACATTACCCAAAGGAAGTACCCATGACAATAGCATCTTAGATACCGGGCTTCATTTCAAGAAAACGGTAAAACGTCGTGGGCTGTAATAACAACATTAACATTTAGGTTGAATCATTTCAATTTTCAATCTGGATCTCTGCATATAATCTGGTTGAACTTTATTTTGAAACATGTGACACTAAATCCAAACTTTCTTTTTCTTTCTCAAACTCATATAAGATCTTATGAAATGCCGTACTTCACTAGCATCCAGCACCACGAACGCTTATCCGGATGAATGTCGTATTTACGCATCAAGACTATAGTGCTACCAAACAGATGGCCTATCCACTCTTGTAATAAAACACTAAAGCTTCGTTATAATGCATATTTCTGGGTGTAAACCCACACCTAGCTAGCTACAAAATCTTCTTTATTTTGCCAAATGTTCGGTACGACATGTAATTGCGATACTAGCAATTTAAGGTCTTAGTAATACACATGTCGTACCGAACATTTTGCAAATAAAGAAGATTTTGTAGCTAAGCTAGGTGTGGTTCACCCCAGAAAATATGCAGTATAACGAAGCTTTAGTGTTTAATAACAAAGAGTGGATAGGCCATCTGTTGGTAGCCATATAGTCTTGATGCTGTAATTACGACATTCATCGATAGCGTTCGTGGTTGCTGGATGCTAGTGGAAGTACGGCTATTTCATAGATCTTTATGATTGAGAAAGAAAAGAAATTCTGATTTAGTGTCACATGTTTCAAAATAAAAGTTCAACCATATTTTTATGCAGAGATCCAGATTGAAAATTGAAATGATTCAACCTAAATGTTAATGTTGTTATTCACCAGCCCACGACGTTTTACCGTTTCTTGAAATGCAAGCCGGTATCTAAGATGCTCTTGTCAGGGTACTTCTTTGGGTAAATGTATAGACAATAGTCAAGCACGGCCGGTCAACAAATTAGTTCATTCCATATGGCTAATTCACTTATTTACTCCTCCTGGATCTGCGGGTTCCACTGACTTAAAAAAAACTATGCTGTATATAGCTAAAACTCTTATTCAAAACATTATTTGTATTGTTCCTTCTTGAGTATAAGTTTTATTTTGCGGAGACTATTCACAAAAAAGACATAATGGATATTTGATGTGTTTGGGCTTAACTTCTTTAATTGTCCTGCTGAGTCTTCTGCAGTCGAGGCATCTATATTAGTTACTAATTCCCTCCTTTTTCGAAGAAAATGACAACCTCCGCCTAATCGCGACCTATGTATTGATTTTCCAGCGCGTGGTCGTCGAAATAACAATGATAATAGTAATAATAGTTGGAAAGAATTTGTGGTAGGGTATGCAGGCCGTCAGATCATGCAACAGCCCGGCTCGACAATGTCGGAAGCAACTTTCGACTGGGTGTACCGATATCTTTCAAATTTCGCCTCGCGAATAGTAGACGAACTTTTATGGCAAGGAATTCATTATTATGAAACATAAGGCTTCTGCCGTGTCGGCCCAGTAAAAATATTTGGACAAAACTACCGACAATGAAAAAATATGACTATTTTTAATGCTCCAGGTTTAAATACAATCATTTCAAATTTATTTACTGTATGGAATTGTAATATTTCAGGTGGATTTACCTCTGTTTTGTCGAGTTTAATTTATAATATTATAGGGCTCGAATTAACCTATAATCTTAATTGGATTTTATTATGTGGTTAGAATGAAAGATTTAACTGCTGGTAATATATTTTAGTACTTTTTATTTGCATCAAAGTGCATTGGCTATTGAAAGGTGGTCAGGTCGCAAATGCCGGACAATTCAATATATGGCAAGACAATTACTGCTCCTTTTGCTGGTCTTCATCTGGCTTCACTAGGCAACCCTTGTCAATTAACCAGCCGGTCCATCTACCATTAGCATCCTTCGTAATTATGTCGCTCCCTCAATATCTAAGGCCTCAACCGTCGAAGTCGCCTTACAAATAGTTCAAATAGGTAGTGATCAACAAGAAGGCCCCAATGGTGTTACTTTTATGTCCATATCTTGTAATTCAAGGCTTGACGGGCGGTCGAACGCTTGCTGTAACCTGAAATGCAATGCATGTAAACTTGCCCATGGAATTCCACGAACTGAAAAACATCTAATGATGCCCAATTTAGGCTATTTGAATACAAAACGGGTTCCAAATACAAAGTTTTCACATGGCCCAATCTCTAAGCAAAGCCGCTCAAATTCCACCAACCTGTAAACTGATCCCAAATCCAAGTTTCAAACAATGTGACGTCCATCTAGGTTAGAATAATGGATGCACCTATTACCAGCTAAAAGGCCCTCAGTTCGTAAGAGCGCGCACTTGTATTTCCTAAAAGGGAAGGTGCACGTGATTTTACCTCTTTTTCTCCCGATTATAAAAAACTGAGCCCGCCAGGGCAGCCTATAATAGGATACTTGACTATAGATATATTTAGCAAAATTTTTTTTTTTTAACTCAGTAACGAAAACCTCGTACATCAAGTTCACTACGACCCGACAGAATTAGACGTGCATTGACTCAAAGCTCCATTGCGTCTCATTTGGAAATTATTCATGTACTGCCTTTTGCAATGACTGTCACACTCACTTCTAGCGGTATTTACGAATCGAGCCTTTATGCTATGAAACGCTGTCAGTTAGGACAATAATAAGAAACTATATTAACACCAATAGCGCAAAATACTGTTCCAATAAAACCATTTTTGTTTCTTTAATAAAAATTAGACAACAAAAGTCAAACAAAGAAAAGAAAAATTTGTCTTGTTTGTTACAACCTCTTTTTTTTCCTAATAATTAGATAAACCTTGTTAACGTGAACCTATTCTACGTTTTCATTTAGTTCCTTCACCAATCTTCATGTGCCAGGTCGATGCAACAATTTCCGGTAAAGCACGCCATCCTCCGCGCATGCATCACGCAAGCATGTGTATCTGTGACTGAGACACTGTCTTTAAATTGATGATCCTGGTAATACTTGCAGAAGTGATTATCACGAATCTTCGCTGCAGATATCCAAGATTAGACTGTCTTGGCAAACCTGCATTTTATTAAACTCGTCCTTAGAAGGCGCAAGTAAGCAGTATGATTATATTATATAAGAGCAGGAATTTTCTCTAGAAACTTTTTTGGTCTCAAATTTCTCAAGTCGTCCTTTTGCGCCATTAAATCATGTTTCACCAGGCGTGGAGGAGGAAATGTAGTCAATATCCAATTGCGGTATCGATTCACTCTTATCTTAGCTCGTTTAAGTCCCGATAGTTTGCTACCGGGTACAATTAACTGAATCAACACATAACCTGAGCCGCATCACGCGAGAGTCGCCTACGATTCCAAATATTGTGCACATATGTCCACTTGATGAGTAGCCGTTATTGGGATATTCACTTCGAATAAAAACATTTTTCATCTCCATTTAATTCGGCAAGTCTTTACCTGAAACCAGACGCTATTCTACATCCATAGCGATCTCTACGACGAAGCCACGCACGGGCGAAAAGTGGGTCGGCGAGGCGGCAGATAAAGTGACGGCTTTAATATTGAAATCTGCCGTGGAGTTCGGATCACGAAGAGATTGCTCCCGAGTATGCAGGCGAACGGGGTGAAAATCAATTAAATCTCGAAAAGAAGTCGATTTTGTTCAGCGAAGGTGGTATACGAGCAGGTGAATAATACTTCGACTGGGATGTGCCGCCAATCCGCGATCTTAGCCGCTGCGGAGAAAGCAGGCTTCGCCAAGTCGTAAGGACTAGGAGAAGTACGTAGAGTCGGCCACCGGAGCTACATGGCAGTGAAGAGTTCTGAGCTGATGAGGTGTGGCTGGAGAACGAGCATATGTTTATGACGGTGGATGGATCACACATGCGGTTATTCTTTAAACAAAATGTCAGAGACGTGGCTGCGATACCAAAGAGGTCTTGATCTTAGCTGAGAGTGCTTTCGCTCCCAGCAGCTGAATTACAAAGATGTGGAATACCTCCTTCGTGATCCACTCTGAAGTACAGCCATCTGACTCAAACTAACTGACGGAGGTGGGTACCACCATCCTGGGGATGCCAAAGCAGTGTGGACTCTGCAGATGACTTCGACAGTGGGAAGCCGACTACTCGAGCACATACGCTCTGCACGCCTTTCGCGGCATTGATCATTCTGTGCCTATCACAATTTCGATGGGATCACGATGGATACATTCTAGCACGTCAGAGCAATTTTGCGAGAGCCGTATACCCTGCACTCCAACACGCATTAAGGCTGGTATAGTCTCGACAGATGAAGGTTAGGAGCTGAAAATAAGATGAGACGTAGGAATAGCCAGAATTATCAAGGAATAGTCCAGCTATTTCAAGTTATTAGGATGTATTTTAGATATTGCTGTATCTCTTGCAGGAAAAACACGTAATTGACCACAATGAAGTCGAAAAATGACTGTGTTAGATAGTTGTTTACTATAAACTGGAGCTCTAAAGTGGTGTTAAATTCCATCTAACGCAAAATATTGGCGAGAGACGGATAGCGAACAAGTGCAGTGATGGAAGAGGAAAGAAACTTTGAAAAGAGCGTAGAAAGTACGTGAAATTGCTGAAAGTGGCTTAAACTACTGCTTTACTAACCATATTAACTATGCAATGGCAGATAAACCTTACGATTTTTGCTTCTGAAGACAAATGAGTTCCCCTCCGTCTATAGATTGCGAAGAAACTAAATAAGGAATATTTTTTATGAAGGCTTGAGCTGATTATAAAATTCCCCTCCAAAATGATATTACATGGTGATATAAAGCCACACAAACATCCTTATGCCTAGAGATAAAACTAAGAACCGCATCGTCAAACTAATAGATTTTCCGCTACTGCAACCTTAGCCATCATAAGTAAGAGACAATCAGAATGCCGATAACTAAGTTGTGGAGCGTACTTGGACAGATTATCTGGAAGTCATCCTCCCCGAGGCGAAGAAAATGGAAATATACTCCTTTGGGAATGCCTCTGTCTGTGGATCATATTCAGAGAAAATCTTCTCATTCACAGGATATAGACGCTTGAGTCCAAGCGAGATCGCCTTTTATTCACATCCAGGCAGGTAGTTTTTATATAATAGTGCACAAATTATCAGCTGATATTGATAAAGGGTTTCACAGTGTCTCTTTCTGTCAGCACATTACAACGTAGATAGAACATTATTGCCTGC
>Ga0137414_1262948_pt1 | contig 9449 bp, 14 predicted proteins | sample CZODoug2_1_16fun_FD_122068 | JGI IMG/M metagenome (GOLD analysis project Ga0137414, IMG submission 122068) | Vadose zone soil fungal communities from Angelo Coast Range Reserve, California, USA - CZODoug2_1_16fungal (PacBio error correction) | ecosystem: Environmental > Terrestrial > Soil >... | reverse complement strand
TATGAACTCAAGCAACTCTGGACGTCAGATTCACAATAGCTCCGTCAGATCGGTTATATCGGCTAGCGTGACTAGATATCTTACTGGAGGTTGAAAGAAGAGAGGCTTATCTTCCGGTGGCTTAGTAACAGCATGTGAATATATGACATACTTACGACGCACACCGACAGCTTCACCATGCTCTCGTCAGGTTGCGGCAGATCCTACGTGCTGACGGCCATATATCTCCTGGATTGCTGCAGATTTCTAACTGATACGAATGATTCATCTAGAGGGCAGCCACTACGTAGTACCCGCTCACACCCGACGCTGGTTACCGCTGGTAAGAAAAAGCACTGATCCAAAATCCTTCTGGAACAGGTGCGTATTTAGTCAGCGATGGGTATAGGAATAAAAGCGACAGGACCATCCTGTTCGCGTCGATCCAAAATCGGAACAACGCTCTGCTCAATGAGATACGTACCCAACAGTATTTAGTGTGAACTTGGTTGCAATGTCACAGTAGGCCGAACAGACAACCGCGCTTCATCCGCGGCAAAAGTCTTGGATGGTTAGCCATAGTACAAGTAGGATGGATGGACATACGCAAGAGTTTCAGGTTCCACGCTTCGTGGGTGATATTCTATGACACTACTCACCCGATCGCGACTTCCATCCGAAATAACCATCCGCACCGCCCAGAAAATAGAAAGCCCATAGCGCAGTCTGGTGCAGCCGGTATACATTATGCGCGCGTGGGGTAGGGAGCATATGCACAATTACTTCCAGAACACTGTACGTCTCCAATGGTGTCGAATTTTGGATGTGATGGGCTGGAATCCGGAATTAAAAATAAGACTGTCAGATGGCTTGGTCCTAAAATCAAGTGTGGGTCGCATGAAGAACGATTGATGGATCACTTCGGATAAAAAGCCAATTACCAATATGCTAATGCGTACGTTTATAGCCATACACAGAGATGGAGAACGTTTGTACACTACCGCAGCGAACCATATGCATACCACCACTGCACAAGCTGCTTTGGTTTGCCCATTCAAATGCAGAGATATACAGGCGGGTGACAAACGAATTGTGATGATGGTCCGGCGATTCTCAGATATCGATATCCGATATCGATATCCCCTCCATCTCCCCCGCGCGCGTGAACATGAACTGACGCATCTCTGGAATTTTGCCTAATCGTTCCGCTCTTAACGCTGGAGGTATTCGACTTCCAAGTGGCCGCGTGTACTGCAATTCAGGTCAATAGATAATACCTCTCGTAAGTAATGAACGCGCAATTATCTGAAGATGGATTTTGGGAATCTCCCTTGGCTGATGACGCCTTCATAACAAAACAGGGGCAAACACGTACGCTTCGACCAGATCTGCCGGACAAAGCCGAAGCCGCCGCCTACGCATACGAACTGCAGGTTCATCCCATCCGTCTCCGTCCGGCTTTCCCTCCTTCATCGATCCCGCAGTAATCCATGCATTCTCCCAGATCGATAATCCCCATACGCCTAGTCAACATCTGATCTATCGTCAGCCCACTCACTTCACGTCACATCTGAGACGTACACTTATCTGAAGTTCAAATGTGCAAACTTCCCTTGGACCGCTCGCCTTATCCAAAAACAGACGCAAATAATCCTATTCGACCAGATCTACCAGCGGAAACCTGAATCCGCAGTCTACGACAAACGAGCTGCAGGTCCTCAACTGCTCCATCCAGGCTTTCCCCGTTCCACCCACGACCGATCCCTCAACCCATGCTTTCTTCCAGAGCATGGTCGTAGCCTGATGAAGTATCTATTCCACCGTAAGCCCAATCGCTTCACAATCGCATTTGCCGCATTACTTACAGGAACGACAGATCTGCAACCAATACTAAGCTTTTGACCGCTATTAATTATTTCGGTTCCACGATACCAAGCAGGGCCTGTGGCTTGTGGTGCCGAATGATGGCGGCAGGCGGTATTGAAGAAGTGTAGTCGAAGTAGGATAGACCTGCACTCACACGGTATGCGACGGCAGTAGTACCGCCCTCCACGTGGCCGCAACGAAGCAGCGGATGGTATTGAGTGCTGACGGTGCGAATCATCCGAGATATGAGTTTTTCTTCTGAGGGATATTGTGGGTAAGTCTCTGACTTCTAAGACTCCGTGGTTGAATTGATGAAGATACAGTGCGCAATTTGATCTCTTTCTTGCCGCGAACAGCGTGATGCGTTCTGCAAACGATCAAGAGATCTCCCGAGAAATTCTTAAAGTCTAATCTCATCTCGTTCCGTGGTTAACACTACGACTGAGCGAGTTTATCCATATCCAGATCTAGGCTCATGCAGAGACTCTCGAATCCCTGACTTTTTAACACGTATGTTCGCTTTCTTGTGGGAAGTCTTTACAAACGCACAGCTGAGTACCTCATCGCTGATAGTGATTTTTGTAACCGCGTAGCTTCCTCCTCTGATTTGTATTGGTTTCCCGGTTCCACTAACTTCTTGGTCACGGCGTGTGGATTATCTTTCTGCACGGGTAGAGATATCAATGGAATAGAGTTTACTGTCATCGCAGTATGGGCATTGGATAAGGGTTTAGCAGTCTCTTCCTTCATATTTTCAGCGTTTCTTTAAACTTTGACTGCAGCATCATTACTCAAATCTGCGTGAATCGTAGACCCTATGACTCTTTCGCGGTGCAACATATCACGGCCCGCACATTAGGTAGTTGGTCGTACAGGTGGCGCTTAAACACCCGATCTCGGTGTAAATAGATGGCGCAAAAGCGTTGAATAAGGTGGTGCTTGATCGTGGAATAGAGTTGTCAATGCACCTTCGTCGTAGAGTTCCGTTAGAGATACGAGTACGAACTCCGTAAGAGTTTACGCAGGTGGACGAGCGTGCTTCGGATAGGATGAATCGATTGCTATGATTGGAAGCAGCGGCGGCGATTTGGAAGGGAGAGGAGAAAGGTTGCTGACAGAGCTAGAGTTGAGATGCGCGGCAAGCGGAATTCGGGCGCGATGTTGGTTTTGAAGAATATCAGGGAGAGGAGGTATTTTGAGCTCGCTGATTGTGAAGCTGTAGTAGAACAGAGAGCGGCAACGTAGAGCAGGGAGAGAAAGACTGGGGAATCTTTCGTTCGGACTGAAGCGCCGAAATCACGAGCACTGATGGATGCTGGTATGGGATTCGTTCCTAGAGCAGATTTGTTGGATCAATGGTCTGGATGAGCTACCTTCATGATCAGCTTAGACTTTGATTCTCGCGTGGCGTGTAGCCTCGGTGTATTACACTCCGAGACTAGTAGTGTGAGCGTCGATTTTCACTGTGTCTGTGTCGGTTTGGTGGCCAGTGATTTCTTCGTTGGCACTGCTTGTGTGCCATGATGCATATATCCGCGCTATACATTATGCTAGACACAATTACGCGGGCAGGAGCCTCAATTTCATAAGAAACACATACCATTCGATATTCGATATCCATGGTCATCTGCAGCGCTCAGAAACAAAGAGAAAGGACAATTGCAAATGGCAGATAAACATGTAAAAATGTGCAACAAAGAATAGAGACACGATAAAATACTTCGAAATATTTCGATCGATTGACGTCTAGCTTTACTTGTCCTTCATTATCATCGCCCAGCTTGAGCTCATACATCTAACTAAATATCCAAAAAGTGTTACTTGAACCACCACATGCCAATGCAACAAAATCAAACACATCTGGGTCTATTTGGTTTGTACACAGCCTCCAAATTGAAATATTCCCCAACCCTGATTCACACACCCATCTATGCTACAGATCCTCTATAGATATCATCAATCACATAGCGCCCTCCGTTACCGACCCAAACGGCATGCCCCATCACCACCCAGACAACTAGCGTGACCGTGGATATCACAAGTAGCTTATACCTGGCCGTGGACGAAATGAAGATATATGTTGCATTTGCTGACGGATCTTTCCGTACCTTGCACACAGTAAGGGACCCTCCATGATGTATTCATCTAAGCTCTGTCGCCTTCTCCATTTCAATAGTTTGAGCATTTCTACTTTGCCATCTTGCTGCATTAACAATGCGTTGATTGATAAGACGGATCTAAAGGGATCCAGGTTTGAGATCTGTGTTGCGCCCTGTGGTTCTCTTACTGCGGAGTCGATCGGTTAAGCATACATATTTCAGGGATTTTAGCCATTCTGTTCTGAATAGTCCGTTGTGAATCTGGGCAATTTGCATGATTTGGCCTCCCATGGTAAACGGTTTTTTTAAGCCCTCCTTACAGATGGCCCCTTTACAGGTGACATTCTTGGAAGTGCCCGATCCCCTGAAAATGGGCCTTTTTCTTTTAATCCCTCGCAGATTATCAGACGGTTTGGTGTGTATCTAGCTAGAATCAGTTAGCCATGGGAACGGTGGGGAGAGAGGGGAATATACCAGCTGCACTTGCAAACAGGAATTCTACCATCCACACCATCCTCTGCTTCGAACCATCGAACAGGTACCAAGAATCAGACTCCCAAGCATGAGCTTCTCTCCACAGAACATGGACATTGAGAAGGCTTTTATTTCCCGTGCTCTTTCAATGCCCACTGTTCACAACTGCCCAATCCATGGACAGCCAATAATTTTTTTTAATTTTGTGTCGATGTTGCAATTGCGTTATAACACGGGCCACCCAATTATGAGAAGGACCTCAATGACTACCATGTATCAATCTTGAGAGTCGTTCTCATATTGGTGGTTTCCGCTGTTATAACCTGCATTGCAACATCGACACAAGATTAAAAAAAATTATTGCTGTCCATGGATTGGGGCAGTTGGTGAACAGTGGGGCATTGAAAGAGCACGGAAATAAAAGCCTCTCAATGTCATGTTCTGTGGAGAGAAGCTCATGCTTGGGAGTCTGATTCTTGGTACCTGTTCGATGGTTCGAAGCAGAGGATGGTGTGGTGGTAGAATTCCTGTTTGCAAGTGCACCTGGTATATTCCCCTCTCTCCCCCACCCGTTCCCATGGCTACTGATTCTAGCTAGATACACACCAAACCGTCTGATAATCTGCGAGGGATTAAAAGAAAAAGGCCATTTTTCAGGGGATCGCCGCACTTCAGAATGTCACCTCTAAAGGGCCATCTGTAAGGAGGGCTTAAAAAAAACCGTTTACCATGGGAGCCCAAATCATGCAAATTGCCCAGATTCACAACGGACTATTCCAGAACAGGAATGGCTAAAAATCCCTGAAATATGTTATGCTTAACCGATCGACTCCGCAGTAAGAGAACACAGGCGCAACACAGATCTCAAACCATGGAATCCCTTTAGATCCGTCTTTCATATTTCACCGCAATTGTTAATGCAGCAAGATGCAAAGTAGAAATGCTCAAGAACTATTGAAATGAGAAGGCGAAGAGTTAGATGAATACATCAGGAGGGTCCCCTTTACTGTGTGCAAGGTACCGGAAGATCCGCTCAAGCAATGCACATATACTCTTCATTTCAGGTCCCACGGCCATGGTATAAGCTACTTGTGATTATCCACGGTCACGGCTAGTTGTCTGGTGGTGATGGGCATGCCGTTTGGGTCGGTAACGGAGGGCGCTATGTGATTGATGATATCTATAGAGGATCTGTAGCATAGATGGTTGGTGAATCCAGGGTTGGGCGAATATTTCAAATTTGGAGGCTGTGTACAAACCAAATAGACCCAGATGTGTTTTGATTTTGTTGCATTGGCCATGTGGTGGTTCAAGTTACACTTTTGGATATTTAGTTAGATGTATGAGCTCAAGCTGGGCGATGATAATGAAGGACAAGTAAAGCTAGACGTCAATCGATCGAAAATATTTCGAAGTATTTTATCGTGTCTCTATTCTTTGTTGCAATTTTTACATGTTTATCTGCCATTGCAATTGTCTTTCTCTTTGTTTCTGAGCGCTGCAGATGACCATGGATTCGAATATCGATGGTATGTGTTTCTTATGAAATTGAGGCCCTGCGCCGTAATTGTGTCTTAGCATAATGTATAGCGCGATATATGCATCATGGCACACAAGCAGTGGCCAACGAAGAAATCCACTGGCCACCAACCGACACAGACACCAGTGAAAATCGACGCTCACACTACCTAGTCTCGAGTGTAATACACCGAGGCTAACACGCCACCGCCGAGAATCAAAGTCTAAGCTGATCATGAAGGGTAGCTCATCCAGACCATTGATCCAAACAAATCTCTCTAGGAACGAATCCATAACCAGCATCCATCAAGTGCTCGCTGATTTCGGCGCCTTCAGTCCGAACGAAGATTCCCCATCTTTCTCTTCCCTGCCTCTACCGTTAGCCGACTCTCTGTTCTACTACAGCTTCACAATTCAGCGACTCAACAATACCTCCTCTCCCTTGATATTCTTCAAAAACCAACATCGCGCCCCGAATTCCGCTTGCGCCCGCATCTTCAACTCTAGCTCTGTCAGCAACCTTTCCCTCTCCTTCCAAATCGCCGCCGCTGCTTCCAATCATAGCAATCGAGTTCATCCTATCGAGCACGCTCGTTCCACCTTGCGTAAACTCTTACGGAGTTCGTACTCGTATCTCTAACGGAACTCTTACGACGAAGGTGCATTGGACAACTCTATTCAACGATCAAGGCACCACCTTATTCAACCGCTTTGGCGCCATCTACTTCTACACCGAGATGCTGGGTGTTAAGCGCGCACCTGTACGACCAACTACCTAATGTGCGGGCCGTCGATAGTTGCACCGCGAAGAGTCATAGGGTCTACGATCACGCAGATTTGAGTATGATGCTGCAGTCAAGTTTAAAGAAACGCTGAAAATATGAAGGAAGAGACTGCCTAAACCCTTATCCAATGCCCATACTGCGAATGACAGTAAACTCTATTCCATTGATATCTCTACCCGTGCAGAAAGATACCATCCACAACGCCGTTGACAAGAAGGTTAGTGGGAACCGGAAACCAATACAATCAGAGGGGAAGCTACGCGGTTACAAAAAATCACTATCAGCGATGAGGTACTCAGCTGTGCGTTTGTAAAGACTTCCCACAAGAAAGCGAACATACGTGTTAAAAGTCAGGGATTCGATAGTCTCTGCATGACCTAGATCTGGATATCGGATAAACTCGCTCAGTCGTAGTGTTAACCACGGAACGAGATGAGATAGACTTAAGAATTTCTCGGGAGATCTCTTCGATGCGTTGCAGAACGCATCACGCTGTCGCGGCAAGAAAGAGATCAAATTGGCGCTATGTATCTTCATTAATATCAACCACGGAGTCTTAAGAGTCCAGAGACTTACCCACAATCCCTCAGAAGAAAAAACTCATATCTCGGATGATCGCACCGTCCAGCCACTCAAATACCATCCGCTGCTTTCGTTGACGGCCACGTCGGAGGGCGGTACTACTGCCGTCGCCATACCCGTGTCGAGTGCAAGGTCTATCCTAGCTTCGACTACACTTTCTTTCATACCGCCCTGCCGCCCATCATTCGCACCACAAGCCACAGGCCTGCTCTGGTATCGTGGAACCGAAATAAATTAATAGCGGTCAAAAGCTTAGTATTGTGCAGATCTGTCGTTCCTGTAAGTAATGCGGCAAATGCGATGTGAAGCGGATTGGGCTTACGGTGGAATAGATACTTCATCAGGCATACGAGCCATGCTCTGGAGAGAAAGCATGGGTTTGAGGGATCGGTCGTAGGAGTGGAACGGGGGAAAGCCTGGATGGAGTCAGTATGGGACGGACTGCAGCTCGTTGTCGTAGACTGCGGATTCAGGTTTCCGCTGGTAGATCTGGTCGAATAGGATTATTTGCGTCTGTTTTTGGATAAAGGCGAGCGGTCCAAGGGAAGTTTGCAACATTGATCTTCAGATAAGTGTACGGTCTGCAGATGTGACGTGAAGTGAGTTGGGCTGACGATAGATCAGATGTTGACTAGGCGTATGGTGATATCGATCTGGGGAGAATGCATGGATTACTGCGGGATCGGATGAAGAGGGAAAAGCGGGACGGAGACGGGATGGGATGAACCTGCAGTTCGTATGTCGTAGGCGGCGGCTTCGGCTTTGTCGGCAGATCTGGTCGAAGCGTACGTGTTTGCCCCTGTTTTGTTATGAAGGCGTCATCAGCCAAGGGAGATTCCCAAAAATCCATCTTCAGATAATTGCGCGTTCAATTACTTACGAGAGGTATTATCTATTGACCTGATGCAGTACACGCGCCACTTGAAGTCGAATACCTCCAGCGTTAAGAGCGGAACGATTAGGCAAAATTCCAGAGATGCGTTCAAGTTCATGTTCACGCGCGCGGGGGAGATGGAGGGGATATCGATATCGATATCGATATCTGAGAATCGGCCGACCATCATCACAATTCGTTTGTCACCCGCCTGTATATCTCTGCATTTGGAATGGGCAAACCAAAAGCAGCTGTGCTAGTGGTGGTATGCATATGGTTCGCTGCGGTAGTGGTACAAACGTTCTCCATCTCTGTGTATTGGCTATAAACGTACGCATTAGCATATTGGTTAATTGCTTTTATCCGAAGTGATCCATCAATCGTTCTTCATGCGACCCACACTGATTTTAGGACCAAAGCCATCTGACAAGTCTTATTTTTAATTCCGGATTCCAGCCCTATCACATCCAAAATTCGGACACCATTGAGACGTACAGTGTTCTGGAAGTATATTGTGCATATGCTCCTACCCCACGCTGCGCATAATGTATGACCGGCTGCACCAGACTGTCGCTTGGGCTTTCTATTTTCTGGGCGGTCGGATGGTTATTTCGGATGGAAGTCGCGATCGGTGAGTAGTGTCATAGAATATCACCCACGAAGGTGGAACCTGAAACTCTTGCGTATGTCCATCCATCCTACTTTACTATGGCTAACCATCCAAGACTTTGCCGCGGATGAAGCGCGTTGTCTGTTCGGCCTACTGTGACATTGCACCAAGTTCACACTAAATACTGGTGGGTACGTATCTCATGAGCAGAGCGTTGTCCGATTTTGGATCGACGCGAACAGGATGGTCCTGTACGCTTTAATTCCTATACCCATCGCTGACTAAATACGCACCTGTTCCAGAAGGAATTTTGGATCAGTGGCTTTTTCTTACCAGCGGAACCAGCTGTCGGGGTGTGAGCGGGTACTACGTATGTGGCTGCCCTCTAGATGAATCTTTCGTATCAGTTAGAAATCTTGCAGCAATCCAGGAGATATATGGCCGTCAGCAACGTAGGATCTGCCGCAACCTGACGAGAGCATGGTTGAAGCTGTCGGTGTGCGTCGTAAGTATGTCATATATTCACCATGCTGTACTAAGCCACCGGAAGATAAGCCTCTCTTCTTTCAACCTCCAGTAAGATATCTAGTCACGCTAGCCGATATAACCGATCTGACGGAGCTATGTGAATCTTGACGTCCAGAGTTGCTTGAGTTCATGAC
>Ga0137414_1161396_pt1 | contig 9459 bp, 7 predicted proteins | sample CZODoug2_1_16fun_FD_122068 | JGI IMG/M metagenome (GOLD analysis project Ga0137414, IMG submission 122068) | Vadose zone soil fungal communities from Angelo Coast Range Reserve, California, USA - CZODoug2_1_16fungal (PacBio error correction) | ecosystem: Environmental > Terrestrial > Soil > Vadose... | reverse complement strand
TCTACGCAATTGCTAGCTGGAAGTTATTGAGAAACCTATTCTGTCGCTGAAGGTGGGGCGAAGGACGCAGAATACAGGAGTGGCATTGTCTAATTGAAGCTTGCTTACCTGACATGCCAACTGCTTCCGTTGGGGCATCAAGAACGACTCTCGACTACTTAGCGTAATCGATGGCGTCCTAGACCTATGTCTTAAGCCGTTCGTGAACACCGCCAATCGCGCTGGGCCAGCCGTATCTTCCATCCTTGACTCCAGCCGGCGAACCTATCGACACTCCAGAACAAGGGCAGCAAAAAAGCTTGCTTCTGCCTCGTAGTCAGTCTTCGAAGGCCCCCATTGCGGGCTCGCTGGCAACCCGGAAGTTCACGCACAATTCCTGGGAGATGCCGTGCCTCACTGTGGAGTGACCATGGGGACGCTCTCGGCGCTGGCTCGAACGCGGCGGCGAACATGATGTGAACTCGGCTGCGGAGATGAGAGCGAGATGCTACCTCTCGGAAAGGAGCCAGATGGACCCCTACGTGAGAATAGATAGAAGTTTTGAAGTCGCCGACTGGATTCTGAGGAATTGCGTAAAACTCTCGGCTGTTTTTGCTGCTATATTGATGGCGCGTTCTTGAGTGTGCCTTTCGGTTATGACTCCAATAAGGACTGAAGGCTGCAGATACCGAGCCGCAAATAATTCTTGGATGAAACTGTGAAAGATGACTGGGCCCTCGCGTACCAGCTCGATGCAAGTCAGAATCTGTCAGCATGCGCTTCAGAACGTTGGTTAGGGCTGCAAACATCTCCATTTGGATAGAGCTCCACAACGGCCCTACTGCATCTGGAGGACCACCATCTGCCGAAGCAACGATTGCACATCCTGCTGCGATCCCTCAAGCGCCACAACGCCAAACGGTTCCGCCCACTTTGAAGAATGACCATGATCTTATGGCGTGCGACTTCTAGTCCTCGTCTTGTTTCAAGACGCCAAGAACCTGACTTGGGTCTTCAAGCTCCAAATCTCGTGTTAGGCGCACCGCGCTGACATCCTTTGCCGGCGCCAATCACAGTTAAGTTTGGGGTGAGGCCCTCAGATTTGAGAGCAGCCAGAGCATGAAGAAGCAAATCACAGCCTTTGTCGGAGACCAACCGACCATGAAGACGAGGGTCTCTGGATTTTGGAGTGGCCCGGTGAGAGAGGAAATCCGCGCTTCATACGGATCGGGATCAGGTGGAATCGACTGGAAGTGCCTCGGCAATCGCCCTACTGATTGAAACGTTGTGACAGAGTCTCAGGAGAAGACGTTTAGCCCTATCCTGCCATCTATGCCCATCAGTTCGTGTTAGCAAGTATGATGGCTATGATGACGCGTTTTCCCTGAGAGGAGAGTCGGCAGGAGAGTGAAGGAAATATTGCTCTGGAAGATCAACGTCGAGTCTATGCCAGCTGTCTCAACGTTGCGAGACTAGGATTGCGCGTTACCGCATAACCCTCTTGGATAATTTCGCCGGGTGTCCGGGTGACCACATTGACTACATGTCCCGCGTCGACAAACTTCGGCGAAAATTCCGCGAAATCGTTTCGATCCCGCCAATATTTGGAGCAAAGGTATAAGAGCAAAGGAGAATATTCATAAAATGCCTGCAAAAAACCATATTGTTCGTTCCGCAAACCCTTTCAGAGGCTTTTATCTATCGATGCAAACGATCATCGTCATCTCAGAGAATATAGGAGCTTCCCCCGCGTAGCAAAATGGGACTTGAAGCAGGCATCCAGATCGTACCAAGAATGCGCCGGGGCAACGCCCCCGCAGGAATGCCCATCCGGCTGAGTGCTTGCCGTATTCGAGGCGGTGCTCGACGAAGAGGTTACACGGTAGAGCGTCGACAAACAAATCATTTGAATCTGGAATGCCGGGACACCGCGGAGTTGCACAAGCGAACTCGGCGGGCAGCGACTCCATTCGCTCAGGGTGATGGTGAGGCTGAATATTCCGGTGCATTCTCTCGCACGATCAGCAACGGTGGCCATCATGGCAGCTGTCAGATACAAGACCGAGCAGACTCTGTTCTGACAACCCAGCCAACATCTTGATGCATCCAATAACCACTACTGCTACACAGAAGGCTTCTCGCTAAGGCCTGTGCCCAACATTAAACACCTCCCACCAGAGCAACGATATGCAGAGAGTTCGTTATATCGTTCGACACTGAGTCGCTGCTTTCTTCTTGCGGAGGAGAAACGGCGTTCGCACACCAGGTAAAATCCCCAACCGGCCACGAGACCGACCCCTGTTTGAAGCAGCACATTTAATGGTAGGCATGTGATCCAATCCCATTCTTCTGCCCAACACGTCGACGAAGGGTAGGATGAGCCTGTGTATCAATACAGACTGTAGGAGAATGATCCCAAAAAAAACAGTGGTTGGTAAATGCCTTCTCGCTGATTGTGTGGTCGCTTTTGTATAGGACTCCGAGTCCAAAGCGACAAGCGCAGCTGTTAGCGCCTGGTTCCGGGTGGAAGGATGCCCGTATGAACCATCTAAGTCGCGAAAAGAGCAAATATAAAGCTGAGAACCAGCAAATACAAAACAATGCAGAAATCCGGCTGGTTGCGTGATATTGACGCACATTTGAATTCTACTGCGAAAACAGCATTGCACCTAAACCGAACTGATACCATCGATCGATCGGAAACGGACATGTCATTGACTAAACGACGAGCCAAACTAGCGAAACGATGTAAAGATACCAATCCAGCCACGCGAGGTTTATCGGAACTGCGGACAAGGACAGCTCATAGCATATCGTTTTGAAACAAAAATAAAATCATCCCGATGATCAAATAGAGATCGCCTCATAACAGAGACTCAAAATACGTCTATGAGAAAAGATTGGCGCATTTCGAATGAATGAACAAAATTCGCGACCCAAAAAAGTGGGCCTGATGCATCATAGGGGGCATGATTTCTGTGAGCTATTAGATGATGTGCGCCGACCAACTGACAAAAGATGAGTCGCATCGCCAGGAAACATGTTGCTAAAATACGGGGATAGATTCCCGCAACGAGCCTTAGAGAATTGGCTTACGTGCCATTCTTCTGCCGATCAGATTACATGCGGCTGCTGCAATGCAATATCCTGAGATTACGAAGAAAATCACTATCCCAGTTGGCCCTGCAGCTGAACAATAAAAAAGCCTTTATGTTGGGTTTTGACGTCGGACCCGGTAAGAAAGGGCAGGCAGGCGTGATACGTAACCACCCAGAGAGCCGCCAGTCCACGGAGGATGTCAAGCAACCATAAACGGCTGTGATTTTAGGTGCTTAGATGCATCGAGGCTGAACTTTGGATAGACGTCTTCTTTAGCATGCCTAAGATCAGCTCTGAGGCAATAAGGTTTTACACATTGTCATAGCACATAGAAATGTCCCTTGGTTGTTGTTTATGCAGTGGCTGTGCGCTGCGTTGCCGTTTTGCGGTTTGAAGGTTCTTTCCATGGGTGGTTGGGGGAGGGTCGAGCCACGTCCCGGGTTAGCCGGGACATGCTCGGGTGCGGCGCGATGGGCCGCTCGGGCCGGCAGGCGATCTCGGTGGAGCGCAGTGGCCTGTCCGATAGGCGATTGCAGCTCGCCCGCTGGTTCCCCGCACCGTCACCCGCTGCCGCGCCCGAGCATAGTGCCGACTCTGCCGCTCCAGTTGCAGCAGACGCGTCTTGTAACTCACCACCCAGTCGGCGCTCACCACCCGCTCCTCCTCTCCAGGGCAGAACACCTCGTCCAGTTGCTGCGCCGTCGGTGATAGTCCGTCCGCGAAGCGGCTGGCCGCGCATAGCGCCGGTTGTGATCGGCCAGGTAGTGCTCGTCCAGATAGCGGTTGGCCTCTTCGTAGCTCGCCATCCGGGCCAGCCGCAACTCTCACCAGGTGCGATCGAAGGGATGTCCACGCCATCTGGCCGTAAGCCGTCCACCGGTTCTTCGGCAGATCGGCGAACTGGATTCCGTTGTCGGTGAGCACGACCATAGTCTGACCCACCCGACCATCCTGACCAAGGGGCGCGTGAAGCGCGCCCACGGCACGCACCAAGACCGACACGGTGCGGCAGGAGAGTGTGCTTGCGAAACGCAACGATGACGGCCTCTGATCGATGGACCAAGATGGTGACCTGGGAATGTTGGACCAGTCGAAGATCTGCCGTTGAACTGCGCTTCTCCACTTTGGCACCGTCTTCGGGTTGGATGCCATGCCCGCCTCGAAAGCGTCCTTAGGCTCTTGACTATTCTGTATCGCTCGACGGATCGCCTCTGTCGTTGTGGCGCTCCGGTGCAGTATCTGTCCCATAGTGCCTCCTTCCACTCTTGGAAAAGTATGTACACAAATGCCGGAGCTAAACTTCTAGCAGCTCCTCCACCGCATGGATGTAGGAAGTACGCCTAACATAGGAGCAATGATTGAGGTTCCAATGCCTAAGAGTCTCATCCAGATCGTAGCCCCGTATGGCGCCGGGGCTCGATGGATCGGTGATTATTCGTTGCTCCTGCTCAACAACACTCGTAGCCTCTACGGTATCGAGACCCAGTTTCTCGCATGCTCGACTGCCACATCAGATTCATTTCTGACGGAAAATTTTGTCGTGCGGTGTCTGCCCGCTCATTCGCTGCCAATTTGGGCGTGGCTCTCCGGAAAGATGTCGACCGGCCGAGACGTCAGTATATCCTCGGCATTTGCTCCGTATGGGTATTCGAAGCGAGGATCATACTGACGTCTCGGCCGGTCGAATCTCCGGAGAGCCACGCCAAATTGGCAGCCGAATGAGCGGTCAGCCACCGCACGACAAAATTTTCCGTCAGAAATGAATCTGATGTGCAGTCGAGCATGCGAGAAACTGGGTCTCGAACCGTAGAGCTACGAAGTTGTTGAGCTAAAGCAACGAATAATCACCGATCCCATCGAGCCCCGGCGCCATACGGGGCACGAATCTGGATGAGACTCTTAGGCATTGAACCCTCAATCATTGCTTCCTATGTAGGTACGTCCACTCCATGCGGTGGAGGAGCTGCTAGAAGTTTAGCTCCGGCATTGGTGGTACATACTTTTCCAGAGAGTGGAAGGAGGCACTATGGACAGATACTGCACCGGAGCGCCACAACGACAGAGGCGATCCGTCGAGCGATACAGAAATAGTCAGAGCCTAAGGACGCTTTCGAGGCGGCATGGCATCAACCCGAAGACGGTGGCCAAGTGGAGGAAGCGCAGTTCAACGCAGATCTTCGACTGGTCCAACAGTTCCCAGGTCCACCATCTTGTCCATCGATCAGAGGCCGTCATCGTTGCGTTTCGCAAGCACACTCTCCTGCCGCCACCGTGTCGGTCTTGGTGCGTGCCGTGGGCGCGCTTCACGCCGCCCCTGGTCCAGGGATGTCGGGTTGGGTCAGACTATGGTCGTGCTCACCGACAACGGAATCCAGTTCGCCGATCTGCCAGAGAACCGTGGACGGCTTACGGCCAGATGGCGTGGACATCCCTCGATCGCACCTGGTGAAGAAGTTGCGGCTGGCCCGGATGGCGAGCTACGAAGAGGCCAACCGCTATCTGGACGAGCACTACCTGGCGATCACAACCGGCGCTATGCGCGCCAGCCGCTTCGCGACGGACTATCACCGACGGCGCAGCAACTGACGAGGTGTTCTGCCTGGAGGAGGAGGAGCGGTGGTGAGCGCCGACTGGGTGGTGAGTTACAGACGCGGTCTGCTGCAACTGGAGCGGCAGGTCGGCACTATGCTCGGGCGCGGCAGCCGGTGACGGTGCGAGAACCAGCGGGGCGAGCTGGCAATCGCCTATCGCGACAGGCCACTGCGCCTTCACCGAGATCGCCTGCCGCCCGAGCGGCCATCGCGCCGCACCCGAGCATGTCCCCGGCTAACCCGGGACGTGCTCCGACCTCCCCCAACACCCATGGAAGAACCTTCAAACCGCAAACGGCAACGCAGCGCACAGCCACTGCATAAACAACAACCAAGGGACATTTCTAATGTGCTATGACAATGTGTAAAAACGCTTATTGCCTCAGAGCTGATCTTAGGGCATGCTAAGAAGACGTCTATCCAAAGTCAGCCTCGATGCATTCTAAGCACCTAAATCACAGCCGTTTATGTTGCTTGACATCCTCCGTGGACTGGCGGCTCTCGGGTGGTTACGTATCACGCCTGCTGCCCTTTCTTACCGGGTCGACGTCAAACCCACTAAAGCTTTTTATTGGTCAGCTTGCAGGGCCAACTGGGAGTAGTGAATTTTCTTCGTAATCCAGGATCTTTGCATTGCAGCAGCCGCATGTAATCTGATCGCAGAATGCACCGTAAGCCAATCTCTCTAAGGCTCGATTGCGGAGAATCTATCCCCGTATTTTAGCAACATGTTTCCTGGCGATTGCGACCTCATTCTTTTTCAGTTGGTTCGGCGCACATCATCTAATAGCTCACAGAAATCATGCCCCCTATGATGCATCAGGCCCACTTTTTTGGTCGCGAATTTTTGTCTCATTCAATTCGAAATGCGCCAATCTTTTCTCATAGACGTATTTTGGAGTCTATGTTATGAGGCGATCTCTTTTGATCATCGGGATGTTTATTTTGTTCAAAACGATATGCTATGAGCTGTCCCTTGTCCGCAGTTCCGATAAACCTCGCGTGGCTGATTGGTATCTTTACATCGTTTCGCTAGTTTGGCTCGTCGTTAGTCCAATGACATGTCCGTTTCCGATCGATCGATGGTATCAGTTCGGTTTAGGTGCAATGCTGTTTTTTCGCAGTAGATTCAATGTGCGTCAATATCACGCAACCAGCCGGATTTCTGCATTGTTTGTATTTGCCTGGTTTCAGCTTTATATTTGCTTCTTTTTCGCGACTTAGATGGTTCATACGGGCATCCTCCACCCGAACCAGCGCTAAGAGCTGCGCTTGTCGCTATGGACTCGGAGTCCTATACAAAAGCGACCACACAATCAGCGAGAAGCATTTACCAAACCACTGTTTTTTTTTGGGATCATTCTCCTACAGTCTGTATTTAGAACACAGGCTCATCCTACCTTCGTCGACGTGTTGGCAGAAGAATGGGATTGGATCACAATGCCTACCCATTAAAATGTGCTGCTTCAAACAGGGTCGGTTCTCGTGGCCGGTTGGGATTTTACCTGGTGTGCGAACGCCGTTTCTCCTCCGCAAGAAGAAAGCAGCGACTCAGTGTCGAACAGATATAACGAACGCTCTGCATATCGTGCTCTGGGTGGGAGGTGTTTTAATGTTGGGCACAGGCCTTAGCGAGAAAGCCTTCTGTGTAGCAGTAGTGGTTTCTGGATTGCATCAAGATGTTGGCTGGGTGTCAGAACAGAGTCTGCTCGGTCTTGTATCTGACAGCTGCCCATGATGGCACCGTTCTGATCGTGCGAGAGAATCACGGAATATTCAGCTACCATCACCCTGAGCGAATGGAGTCGCTGCCCGCCGAGTTCGCTTGTGCAACTCGCGGTGTCCCGGCATTCCAGATCAAATGATTTAGTTTGTCGACGCTCTACCGTGTAACCTCTTCGTCGACACCGCCTCGAATACGGCAAGCACTCAGCCGGATGGGCGATCCTGCGGGGGCCGTTGCCCCGGCGCCATTCTTGGTACGATCCTGGATGCCTGCTTCAAGTCCCAATTTTGCTACGCGGGGGAAGCCTCTATATCTCTGAGATGACGATATCGTGCATCGATAGATAAAAGCCTCTGAAAGGGTTGCGGAACGACAATATGGTTTTTGCCAGCATTTTATGATATTCTCCTTTGCTCTTATACCTTTGGTCCAAATATTGGCGGGATAGAACGATTCGCGATTTTCGCCCCGAAGAGTTGTCGACGCGGGACATGTGTCAATGTGTCACCCGGACACCGGCGAATTATCCAAGAGGGTTATGCGGTACACCGCGCAATCCTAGTCTCGGGCAACCGTTGGACAGCTGGTCAGGGGATTAGACTCCACGTATCTCCAGAGCAATATTTCCCTTCAACTTCTCCTGCCGACTCTCCTCTCAGGAAAACGCGTCTCATAGCTCTCATACTTGGCTAACAACGAACTGATGGAGCTAGGAATGACAGGATAGGCTAAACGTCTCTGCCCTGAGAATCCTGTCACAACGGGTTCAATCAGTAGGGCATTGCCGAGGCACTTCAGTCGATTCCACCCCCCTGATCGCCGATCCGTATGAAGCTGCGGATTTCCCTCTCACGGCCACTCCAAAATCCAGAGACCTCGTCTTCAATGGTCGGTTGGTCTCCGACAAAGGCTGTGATTTGCTTCTTCATGCTCTGGCTGCTCTCAAATCTGAGGGCCTCACCCAACTTACTGTGATTGGCGCCGCGAGAGAATGTCGCGCTGTGCGCCTAACACGAGATTTGGAGCTTGAGACCCAAGTCAGGTTTCTTGGCGTCCTTGAAACAAGACAGAGGACAGAAGTCGCACGCCATAAGATCTGGTATTCTTAAAGTGGCGGAACCGTTTGGCGTTGTGGCGCTTGAGGGAATCGCAGCAAGGATGTGCAATCGTTGCTGTTCGGCAGGATGGTGGTCTCCCAGATGCAGTAGGGCCGTGTGAGTCCTCTATCCAAATGGAGATGTTGCAGCCCTAAACCAACGTTCTGAAGCGCATGCTGACAGATTCTGACTTGCAGTCGAGCTTGGTACGCGAGGCCCCAGTCATCTTTTCACTTTCATCCAAGAATTATTGGGGCTCCGGTATCTGCAGCTCTCAGTCCTTATTGGAGATCATAACCGAAAGGGCACACTCAAGAGCGGCCATCATATAGGCAGCAAAAAACAGCCGAGAGTTTACGCATTCCTTCAGAATCCAGTCGGGCGACTTCAAAACTTCTATCTATTCTCCACGTTGGGGTCCATCTCGGCCTCCTTTCCGAGAGGTAGCACTCGGCCTCAATCTCCGCAAGCCGAGTTCACATTCATTCGCGCGGCGCGTTCGAGCCAGCGCCGAGAGCGGTCCCCATGGTCATCCACAGTGAGGGCACGGCATCTCCCAGGAATTGTGCGTGAACTTCCGCGGTTGCCAGCGAGCCCGCAATGGGGGCCTTCGAAGACTGACTACGAGGCAGAAGCAAGCTTTTTGGCTGCCCTGTTCTGGAGTGTCGATAGGTTCGCCGGTGGAGTCAGGGATGAAAGACTACGGCTGGCCCCAGCGCGATTGGCGGTGTTCAACGAACGGCCTTAAGCATAGGTCTAGACGCCATCGATTACGCTAAGTAGTCGAGTAGTCGTTCTTGGATGCCCCAACGGAAGCAGTTGGCATGTCAGGTAAGCAAGGCTTCAATTAGACAATGCGACCCTGTATTTCTGCGTCCTTTCGCCCCACCTTCAGCGACAGAATAGGTTTCTCAATAAACTTCCAGCTAGCAATTGCGACTAGCAAATCTAGACTCATTCATTCTCT
>Ga0137414_1189786_pt1 | contig 9515 bp, 11 predicted proteins | sample CZODoug2_1_16fun_FD_122068 | JGI IMG/M metagenome (GOLD analysis project Ga0137414, IMG submission 122068) | Vadose zone soil fungal communities from Angelo Coast Range Reserve, California, USA - CZODoug2_1_16fungal (PacBio error correction) | ecosystem: Environmental > Terrestrial > Soil >... | reverse complement strand
TGGTCTGATAAGTTTCACCTCCGAGTCAAAAAAACCCGATTTCTTGTGGCCAGCTGCTGGTTTATTAAATCCATTCAGGCTGTCGCAGGATATTTCACAATGGAGGCCAGCGTTAGCATAAGTCAGCCGGAAACCGCCCTGGGCTTTTTCATTGAAATGATGCGTCAGCGCCGGAAGGCATTGGCATTACCTTCAAAAAAAAGGAAGTCCCGCTGTGGTTGGGAGTTAGCTCTTCTCTGAAACGGCGTCCCCCCTCCTTATCTTTTCCACCTCCCTGAAAAAATTCCGGATGGCGTCTTCTCCCGGAATGTCGAAGGTGGATTGCCGATGTCATGGGCCAGACAACCTGCCGCGATCACAGAAGGCAGCTCTATTATAAAATTCACGGAACTCTTCCCAGCTGCACATGCGGTCAGCCAGCGCATCCCCTACCGTCTTGGCCCAGGACTCCTGCCGACGGAGGCCCACTTCCAGGCTGTGTGTCAGTCGGTTATGCACGAATATGGGGCCAGGTAGGGAACACCTGCGTCTTGTTCTGCAAGCGTCGAAAGGCGGAGGAAAAGATGATACGGTCGTAGTCCCTAGGAAAGAAGTCCTTTGTCTCCCCTTCCGCCAACACCGCCGAACGGCTGGCCCCGGATGACCCTGTACGGAGAGGACTGTAGAGCTGTTGCCATTCATTTTTTGCATGCATGCAAATATACTCTTAGACGCTTGTTATGAACACTATTTCGTTGGCTTATAAGAATATAATTTATCAACACACCTACACCATCTATCGTATATCCACCCTGTCTTTTTCCTGTAGGGTAAACTCATTGGAGGCACAAGACAAGTGCCCGTCATCAGGAAGCAGCCGTTCACAAAATCCGTCTCACGGTACAGCCAGCCGGCCAGTTCCGTCAGGCTTCTCTCATTTGGCTCACCGGCACTCTCCCTCATACACGCTGCTTCCGTCCCGGGTGACGTCATATGTATGATAGAGCTAAGCGGTATGGGTTCTTTCGGCACATAGAGACAGGGCCCCAAGCAGCGCTCCTTTCATAGACTTTCGCTGAGGCAGGTACAGGGGATTCTCCCCTTCGATGTCCCGGGAGCTCATGTCATTGCCCACTGTATAACCCTGAATATCCCTTTCGAGTGATGAAGAGGGTCAGCTCCGGCTCCGGCACATTCCATTTGGAATCTTCCGTATATAGACATATCTCCATGCGCAGCCACCCGGTGAGGAAGGGGACTTGAAAAAAAGCTCCGGCCGGTCGCTTCATACACCTTGTCATAAAAAAAAAGTGGCTCCGCCTGAATCCTGGGATTCCTCCATCCTGGCATTGCGGCTGCGCAGATAAGTTACACCTGCTGCCCCATACCTCCTGTGACCCGATGGGAGGAAGAATGCTTTCTCCAACCAATCCTTATCCTGGGTTGCAGGCATTTCTTTTTTCGAAGCCCGCGGTTTTTTTCTAAATATGAATAAAGACCATCCCTGTTCACCAGTCATCCCAGGGTTGATCCATCTGATAATACTTTCCTGCTGCCTCAATACATTTCCCTGCTTTGTTCGGAATAATTTCATCAGTTAATACTTTATTTTTAATGGCAAAGCCAAGATAGGGCATATTTTCTATTCCACACCAAACAACCAACCTTTTCGCTTCTGTACAGAATGGGGTCGTCTATACGAAAGCTGCGCCCCAGCCTGGAAATTTTTTATCTCCGGGGCCCGGATCGTAGCATGTGTGGATCGATCGCCAGCGCTGCAATCGATCTTTAAATTGACGTAGTATCCTGCTGCGGTCAGCTGGCCAGCGATATCATGGCAGCCCCTTTCTTCAACCAGACAGTAGCAGGCACCTCTGCAACGCCTGTCGTCACGGGGCAGGATGGACTCCAATAACCTATCATTTTGGTTCCCTGCATACCAAATTCATCCATACCTTCCAAATAGGCGCGGATCGGCATTCTCCGTCCAGGGCATCCGGTTGGTCCATTGCCATAGACCAGCCCCCGCCAGGGATTACCCCCCCACCCTCCAGCATCTCACCATCACACCGAATGGAATGCCGCTGACCTCTGTGAGAAAAAAATCAGTGGTCTTTTCATAGTCGAAATATTCTCCGAACCACAACGGTTGAAGTAGGGGAATGTTCCATATACAAATTGCCGCTATTGTTAAAACCGTCCCTCGGATTGTATTGATTGGCTGAATGCAGTCAATGATACCCGGATGCCTGTCCCGGGTCAATACCCGTTTTATCGTTTCATCGTCACACGATCGAAAGCCACATCGTCCAGGTAGATACCGTCAATACTACCTGCTGTAACCAGCCAGTTCATGCCCTCCACATAATAGTTATGCCACCTGCTCATCCCACTGTTAATGATCGCGGCGTCCTTATCTCCGGCACAAACCAGGCAGGATATAGTCTTCCCCAATATGCTCCTGCAGCCACTAAAGCCTCCGCCCGGACCTTTTGGAATATATTTTCGTCGCCAGGCCTCCTCAGCGCGAATAGTTCATAGGCCCTGTCCGACAGCTCGCGTACCGGTGTTATATATTTTCACTTTCAATCCCAGGCTGTGCGCAGAATCGGTATACGCTTTCGATCTTCTTCCATTCGATGAAGGATAATTGATCCAGGGATTGATCGGCGTGGCATGATGAATATTCACTACTGTTGCCCCCGTAACCTTGATCGTGCCAACTGGTCATATTTGTGATAAACCGGGGGCCCATTGAAAATCCGTATCAGTTTGATGGAAGGGCGTAATGAGGAGGTTGAAATCATAATACAGACCATCCCCTTTATTCATATGACGTGGGCCGCTGTAATTATTGGCCAGCATTGACTTCCCTTTGATGCCGACGACGACCCCGCCCTTGCCTCATTGCCCCAGGAAGTGGGTAACAGCAGCGGTTTTTGCAGATAAAAATCGTATTCAGCGGGCGGACGTAAGGTTCGTCCCGTAATGAATATTGCAAACCGCATTGACAGACCCTAGCCAGGCCCCATCTGGTTCTTGTGCGCCACATCCCATTTCCACTGATAGTTGCTGTCAGGGCCGGCAGCCCCCCTTCAATCCCACCCCATCATGTATTTAGCCTTCTCCGGCTGGAAAGGGATATGCATGGTAATATCTTTCGGTCCAGGTTCTGCAGGGCCATCAGTTGACCTTATAAGCAAGATAACCATCGAACTCTCAGTGAGGCATTGACCTCCATCTGCAGCTCGGTTGAAGTGCCGGTGGCTGTCCACTGCACTGTGCCCGGCGTTCTTAGGGTGAAATTCAACCCGCCGCTGACATCCGGATATCCTTGCCATCCGACTGACGGGTGAAATGGAAGTGAATGTTCTCTGCCAGCAGGTGTTGGGTGTAGGCGCGGTATCCGTCATTTCAGGTGTAAAAAAAGTGCGTATCTGCTTCCGGAAATCCTTGCCTGTCACACTGTATCTGTCTTCCCAAAAGACTAATAAGACTATCTCCCTGTATAGCCAATGGAATATGGAGCGATCAACCTCATTAGATTGCGCCAGGGTGAATTGAGCCATTTTGAGACGGGTCATATTTTCCGGGTTGTCATTCCCTATCGCAGTCCCCACTTTGATCCGCATATGAATTACCTGCTGTTGCCCTTTCGATCCCACGTCACCTCACCCAGGTAATCTCCAGCCGCAGCATCTTTTGGCACATCGATGCCACACCACAAGGCCTGCACCTGGCCTTTCGGACATCACCTCTTTGCCGAACTGCTGTCCATCATAGGCGATACCTCCTGTATTGATGCATGACATGCGCCTGCCGCGATCTTTCTTCCCCTCGCTGCTATTCAGATCACTGAAATGTACCTGCAGTCCTGCAGATCCTCAGGGCATACACACCCAGTTGAAAGGCGTAATATTCACCTCTGTTGACTGTTGCAATGATATCATGCGCCCGTACCGTACCCGGGCCTGTCTTAATCCAACGATACGGCAGGTCATGGCGCATACGATGCTGTATTGCTGTTCTCCGGAATACCAGGAAAGCATTGCCTTCGTACTTTGTCACCAGGGCTTTTGTTTCCATGCCGTTGCGATGACCTCCATCGATAAAAGCTGTTGAAAGCATCAACGGACTGCATCGTTATTACAGTTGCAGATTGTTTCGCAAGCCCGGGCTTTGCCCTTGCCAGCCATTCGCTGATGCGGGTAGTATCGGCCGCCAATACACCCCTTTGGGATAATTGCTCCTCCCTCATTGCGGTAGGGCTTATAGTAGAATGTAATAGACCCCCTTGCCGGAGACAGGCTCAAAAGATATTTCCCCGTATTCCCATGACCACACCAGGCTTCTTATTAAGGATCAGCTTACCCGTTGCCGAATCCTGGATAATGATCCGCTTCGATGCGGGGGATCAACGTCTCTCCTTCTCCAGGGAATACGTACTCTCGCCACAGAACCTGTTCCGTCGAACCTTACTACCACGCGATGGTTCCCCAACGATCGGCATTCCAGCAGCCGGGCAAGTGGAATAGTTAAGTTCTGTCCATGGACAAATTGAAAGATAATTAATAAGATCGTCGACAGTAATATCTTTTTTGCATAATTGAAGATACGGTATCAACAGCATTCGGAGATAGCGCAATCTTCGCCAAAATATCTTATCTTCCATCATGAGAAGTTTCTCCCCTCGTATTGCACATTACTGTAAATCTTTCATAAAAGATCAACCACCGTGCCAGCTTGGACCCGATGAAAGAAGGAGCCGCTCCTGATCAGGAGGCGATCGCTTCATTTCATCTGAGTCCCGCTGCGGTGGTGATCTTTTAATGAAAAAAGATTATCAGTAATGTGCCCCCCCATACGAGGGGGAGAACTTTCTCAGAATGGAAGATAAGATATTTTGGCGAAGATTGCGCTATCTCCGAATGCTGTTGATACCGTATCTTCAATTATGCAAAAGATATTACTGTCGACGATCTTATTAATTATCTTTCAATTTGTCCATGGGACAGGAACTTAACTATTCCACTTGCCCCGGCTGCTGAATGCCGATTCGTTGGGGAACCATCGCGTGGTAGTAAGGTCGACGGAACAGGTTCTGTGGCGAGAGTACGTATTCCCGGAGAAGGAGAGACGTTGATCCCGCATCGAAGCGGAATCATTATCCAGGATCGGCAACGGGTAAGCTGATCCCTAATAAGAGCCTGGTGTGGTCATCATCGGGAATACGGGGAAATATCTTGAGCCTGTCTCCGGCAAGGGGGTCTATTACATCTACTATATGCCCTACCGCAATGAGGGAGGAGCAATTATCCCAAAGGGGTGTATTGGCGGCCGATACTACGCATCAGCGGAATGGCTGGCAAGGGCAAAGCCCGGGCTTGCGAACAACTGCACTGTAATAACGATGCAGTCCGTTTGATGCTTTCAACAGCTTTTATCCGATGGAGGTCATCGCAACGGCCATGGAAACAAAGCCCTGGTGAAAAGTACGAAGGCATGCCTTTCCTGTATTCCCCGGAGAAACAGGCATACAGCATCCGTATGCGCCATGACCTGCCGTATCGTTGGATTAAGACAGGCCCGGTACGGTACGGGCAGCATGAATATCATTGCAACAGTCACAGAGGTGAATATACGCCTTTCAACTGGGTGTGTATGCCCTGAAGGATCTCAGGCCTGCAGGTACATCAGTGATCTGAATAGCAGCGAGGGGAAGAAGATCGCGGCAGGGCGCATGTCATGCATCAATACAGGAGGTATCGCCTATGGGACAGCAGTTCAGAAGAAGGTGAATGTCCCGAAAGGCCAGGTGCAGGCCTTGTGGTGTGGCATCGATGTGCCAAAAGATGCTGGCGCTGGAGATTACCTGGGTGAGGTGACCGTGGGATCGGAAGGGCAACAGCAGGTAATTCATATGCGGATTAAAGTGGGGACTGCGATAGGAATGACAACCGGAAAATATGACCCGTCTCAAATGGCTCAATTCCACCCTGGCGCAATCTAATGAGGTGATCGCTCCATATACTCCATTGGCTATACAGGGAGATAGTCTTATTAGTCTTTTGGAAGACAGATACAGGTGAACAGCAAGAGATTTCCGGAGCAGATACGCACTTTTTTACACCTGAAATGACGGATACCGCGCCTACACCCAACAACCTGCTGCGAGGAACATTAACTTCCATTTCACCCGTCAGTCGGATGGCAAGGATATCCGGATTGGTCAGCGGCGGGTTGAATTTCACCCTAAGAACGCCGGGCACAGTGCAGTGGGACAGCCACCGGCACTTCAACCGAGCTGCAGATGGAGTCAATGCTCACTGGAGTTCGATGGTTATCTTGCTATAAGTCAAACTGATGCCCTGCAGAACCTGGACCTGAAGATATTACCATGCATATCCTTTCCAGCGGAGAAGGCTAAATACATGATGGGGCTGGGATTGAAGGGGGGCTGCCGGCCTGACAGCAACTATCAGTGGAAATGGGATGTGCGCACGAAGAACCAGGATGGGGCCTGGCTAGGGTCTGTCCAATGCGGGTTTGCAATATTCATTACGGACGAACATTACGTCCGCCCGCTGAATACGAATTTTATCTGCAAAAACCGCTGCTGTTACCCACTTCCTGGGCAATGAAGGCAAGGGCGGGGTCGTCGTCGGCATCAAAGGAAGTCAATGCTGGCCAATAATTACAGCGGCCCACGTCATATGAATAAGGGGATGTCCTGTATTATTATTTCAACCTTCTCATTACGCCCTTCATCAACTGAATACGGATTTTCAATGGGCCCACCCGGTTTTTATCACAAATATGACCAGTTGGACACGATCAAGGTTACGGGGGCAACAGTAGTGAATATTCATCATGCCACGCCGATCAATCCCTGGATCAATTATCCTTTCATCGAATGAAGAAGATGAAAGCGTATACCGATTCTGCGCACAGCCTGGGATGAAAGTGAAATATATACACCGTACGCGAGCTGTCGACAGGCCTATGAACTATTCGCGCTGAGGAGCCCTGGGCGACGAAATATATCAAAAGGTCCGGGCGGAGGCTTTAGTGGCTGCAGGAGCATATTGGGGAAGACTATATTCCTGCCTGGTTTTGTGCCGGAGATAAAGGACGCGCGATCATTAACAGTGGGATGAGCAGGTGGCATAACTATTATGTGGAGGCATGAACTGGCTGGTACAGCAGGTAGGTATTGACGGTATCTACCTGGACGATGTGGCTTTCGATCGTGTGACGATGAAACGGTCAAACGGGTATTGACCGGGACAGGCATCCGGGTATCATTGACCTGCATTCAGCCAATCAATACAATCCGAGGACGGTTTTAACAATAGCCGGCAATTTGTATATGGAACATTTCCCCTACCTTCAACCGTTTGTGGTTCGGAGAATTTTCGATATGAAAAGAACCCACCTGATTTTTCTCACAGAGGTCAGCGGCATTCCATTCGGTGTGATGGGTGAGATGCTGGAGGGTGGGGGTAATCCCTGGCGGGGCCGGTCTATGGCATGACCAACCGATGCCGTGGACGGAGAATGCCGATCCGCGCCTATTTGGAAGGTATGGATGAATTTGGTATGCAGGGAACCAAAATGATAGGTTATTGGAGTCCATCCTGCCCCGTGACGACAGCGTTGCAGAGGTGCCTGCTACTGTCTGGGTTGAGAAAGGGCTGCCATGATATCGCTGCCAGCTGGACGCAGCAGGATACTACCGTCAATTTAAAATCGATTGCAGCGGCTGGCGGATCGATCCCACACATGCTACGATCCGGGCCCCCGGAGATAAAAATTCCAGGCTGGCGCAGCTTTCGTATAGACGACCCCATTCCTGTACAGAAGGGAAAAGGTTGGTTGTTGTGGTGGAATAGGAAAATATGCCTATCTTGGCTTTGCCATTAAAAAATAAAGTATTAACTGATGAAATTATTCCGACAAAGCAGGAAATGTATTGGAGGCAGCAGGAAAGTATTATCAGATGGCATCACCCTGGATGAACTGGTGAACAGGGATGGTCTTTATTCATATTTAGAAAAACGCGCGGCTTCCGAAAAAGAATGCCTGCAACCCAGGATAAGGATTGGTTGGAGAAAGGCATTCTTTCCTCCCATCGGGTCACAGGAGGTATGGGCCAGCAGGTGTAACTTATCTGCGCAGCCGCAATGCCAGGATGGAGGAATCCAGGATTCAGGCGGAGACCACTTTTTATGACAAGGTGTATGAAGCCGACCGGCCGGAGCTTTTTTTTTCAAGTCCCTTCCTCACCGGTGGCTGCCATGGAGAGTATGTCTATATACGGAAAGATTCCAAATGGAATGTGCCGGAGCCGGAGCTGACCCTCTTCATCAACTCGAAAGGGGATATTCAGGGTTATACAGTGGCAATGGACATGAGCTCCGGACATCGAAGGGGAGAATCCCCTGTACCTGCCTCAGGCGAAAGTCTATGAAAGGAGCGCTGCTTGGGGCCCTGTCTCTATGTGCCGAAAGAACCCATACCGCTTAGCTCTATCATACATATGACGATCACCCGGGACGGGAAGCAGGTGTATGAGGGAGAGGTGCCGGTGAGCCAAATGAAGAGAAGCCTGACGGAACTGGCCGGCTGGCTGTACCGTGAGACGGATTTTGTGAACGGCTGCTTTCCTGATGACGGGCACTTGTCTTGTGCCTCCCAATGAGTTTACCCTACAGGAAAAAGACAGGGTGGATATACGGATAGATGGTGTAGGTGTGTTGACTAATTATATCTTTATAAGCCAACGAAATAGTGTTCATAACAAGCGTCTAAGAGTATATTTGCATGCATGCAAAAAATGAATTGGCAACAGCTCTACAGTCCTCTCCGTACAGGGTCATCCGGGGCCAGCCGTTCGGCGGGTTCGGCGGAAGGGGGAGACAGAAGGACTTCTTTCCTTAGGGACTACGACCGTATCATCTTTTCCTCCGCCTTTCGACGCTTGCAGAACAAGACGCAGGTGTTCCCTTTACCTGGCCCCATATTCGTGCATAACCGACTGAACACACAGCCTGGAAGTGGCCTCCGTCGGCAGGAGTCTGGGCAAGACGGTAGGGGATGCGCTGGCTGACCGGCATGTGCAGCTGGGGGAAGAGTTCCGTGAATTTTATAAATATGAGCTGCCTTCTGTGATCGCGGCAGGTTGTCTGGCCCATGACATCGGCAATCCACCTTTCGGACATTCCGGAGAAGACGCCATCCGGAATTTTTTCAGGGAGGTGGAAAAAGATAAGGAGGGGGGACGCCGTTTCAGAGAAGAGCTAACTCCCAACCAACAGGCGGGACTTCCTTTTTTTTGAAGGTAATGCCAATGCCTTCCGGACGCTGACGCATCATTTCAATGAAAAAGCCCAGGGCGGTTTCCGGCTGACTTATGCTACGCTGGCTCCATTGTGAAAATATCCTGCCGACAGCCTGAATGGATTTAATAAACAGCAGCTGGCCACAAAGAAATCGGGTTTTTTTGACTCGGAGGTCGAAACTTATCAGACCAACCT
>Ga0137414_1174720_pt1 | contig 9537 bp, 11 predicted proteins | sample CZODoug2_1_16fun_FD_122068 | JGI IMG/M metagenome (GOLD analysis project Ga0137414, IMG submission 122068) | Vadose zone soil fungal communities from Angelo Coast Range Reserve, California, USA - CZODoug2_1_16fungal (PacBio error correction) | ecosystem: Environmental > Terrestrial > Soil >... | reverse complement strand
GTGTCCATAGGTGTTGCCTTCTGGAAAGCTGTACCGTCGTGCGATCCACAGAACATAGGGAAACAAGTAAGCAAAGACAAAGACACAAGGTAGTATGGTCGCTATATTGGTCATTGAAGATGTCACACCGAGGCCAGGCTTCGTAGATAGCCAATATCAAGTTTAAAGGCGGCTCGAAACTTGATGGCGAGATGGTCGAATCGCGAGGGCACGATCACTTGACGTGTAAAAGTGGAGAGGACAGTATGTAACAGTGCTCGAAATCCACTATCAGAAAGGAAGTGGTCTGGTGCAAAAAAGAAGCCGTTGATGAATAGAATCGTGCATAATGGGCCGACACTACCCGGGCTTGCCAGCAGTAGCTTAAAAGTGATCACTCTCGGTCGTTGCGACCCATGAGCACGTCAGTGAGAATTTGCCCCTACTAGTGCGTCCATTTCATCGGCCTTGGGTTTCAGATGATTAGGAAGGGCAACAGAGGCTTGCACGAGGGAGGTAAGGTGAAGATGAAGATGTTCAGGGTGCTGAACCATGCACGAAAGACAGCATGCCAAACTGCAAGCAACGATCGTGTCCTCGCGGCGAGAAAGGTAGACGACAAGTAGAGAGGGAAAAACGGAGAGAAGCCGATACGTGTTCAGCCGGCACTGACATCGTCGATGCGCTGACAAGACGAAAGGTGAGGTTTTATGATAAGATGCTGGCACAGACTGGAAAGACACACTGACCGTGCAAAATTCCTGGATCGAAGAACAATCGGGTCCGAAGGTACGAGCAGAGTGACGAGCGATGTGGCATTGTTTCTAACGTAGATTCCTCGCCTGGTCATTTTCAATACATCTCGCCATTGGTCAAGAGACAAATGGGCGATCTCCTCGATCATTGCACTCGTCGCCAATTTGGGGCTGTGCAGGCTTCAAACAAATCGTCCCATTACTTTGAGCATAGTAGAAATTAGGGTAGAGCTGTTGGTTCCTGAGTCTGAAGTACTTCTGATGGCGGGGGGCAAGGGCATCCCAGGAGTCGGAAAGGCTGGAAGTAGACCAAAAATATCTCTAGTTATAATCGCACATGGCGAGCACGATAAGAGACTTTAGCGCACCTCCATCCATTATATCCAGTGAGACCAAAGGTCTGCGCCGTCAGTTTGCAGCAAACACCAGGTGAAATTCAATCGATGTGCGGTCAACTCGTCCCATAATCTACCGAACTGCTCTCCGACAAGCCGTTTTGCACCTTCTGTGCCGTTCACTTGATCGAACCCTCACCCTTAGCATCATCGGCAGCCCAGGAAGATCTTGGTGCTGTTCTGAAGACGTGACAAGGAAAATCGTGCACTTGAGTAGAGAGGATAAGAATGCTGCGGAAGTGGCTGAGCGGTCGAGGGAGCTTAGAGCACGACCATCAATGCCGCCCAGAAAGAGGTGAAAAAACCCGTAAGAGGCGCAAGAACCTATCGATAAGGCTCAAGTATATAATACATGCATATCACAGGTGGTGAGCATTGCTACGTACAGGGGAAAGGAATAGTTGAAAGTTATGATAACAATTGCAGGATAGCCCTGAGATGGAGATCCAGAGCATCCGAGCTCCAGGAATTGCAGGAACCCCGTAGGCAATGGATGGGCCCTGGAGGTTTGCCTGTTGAGAAATGTCATTTGTCTCTTTCGCTATCCTCGAGTTGGAGTCATCTTCGTCTTTGTTCCTATTTTATCGGCCCAGTGAGGTCCAAGCAGCGGGAAATTCTATGCACACATCGTTAATCTGGACTGAAATAATGATAAACAAAGATGGCCACACCTTTTAAGAAGGTCAACAGAGTTGCCACCTTTACGCCCTGGACGGTAGCATCAGGTTCGACCCAAGCGGATCGCAAACACCGCAGTACTTAAGATAGGCAACATCGGTCCCATTGACCCTATTTGAATGTGAATCGTTCAAGACTGGTCGTTAATCTAGGTGTCCGAACAGAAAGCGCCACCTTTCCAGTGCGGAGTAAAGTTTGTAATGTGATCCAAGCAGCTTTTCGAACAACGGGCTGATCCACCCAAAGTTTTCCAAGTCGGCAAGGGGTGATGTTTTTTCAGCGTGATGTAGTGAGGTCCATAAGGGGGGTTGCAGAAGAGGTCCATTAGATCATCAATAGTGCGCTCTTTTGAAGACTTGTGACGAGTTTCTAAACACAAAAGGTCGGATTAAGTAAATAAAAATAATAAACGAGGGCCACCTACCAGATCCATGCTACAGCGCCGAACGCGCCGACTCTCAGCCTGGCTTTCCTGTCTGCTCATTTTCATCATCTCCTTCGCCTTTTGTTCGTGAGACCATATCCGAGTCATCTCTCTTCGTTGGCGTGGGTACAGGTCGACCTGGGAAACCTTCCTAGGTGGTGTGGGCTACAACTGGTGGAGCGGGTTCAGATAACACATAGGACGCCACCGGGGTCAAGCAGCGTTTGCTGAACAAAGGACAAGAGAGAAGACTCGTTAGGACGAGGTTGGCATCCACCGTCGCCAATCGCATCGGTCCCCCGATCTGGTGCGCCCTGCGCAGAGACTTTGGCGATCGATATCATGCGATGCATGCAACAGGTTCCGAGGATAGATTCGGCTTGATCGAGTCGACGCTGTTTCGCGAGGAAGAATAATATTTGGTCTCGACAGCAGGGATGTGTGAAGTGAAATGTGTAGGCTGGAAGTGAGAAGTAGTATTCGCTTTGAGGGGTGGAGGAACAGCGCAGGGACGTGGTGGAGCTAGCCAGACTTTTGATAACAATGATAAAATACAGCATTCGATCTGACGCACCCACACGGGCAACATGGTCACCAAGGTGCTCACAATTGGACTATTATCCCCTTCCTTTCTCGACTCATCCACCCCCAGATGAAGCAGCTCCTCTAGGGTCTTCTCTAGTCACAGCGTCTGTTCTTACCAAACAGCGCAGTACAAACCAACAACTCAGGAGGGAGCTGGCGAGCCAATCCCATTGTATCGAGTGGATCCGGTTGGATCGGTGCAGGCTTCACTGGGGGATGTATATCTTCTGTCGAGGTTTTTGGTCTTACTTTTGTCTTTGCCCTTCGGTTTCTTTTCTTTGGGATCGCCTCAGATGGTCCTGTGCCTTTCGGGCATGTTTCTTGCGGGTTCCAGCCCGATGCGGAGGATTTTCCTTTGCCATGTCTGTGGGATGTGATAATGACGGTACAAGACAATGATTGAAAGTTATCTGACCAAATAACTGACACAGCGCCTCCTAAAATGGGAATTCTGCGATCACCAGGCGGATCACAGAGGAAAAATATTCGATTGATTACAAAGAGATTACGAAGGCCGTAATGACCGGATCTGCTGTAACCAGTTGCAGAGGTATGACATACGATTATAATACGTAACCTTCGAATTATGTATTGCGCAAATCTACATGCGTTCGAGCTCCCGCTCGGCCTTCCTTTCATCGTATTTATAACCGACAATCTAAAGCCTCTAACGTGCGCACCTGCACGTAGGCTTGGTTCTAAATAATCAATCACTCTATCTATTAATGAAGGGATATGTATGCCCAATGAATCATACAGCGCTCAATACACCCGAATCACCATTTTCTCGAATTCTCCTTCGCCCTAACTCCCTTCCCTGGTACTTAACAAATTTTCCTGCCCGTTACATCACTCTTTCGAACTGGGTCTACCGCTCTCTCCTGCCGACAGCATTATTACAACTACAACGGGCGAGTCGTCATTACCAAAATCGACATTGTCCGCGCATCGGCGTTATCTGTGTTGAAGTTGGAGCACACTCTATATTACGCGTAGCTGCCATTATCTACACTCCATTGTTTGAGACTAAACTCCTGAATAAAATCAGGTCTAGCAATATTTCACATCGTATGAATATCGGTTTGGTGAATTCCTTTCTCTCCTCTCCCCTTTCGCTAACCTACCCACAGCTATATATAAAATCCGCTCGATATTACCACTCTCTATTGGGTTTGAAAGAGACGATATCGGGGTTAGTGCGGGTTGTTGTTCCTAATGTTGGACTTCGAGGTGAGTTTTTGTACGGGTGATGTGATTTATGCCTAGCAGCCTTCGCCGTTGTTATAGTTCGTTCGATCTTCATTCTGACCACCCTCCTCTCCACGGAATACGAATGGAACAATTCGAAGACGACCCTCAATTCATCTGCCTAGATATCTCCCTCCGTGGTTCCGGCGCAGGCGCACAGAAGCTCACAAAGTGCCGACAAGCGCAGCGGACGTCCGTCCTCCAGGCGCTTGGTGAGCAAACGAGGACGAGAGCAAAGCGGCGGAGATCTTAGGGACGTAGAGGTTGATGCAATATAATGCAAATAGGAACAACGAGGATATGAAGGCGAAGGATAGTGCTGTTTATTTGATGGACGTCGATGCTATTTGGTTCCTTTTACACTTTCCAAAAACCAGGTACTGTTCCTCTATTGTCCCGTTTCCAACTCGATGTGCTTATTTTCAGCTTGATGTAGCTGACCAAAAACCAACTGTATCTCTGCTCGTCTGACATCTCGGCTCTGATTGTAAGCCACATCTTTCCATTCCATTGATCGTGCTGACCGATGGGCGATCGGCTATGCTCAATTCACACAGATACTCATGACATTGTGCTGCACTATTATATTTTTCCGAGTAAGAATAGAAGAGGCGGAAGCCCAGAAAGAATCGCAGTGAATGACCATAATAATAACTCTGATTAGGTACAGCGATTGTCAAGCCGAGCGCTGCATTACGGGCTACTCGCACCCGGCTACAATCGCAGTAGGACCAATAGAGTTTTTATCATGGTCATTCACTGCGATCTTTTCTGGGCATTCCCGCCTCTTCTATCTTATCGGAAAAAAATAAATAGTGCAGCACAATGTTCATGAGTATCTGTGTGAATATGAGCATAGCCGATCGCCCATCGGTCAAGCACGATCAAATGGAATGGAAGATGTGGCTTACAGATCAGAGCCGAGATGTCAGACGGCAGAGATACAGTTTGGTTTTTGGTCAGCTACATCAAGCTGAAAATAAGCACATCGAGTTGGAAACGGACAATAGAGGGGAAACAGTACCTGGTTTTGGAAGTGTAAAGGAACCAAATAGCATCGACGTCATCAAATAACACACTATCCTTCGCCTTCATATCCTCGTTGTTCCTATTTGCATTATATTGCATCAACCTCTACGTCCCTAAGATCTCCGCCGCTTTGCTCTCGTCCTCGTTGCTCACCAGCGCCTGGAGGACGGACGTCCGCTGCGGCTTGTCGGATTTGTGACGCCTTCTGTTGCGCCTGCGCCGGAACACGAGGAGATATCTAGGCAGATGAATTCGAGGTCGTCTTCGAATTGTTCCATTTCGTATTCCGTGGAGAGGAGGGTGGTCAGAATGAAGATCAGAACGAACTATAACAACGGCGAAGGCTGCTAGGCATAAATCACATCACCCGTACAAAAACTCACCTCGAAGTCCAACATTAGGAACAACAACCCGCACTAACCCCGATATCGTCTCTTTCAAACCCAATGAGAGTGGTAATATCGAGCGGATTTTATATATAGCGTGGGTAGGTTAGCGAAAAGGGAGAGAGAGAAAAGGAATTCACCAACGATATTCATACGATGGAAATATTGCTAAGACTGATTTTATTCAGGATTCTAGTCTCAAGACATGGAGTGTAGATAATGGGCAGCTACGCGTAATATAGAGTGTGCTCCAACTTCAACACAGATAACGCCGATGCGCGGACAATGTCGATTTGTAATGACGACTCGCCCGTTGTAGTTGTAATAATGCTGTCGGCAGAGAGAGCGGTAGACCCAAGTTCGAAAGAGGTGATGTAACGGGCAGGAAAATTGTTAAGTACCAGGGAAGGGAGTTAGGGCGAAGGAAGAATCGAGAAAATTGGTGATTCGGTGTATTGACGCTGTAATGATTCATTGGGCATACATTATACCCTTCATTAATAGATAGAGTGATTGATTTTAGAACCAGCTACGTGCCAAGGTGCGCACGTAGAGGCTTAGCATTGTCGGTTATAAATACGATGAAAGGAAGCCGGCGGGAGCTCGAAGCATTGTAGATTTTGCGCAATACATAATTCGAGGTTACAGGTATTATAATCGTATGTCAACCTCTGCCACTGGTTACAGGCAGATTCCGGTCATTACGGCCTCGTATCTCTTTGGTAATCAATCGAATATTTTTCCTCGTGATCGCTGGTGATCGCAGAATTCCCATTTTAAGGAGGCGCTGCGTCAGTTTATTGTCAGATAACTTTCAATCATTGTCCCTGTACCCGTCATTTCACCATCCCCACAGACATGCCAAAGGAAAATCCTCCGCATCGGCTGGAACCCGCAAGAAACATGCCCGAAAAGCAGCAGGACCATCTAGGCGAATCCAAGGAAAAGAAACCGAAGGGCAAAGACAAAAGTAAGACCAAGAACCTCGACAGAAGATATACATCCCCCCAGTGAAGCCTGCACCGATCCAACCGGACCACTCGATACATGGGATTGCTCGCCAGCTCCCTCCTGAGTTGTTGGTTGTACTGCGCTTGTTTGGTAAGAAGACGCTGTGACTAAGGAAGAGCCTAGAGGAGCTTCAATCTGGGTGGGTGGATGAGTCGAGAAAGGAAGGGGATAATATCCAATTGTGAGCACCCTTGGTGACCATGTTGCCTGTGGGGCGTCAGATCGAATGCTGTATTTTATCATTGTTATCAAAAGTCTGGCTAGCTCCACCACGTCCCTGCGGCTGTTCCTCCACCCCTCAAGCGATACGACTTCTCACTTCCAGCCTACACATTTCACTTCTACACATCCCTGCTGTGCAGACCAAATATTATTCTTCCTTCGCGAAACAGCGTCGACGATCAAGCCGAATCTATCCTCGGAACCTGGTGCATTGCATCGCATGATATCGATCGCCAAGTCTCTGGCAGGCGCACAGATCGTGGACCGATGGCGATTGGCGACGGTGATGCCAAAACCTCGTCCTGAACGAGTCTTCTCTTCCTTGTCCTTTGTTCAGCAAACGCTCTTGACCCGTGGCGTCTATGTGTATCTGAACCCGCTCCCACCAGTTGTAGCCCCACCACCACCTAGGAAGGTCCCAGTCGACCTGTACACGCCAACGAGAGAGATGACTTCGGATATGGTCTCACGAACAAAAGGCGAAGGAGAATGATGAAAATGAGCAGGACAGGAAAGCCAGGCTGAGAGTCGGCGCGTTCGCGCTGTAGCATGGATTCTGGGTAAGGTGGCCTCGTTTTATTATTTTAATTTACTTAACGACCTTTTGTGTTTAGAAACTCGTCACAAGTCTTCCAAAGAGCGCACTGATTGATGATCTATGGACCTCTTCTGCAACCCCGCCTTATGGACCTCACTAATCACGCTGAAACATCACCCCTTGCCGACTTGGAAAACTTTGGGTGGAATCAGCCGTTGTTCGAAAAGCTGCTTGGATCACATACAAACTTTACTCCGGCACTGGAAAGGTGCGCTTTCTTGTTCGGACACCTAAGATTAACGACCAGTCTTGAACGATTCACATTCAAATAGGGTCAATGGGACCGATGTTGCCTATCTAAGTACTGCGGTGTTGCGATCCGCTTGGGTCGAACCTGATGCTACCGTCCAGGGCCCCGTAAGGTGGCAACCTCTGTTGACCTTCTTAAAAGGTGTGGCCATCTTCGTTTATCATTTATTCCAGTCCCAGATTAACCGATGTGTGCATAGAATTTCCCGCTGCTTGGAACCTCACTGGAGCCGATAAAATAGGAGACCAAGACGAAGATGACTCCAATCGGAGGATAGCGAAGAGACAAATGACATTTCTCAACAGGCAAACCTCCAGGCCCATCCATTGCCTACCGGGAGTTTCTGCAATTCCTGGAGCTCGGATGCTCTGGATCTCCATTCTCAGGGCTATCCTGCAATTGTTATCATACTTTCAACTATTCCTTCCCTGTACGTAGCATGCTCACACTGTGGATATGCTGTATTATATACTTGGCCTTATCGATAGGTTCTTGCGCCTCTTACGGGTTTTTTCACCCTCTTTCTGGGCGGCAATTGATGGTCGTGCTCTAAGCCCCTCGACCGCTCAGCCACTTCCGCAGCATTCTTACCCTCTCTACTCGAGTGCACGATTTTCCTTGACGACGTCTTCAGAACAGCACCAGAGATCTTCCTGGGCTGCCGATGATGCTAAGGTGAGGGGGTTCGATCAAGTGAACGGCACAGAAGGTGCAAACGGCTTGTCGGAGAGCCTAGTTCGGTAGATTATGGGACGAGTTGACCGCCACATCGATTGAAAGTTCAACCTGGTGTTGCTGCCAAACTGACGGCGCAGACTTGGTCTCACTGGATAGAATGATGGAGTTGCGCTAAAGAACTCTTATCGTGCTCGCCATGTGCGATTATAACTAGAGATATTTTGGTCTACTTCCAGACCTGTTCCGAGCTGCCTGGGATGCCCTTGCCCCCGCCATCAAGAAAGTACTTCAGACTCAGAACACAACAGCTCTACCCCTAATTTCTACTATGCTCAAGTAATGGACGATTTGTTTGAAGCCTGCACCAGCCCAAATTGGCGACGAGTGCAATGATCGAGGAGATCGCCCATTTGTCTCTTGACCAATGCGAGAATGTATTGAAAATTGACCAAGGCGAGGAATCTACGTTAGAAAACAATGCACATCGCTCGTCACTCTGCTCGATACCTTCGGACCAGATTGTTCTTCGATCCAGAATTTTGCAACGGTCAGTGTGTCTTTCCAGTCTGTGCCAGCATCTAATCATAAAAACCTCACCTTTCCGTCTTGTCAGCGCATCGACGATGTCATGCGGCTGAACACGTATCGGCTTCTCTCCGTTTTCCCTCTCTACTTGTCGTCTACCTTTCTCGCCGCGAGGACCACGATCGTTGCTTGCAAGTTTGGCATGCTGTCCCTTTCGTGCATGGTTCAGCACCCTGAACATCTTCATCTTCACCTTACCTCCCTCGTGCAAGCCTCCTGTTGCCCTTCCTAATCATCTGAAAAACCCAAGGCCGATGAAATGGACGCACTAGTAGGGGCAATTCTCACTGACGTGCTCAATGGTCGGCAACGACCGAGAGTGCATCACTTTTAAGCCGACTGCTGGCAAGCCGGGTAAGTGTCGGCCCATGATGCACGATCTATTCACTCAACGGCTTCTTTTTGCACCAGACCACTTCCTTTCTGATAGTGGATTTCGAGCACTGTTACATACTGTCCTCTCCACTTTTACACGTCAAGTTGATCGTGCCCTTCGCGGATTCGACCATCTCGCCATCAAGTTTCGAAGCGCCTTTAAACTTGATATTGGCTATCTACGAAGCCTGGCCTCGGTGACATCTTCAATTGACAATATAGCGACCATACTACCTTGTGTCTTTGTCTTTGCTTACTTGTTCCCTATGTTCTGTGGATCGCACGACGGTACAGCTTTCCAGAAGGCTCAACACCTATGGACAATCTCTCTCTTTTTCC
>Ga0137414_1256310_pt1 | contig 9538 bp, 18 predicted proteins | sample CZODoug2_1_16fun_FD_122068 | JGI IMG/M metagenome (GOLD analysis project Ga0137414, IMG submission 122068) | Vadose zone soil fungal communities from Angelo Coast Range Reserve, California, USA - CZODoug2_1_16fungal (PacBio error correction) | ecosystem: Environmental > Terrestrial > Soil >... | reverse complement strand
GGGTACTCACGAGGATTGTCCGCGTCGAGTGCGACCTACCGCGCTCTACTCACGGGCCTCGACGAGGATGTCGCGGAGGCCGTTCGCAGGGACGCTCGAGGTTCTGGCCGAGCTCACCGATGGTGGGACCACGGCGGCCGCGTGACCGGGGAGGAGAGCGCAGCGCGCGCCCGCGATGCAGGCGGGCGGGGGCCTCGGCATGGGCCTCGGCGGCGACCCGGTCGCGGTGGTGGCGCCGGGAATGATGTCGATGCTGTCGGCGACGCCGGAACTCCTTGCCCGGGTCGCCGCTCTCGGCCCGGTGCGGGATGTGCCGGTCATCGACTTCGCAACCGAGACCAACAGGACAGGAACTTCTCGCTGCCGCACCTGCTTCGTGAGTTCCGCAGGCCGCTCATCGGCGGCCTGGTGTTGGTGGTGCTCGACGCCGTAGCGGGACTCCTCGGCCCTTCCTGTCAGACCGGAATCGACTCCGGCGTTCAAACGGGGTCGGCCGGCATCCTGTTTCTCGCTCAGGGCTGTTCCTCGTGGTCACGCTCGCCGACATGTTCGACGAGATCGCGGAGACGTTCGTGACGGGCGCATCGCGCAGCGAGTCATGCTTTCCTCCGCATCCGGATCTTCGCCCAGCTTCAGCGGCTCTCGCTCGACTACTACGAGCGCGAGCTGGTGGTCGGATCATGACTCGCATGACCACGGATTGTCGACCAGTTCGAGTCGCTCATCCAGACCGGACTGCTGTCGCCCTCGTCGCGATCGTCACCTTGTCGGAGTCGGCGCGGCACTGCTACTGGTCAATCTTCAGCTCGGACTCTGCACGCTGACGGTCGTCGTTCCGCTCGCCATCGCGACGGTGATCTTCCGGCGGAAGGCGAGGTTCTCTACGATCTCTCGCGCGAGCGGATACGCGGTGGTCAACGCCGACTTCCAGGAGAGCCTGTCGGCGTGCGGGAGTCCAGGCGTTCGTGCACGAGACGCTGACCAAGCAGCGCTTCAGGGTGGGCGAGAGCTACCTGGACTCCCGCGTCGCTGCCAGCGCCTGGTTGCCATCTATTTCGTTCGTGCAGTTCCTGTCCGGATTCGCCGACGCGATCGTTCTCGAGTTGGCGCATGCTCATCGCGCAGGGCAACCTGAGCGCCGGGGCCCTGATCGCGTTCATCCTCTACATCGACATGTTCTTCTCGCCCATCCAGCAGCTCTCCAGGTGTTGACGCATGGCAGCAGACCCGAGTGTCGGTCGCCGAATCGCCGACCGATGGCTCTGGACACCCTGACGCCGGAGGCGCCGCATCCGATCGACCCCGGCCGAAAAATCACCGGCGCCCCTGTCGCTCACCGGCGTTCGCTTCAGCTACCCGGTGGCCGAGCACCGCGTCGCGCGGCAAGCGACTGGTCCGGCGGATGTTCGCCTCCTCGAAACTGCGGACGCCGCCTTTGCGAAGCCACCCGAAGCGTTGCGCGGCATCAACCTCGACATCGCCGCGGCGAGACGGTAGCGCTGTGGGGGAGCGGCGCGGGCAAGTCCACGTCATGAGCTGGTCGCCCGGTTCTACGACGCCGACGAGGGTGCGGTGACCGTCGATGGCCGGGATGTGCGCGAGTTGGACCTTCGTGGTTTCGAACGCAGCTCGGCTATGTGCCACAGGAGGCGTTCCTGTTCACGGGGTCGGTGCGAGAGAACATCGCGTACGGTCGCCCCGAGCGACGGACGCCGAGGTCGAGGCTGCAGCTCGCGCGGTCGCGCCACGAGTTTGTCGTCGAGCTCGACGGTGGCTACCTTCACGAACTGACCGAGCGGGTCGTTCGCTCTCGGCCGGCCATCGACAACTGCTCGCGCTCGCGCGTGCCGAGCTCGTCAATCCGGCCATCCTGCTGCTGGATGAGGCACCTCGAACCTCGACCTCGCAACGGAGGCACGGGTCGCGGCCGCACTCCAGCGTGTGTCGACAGTCGCACCACACTCGTGATCGCGCATCGTCTGCAGACGGCGCGAGCCGCAGACCGGATCGCGGTGCTCCACGGCGGGCAACTCGTCGAGATCGGCAGCACGATGAACTGCTGGCGACGGGTGGGCGCTATGCCGCGATGTGGGAGCCTATGCGTCGCGACCGACTGACCCACCCGGCTAGATCCGTTCGATGAGGTCGCGTTCGACATCCGCCGCCCTCGCACATGACCTGGAGTCCGATCCGGCCGCCGGTCTGCTCGAGCGTGTTGACCATCGTTCCGAAGGAGTCGGCTGCCGCTCGAATCCAAGCGCGTGGCGAGCGCGATGGCGCCTCCGCGGGGGTGACCTTTGCGGGGTCGGCGCCGACGTCGTGCTGCCAGGCGAGCACCACGGGCGCGAAGGCCTCGTTCACCTCGAACGTGTCGATGTCGTCGATACTGAAGCCCGAACGGGACAGGATCGCCTGGTCGCCGGAATTACGCCGGTCAGCATCTCGATCGGTCGGAGCGAACGACGGCAAAGTTGGTGAACCGGGCACGCGGAGTCAACCCGAGCTCTGCCGCTTGTGTCGCTCATGATGGAGGACGCGGATGCGCCATCCGTCAGCGAGACGAGTTGCCCGGAGTGAATCCGCCAGTCAAATCTCGGAACCGCTTGCCCAGCTCCTCGCGTAGAACGCCGGCTTCAGTGCGCCAGGCCCTCCACGGGTGGTGGATGGGCGGAGCGTCTCATCCACTGCGAAGTCGCCGATGGGCAGAAATCTCACGCGAGAAATCGGATGCCGCCGCGAGACGGTGTGAACGCGCGAAGTACTCGTCGAGCGTTCCGGAGAGGTTCAGCGACTCGCGATCAGCTCGCCGAGATGCCCTGGCCGACGAGACGTCCGGGGAAGCGGTCGTGCACCGAAAGTTCCCCAGGGTCCTGGCCGAGGTCGCGTAGTTGATGGGTACTTGCTCATCTGCTCGACGCCGCAGGCGATCACGATGTCGTAGCTGCCGGCGATCACCCCCCTGCGCGCGAAGGTGGCGGCCTGCTGGCTCGACCCGCACTGCCGGTCGACCGTCGTGCCGGGCACGGTCACCGGGAACCCGGCAGCGAGTGCGGCGTTGGGGCAATGTTGACCGACTGCTCGCCGACCTGTGCGAGGCATCCCGCGATCACGTCATCGATGAGCGCCGGGTCGAGATCGTGCGCGCAACCAGTTCCTTGAAACCGTTGCAGCAGGTCGACCGGATGGAAATGGCGAGAGCGCCACCGGCCTTTCCGCGTCCTGAGGCGGTGCGAAGCGTGTCAACGATAACTGCGGTAGTCATGGTTTTGAGTCTATGCAAGCGCCTTCGCAATCGCTGGGGCGAGACCGTTCGGCCGTGCCCAGCTGCTGCGCGAACAGGCTCACGCGAGTTCCTCGAGCATCCAGCGAACCCGAATTAGCTTCTCGGGCGTGTGCGGCGCGAGCGGATGCGCCCGCCCGCGGCCGTGTAGTGGGAGGTCGCATCTGAATCTGCAGTGCCAGGCGCGATCCCGCGCGAGTTCGTCGCAGCTTCTCGATCCGGCTGCTGATGCCCTGAGGTATCGCGGAAGATGTCGGAGCTGCGCGAGCCGGTATTCGAAACGAACCGGGAAGACGAGTCCGGCAAGCTGCTCATCGGGCATCCGTCAGCGATGCGACCAGTGACATGCTGGTTGCCCCGCGAAGGCCCGGTCGGCGTCACGCCGGCTCCCAGATCGCGCTGACGGTCGCTACCGCCCCGATCAGCTCTCCACCAGGCCCGCGGAGACCTCGAGCCGGTCGCTCGATTCGGCGTTTTGTCCAGAGGATGCCGTCCGGACGACGAAGCCGCACGCCCGCGTCGACCGCGGCCACCAGGCAGTCGTCGAAGAGCGCGTTGACGTTTCTGGTACGGACTCGTCGCGAGCAGCAGCTTCTCGTCTGGGTGAGGTGCTCGCGCACGTGCTGAGGGCGGGACGGGATGGCGAGCAGGAGCAGGCGGCGCACGCCCGCCGAAGTCTCGCGTGCCTGGTCGTCCGCGTACTCATGGCGTGATCGACACCGAGGTGCCCGTGTCGACGAGCGCCGGATAACGCGCGATGACCGTGCCGCCCTGACGGGTATCGATCACTTTGGCAGCTCGTCGAAGTCCCAGTCGTGATCCCGGCGCGTTCGATGGCGTGCGGTGTGATGCGCTCACCCGCGCGACCGCCTCGCGACCGCGGGTCTTGAGTTCTGCTGGAGGCTCCCGAGTCTTTCGAGCGTGCGACCTCCGCACCCTCTCATTGATGACCGCGAAGGTTATCCGCAGGTGTGGTGAAAGCCGCTCGGGTCTCAAGTCGGCGGCCTCGACGGGCGTGTAGGTCAGCCGCTGGATGCCGGAGGCAAGGAGTCCGCCAAGGGTCACGCCGTCCGCCGCCTCGAGTTCTTCGGCGAGCGTGGCGGGGTCGGCATCTCAGCTATGAGCCGGCGCGCCCAATCCGCAGCGGGCACGACGTTGCGCCGGATCGCTTCGCAGCGTCTTGAGCAGGGCTGTCACGAGTTCCTCGCGGAGACCGGGGACGAGCAGTCGAGCCGGCAGGCGTGAGAGAGGCCAGCAGCGCGAGTGGGACGTTCACGTCACCCCGTCGTCGTCGGCGCCCGGCTCAAAGCGGTAGCTCAGCGGAGCGTCTGGTCGCCCTGCCTCCAGCTGGCGGGGAAGCGTCCTCATCGATTGTCGTCTCGCCGGGCGAGCGTCTCGCGCGTCATCGTCAGCAGGTCGGGCCGGTTCTTGTGTTCATCGCGCCACAGTCTCGAACCCGCGAGTCGTCGCGATGTCGGAGGGGATTCGCGAGTTGTAGAAGTCGAAGATCGCCTCGTCGTCGTAGAGGATGTCGCGCCGGCGGTGCGCTCTTCGAGGCCAGCCAGTTCTGCCCGCAGGGCCGATTGTCCCGGTCGAACTGGACAGGCGTGCGTCGATTCGATCGAGATCCCACTCGCCGTCCACCAGCCGGAACGAATGAAGAGGTCACGTGCCCAGGCGGCGTCGATCCGGGCGACTGCACCGGCGGTTTTACCACGATGGGAAGCGTAGAGGGTGACTCGCTCGATCGCGATCGCGATCCCTGCTTCTTCTCCCAGTGCGGCTCGCCGTAGGTGCGCTTCACGAGATCGCCGGCAAGGGTTCGCCCCAGCCGGATCGATGCGGCGTTCATCCGCGCGAACAGCCTGCTGGTCTCGACGAGTTTCGGCGCTCATCACCGCGGCAGGCTGCTTTCTGAACAGGGCCGAGCCCGGGAACAGCACGAAGCGCACCTGTCGCGCGCCCTGATATCGCGTTTGCTGCATCTTTGAGACCGAGCTGAATGAGCAGTCCGGCCAGAGAGCGGACTTGTGGATGCCGTCGGGATTCGTCGAGGGTTCACCGATCGTGAGGTGAACCTGTTCGCGGCCCGGGATAGTGCCGGTAGAGATCTGCCCACTCCCGGATCGAAGGAAGTTGAGTACTCCGACTTACACAGTCGCCGGACTGGTTGCCGCTGAGCTCCTTCTCCTTATCCTTCAGGTAGTTCCAGAGATTGAGCAGGGTGAGGAAGTCCACTCGTCGGTCGACGAATCGCGCGTGCAGCTGGTCGGCATGTGCACGCCTTTCGAGCGGTCGCTCGCGCGGATCTGGGATGCGTGAGGCCTGCGGTGATTCAACACCTCCGGTCACGCCGTGCTTCTTCGATTCGACGATCATGCGCGCGAGACGGGGGTCGACAGGGAGCTGGGTGAGCTGTTTGCCGACGGGGTGATGACGTTGGGGCCTTCGACGAGCTCAGGGACCGCTGTTCTACGGCACTGAGCTCTACGAGGAGGTCGAGACCGTCCTTGATTCCCCGCGAGTCGGGCGGCTGCAGAAAGGGAGGCGGCAATATCGCGAGGCCGAGCGAGATCATCTGCAGGATGACGGCGGCGAGGTTGGTGCGCAGGATTCCGGTTCGTGAATTCTGGGCGTTTCAGAAGTCTTCTCGAGTACAGCCGGATGGCGATGCCGTCGCTCGTGCGCCCGCTTCGGCCGGATCGCTGGTTCGCCGAGGCCTGGCTGATCGCCTCGATCGGTAGGCGCTGGATTTTAGCGCGCGTCGATACGGCTGATGCGCGCGGTCCCGGCATCAATGACGTACTGATACCGGGAACCGTGAGGCGGTCTCCGCGACGTTGTCGCGAGGATGACGCGGCGTTTAGTGCGGCTCCTCCGGTCCCTAGCCCGTCGAAGGGGTTGAAAAACGCGGTGTTGGTCTGCGCGGAACTCAGCCGGCGTAGAGCGGGAGAATCTCGGTGTTGGGAGACTCCTGCCCCTGATCGCGTCCTCGGCATCCGAATCTCGACTCCCCGGAGAGGACACCAGCACGTCGCCGTTCGACTCCCTGCCGAGCTCATCGAGCGCGGCGTTGATGCCCTCGAGGTAGTCCCTGTCGACGGTGGCCGAGCTCGTCGAAGGCCCCCGTCCGGATCGTCGCCGTCGTCCGGCTCCTCGGCGACCATGGCCGATACCGAATCTCACGGGATATGTCGTCCGCTGACTTCGATGATGGGTGCGCCGTCGAAGTGCCGGGAGAAGCTCTCCGGGTCGATGGTTGCGCTCGTGATGATGAGCTTGAGGTCGGGCGCTGCGGCAGCAGCTGTTTAGGTAGCCGAGCAGGAGTCGATGGTCAGGCTGCGTCGTGTGCCTCATCCAGGATGATCGTGTCGTACTTTTTCAACATCCGATCGCGATGGATCTCGTTCAGCAGGATGCCGTCCGTCATCAGCTTGATCCGGGTGTCTGCGCCCACCCGATCGGTGAACCGCACCTGATACCCGACGAGTCCGCCGAGTTCGACGCCCAACTCTTCGGCGATCGCTCGGCGATGGTGCGGGCCGCGATCGTCGAGGCTGCGTGTGACCGATGCTCTCCCCTGCGAGCTCGAGACGGATCTTCGGCAGCTGTGTCGTCTTTCCGAACCGGTTTCGCCCGCCACGATGCAACCTGGTTCTCGGCGATGGCGCGCGCGATGTCCTCCCGGCGCTGGCTTACCGGTAGCTCGGGTGGAAGTGATTGGGGGATGACGAGCGACATGAGCCTATCCATCGTATTGCGCCAGTCCTTCCCACTCACGAGCCCGCCGAGTTCCGGGCAGATAGGCGACTGCGCGTTTGCGTCGGGCTCACGCTCGGTTCAAGCTGATGCGATGACGAAGCAAGGAACACACGGCGAACGGGCAGCCTGACGCTCGCGGTCGTCGTCGCGCTCGCACTTTCCGGTGCGCGGTGTCACCGAGCACGCCATCGATTCTCTTCGTGCAGTATCGGCCGGCAGGATTCATCGGCATCTACTCGCAGACGGCACACGCCAGCGGTCGATCGACATGGAGATCTACGAGCTGATGGACCCGCTCGAGAGCGGCGCTCATCGCGGCTCGCAAGCGCGGTGTCACCGTGCGCGTCCTGCTCGACTCGGCCTATGAGTCTCGCGTACGCAACGAACCAACGGCAGCGCTCCTTCGCGCCGGAGGAGTGCAGGTGCGGTTGGTCCGTCGTCCACGATCTTCCACATCAAGACGACAACGTTCGACGGCTCACGTCGGACATCTCGACGGCCACCTCACTCCGCAGTATTACTCGACGACGCGTGATGCGGAGATCATCGACACCTACCCTGTGCACGTTTGCAGCGATCGAGAAGACTTCGACAACGACTGGAACGGAAATGATCCGGCATCCGACGAGGGCAAACGCACCCGGCCTCGTCTGGTCGCCGAACGCGGAGCAGGCGATGATCGGACCAGATCTCATCCGCGAAGAAGAGCGTTCAGTCCCAGCGAGGAACTGTCGGACCCGTACATCTACCGAGCCCTTGCGACCGACGCGGAGCGGCGGCATCCGCTGTGAGGTCGTGAGATGGATGACCCGAAATGGGACAAAGCGTTCGCCAGGTGACGGCCGCGGATGCGTCGTCACGTTCTGCCCGACACGGCGACCGGGCTGTACATTCACGAGAAGCTCGTGCTTCGTCGACTCCGGCACACCAAGCGCTTCGGTCCTGATCGGCTCGCAGAACGCGTCCTACTCGTCGCTCGCCTTCAATCGCGAGCTCAGCGTCGTGCTGACCAACTCCAGGCGCCGACCGTTGTGACCGAAATCACGCACACTTTCGAGAGCGATTTCGCGCGGCACCGCACTGGCCGCGATAGGCGTGCCCGCACTAGTGCCACGATGGAAGCATGACAGTTCCGCACCTCCCCCTTAACTCAGGCACCAGCATCCCGCAAGCTCGGTTCGGCGTGTTCAGGGTCGACCCCACGGATGCTCAGCGCGTCGTCGAAGATGCGTTCGCGGTGGCTATCGCCACATCGATACGGCCGCCGGCTATGACAACGAGAAAGAAGTCGGAGCGGCGATCGCGGCATCCGGTATCCGCGCGAGGAGCTGTTCATCACGACCAGCTCGCGAACCCCGACCACAAGTCGGGAGAGATCGTTGCGCGTTCGACGCGAGTCTCGAAAGCTTGGACTCGACTACGTGGACCTCTACCTCATCCACTGGCCCATGCCGGACACGGACCTCTATGTGCAGGCCTGGCGGCAGTTCGAGCGCTTCTATGGCGAGCACAGCGCCCGTGCGATCGCCGTTAGCAACTTCTTGGTCCCCGCACCTGACGACGCTGCTCGCCGCAACGGATATCTGCCGGCGGTCAACCAGGTCGAGCTGCACCCGCTGTTCCAGCAGCGCGAACTGCACGAGTACGCCGGCGCACGGAATTGCGGTCGAGGCGTGGGGACCACTCGGCCGGGCAAGTACGACCTGTTCGGGATCCCGCGATCCTCAGCAGATCGCGACCGCACACGGCAAGTCGCGGCACAGATTCGTGATTCGCTGGCACTGCAGGCCGGGAACATCGTGATTACGAAGTCCAACTCTCGCGAACGAATGCAGCAAAACTTCGAGGTGTTTGATTTTCGAACTCACTCCGAAGAGTTCGCGACGATGACGGCCAGGACGAAGAACCGCCGCGTGGCAGCAACCCGGCGGAGGTTAACTAGCCCTCGCGCACGAACCGCGACTGCACCACGACCGGGACGCCGCGCGGGTGTCACGAGTAGATATGTCCCGGCAAACGCGGCTTCCAGTCGGCCCGCGACTCGCTGAAGTGCTCCCAGTCCTCGGTATGCAGGCCGATGACACTGTGCGCACCCAGGATCGCCGGCCTTCGCGGCATCCGCCGAAGTCAGCGTGAGAGCAGCGTCGATCGAGGCACTCGGGCGCGCCGCGAATAGAACCGCGACGTCGACCGATGGGAACCGGTCCGCGATCTGCTGAACCAACTCGAGCGAAGCGTTGTCTCCGCTCACGTACACGGTCGGTTCGTCGGCTCGAGCTGCATCGCGCACAGACTCGACCTGGAGATGTCAGAACACAGACACAGCTCGGACAGACTGGCGGGTGTCCGCACCGCGAAAGAGCGCGCGAGCGGGCGCGGCGCTACGTCACGCGTGGCGGCTCAATACACTCTCCACCTGTCGCTTGCAGTCGGAGACAGCCCTCCCATATTGCCCAGGATCGACCCTCGGACTGCGATCACCTCTCTTCTAATCCC
>Ga0137414_1184270_pt1 | contig 9541 bp, 10 predicted proteins | sample CZODoug2_1_16fun_FD_122068 | JGI IMG/M metagenome (GOLD analysis project Ga0137414, IMG submission 122068) | Vadose zone soil fungal communities from Angelo Coast Range Reserve, California, USA - CZODoug2_1_16fungal (PacBio error correction) | ecosystem: Environmental > Terrestrial > Soil >... | reverse complement strand
TATATATTTGGACATGATCAATTGCCCTCCTAACCTTAGAAATTCATAGATCCGGTCGCCTCGGCTTCCCGCTTACTGAGCTGTCGATCTTGCGGCAGATCCTTTGATATTATTCCGCGCCCATTTGCGAATCTCTTCGATCTTTCACTCATCATCTGGGCGGTCGGAGTGATGGTCTCTACGGCCTTGAGAAGGTCGCGTGTTTCGGCCGAACGGTCGCCATCGATGAATGCCTCAAGGACGCCATCTTTACCGCATCCTTCAATCTCCGCTCCGGAGAAGTCCATGCTTTTCTCAACCAACTTTTCGAGACGAACTGATCGGGATTTAGTTGGCGTTTCTGAGATTGACTTCGAAAGATTTCACCTCCGGTCCTGGGTCTCGGCAATCACCGAATGAATGTAAGAAAATCTGCCGATGTCGAACTGTTCCCGACTCAAGCCGCGAACATCGTTGTGTACAAGAACAAGAAACGTCCTTGTTGTCTGCATCCAGTTGAGGGCAGGTAAGATATCGTCCGAGCCGTCTCGCCTCCATCGGTCTTATTTGAGGACTTCATACCGGAGACTGCTTTTTCGAACTCACTTATCCCGAGAATTCCCTTGATGGTTTTCCGGCGATCGATAATGCCGTTTGATAGACATCGCGGAGGAACCGATTACGCCCCCGCCTTCGCCCATGATGGATCCAAAAATCAAGATCAAGAAGTGCGCGTTCGTTATGCTTGAGGCAACTCGTTTGCACAAATCCTTGCCACAGCCGGAAGACGAAAGCAAGATTCCTTTACAGGGCTCGACGTGTCGAGCTTTGCACGAGGACTAAACGTATATGCGGCACGCTCAAGGATCGCTCTTAAGGATTTGTAACCACGCGACGATTTGGCTCGGCCGACTCGGGATGTAGGTACGTCAAGGGAACCGATTCCGCGAATGACATTCTTTTTTCTTCGAGGATGACACTGATCGAATCCTGGTTGAGGCGTTACAGCTTATTACTGCCTTCGCTATGACATTGCTGATCTCGCCGGCAGTTAAACCGAGAAAGTGACTGCAGCAACGCTGTCTGCGTTTCCTTTTCAAGGTCGATGGCAAAGGCGCTCGATCGCAGGTTCTCAGCTGGAGTTCGATCGACTCATTCCAATCTCGGTTTCCTTAGGAAGATCAAGCTCTATCTGCGTGATCTCCTTTTCTAGAGTTTTGAGATCGGGAAAGTTTGGTCCGACAAAAAAGGACCGTCGCTTTTTGTGGATTTCAGCTTCCAGGCGATCTCTGAAGCTTGCGAACAAGCACGGATTCTTCCTGGCCATACGAGAGATTAAGGGGCATAATCGCAGAGAAGAAAGATTGCCGGTCTTCTGATCCCCGATGAACCCAAGCACACTTTCTGGATCATCCGTATCACCGACCGAAGTCGGATTCTGCTCTACGCCTTCCTTTGGATCGACCAATCTTTTGCAGGCCTGTCGACGACTCCAGAAATATAAAGGCTTCTCCTTGTGTCCGAATCCTGGAAGACAAGATCGTTCAAAGCTCGCGAACCCCGGTCTTCTTCGTAGGTATTGATCGCGATAAGGGGATATCGGGCCCTTATGCGGATATCCAGTTCGTGCAAGAACTTTCCGATGCTATCGGCATCCGTTTGCTGTCGGTCATAACTTTTATTGGCAATCAGGAAACAAAGTGGGTAACGCGTGCGTCCGTTCTGGGCGCGATAGCCGTTTGCTCCGTTGTCTTGGGGATCAATGGTCATCGCTCGACTTTCTGCATTTCCTCGCGAGACGCTAATCCGTTCTCGATCGAGAAGCCGAGAATTGCAGGCGCGTCCCACCGCACTCGTCTCACAGTTTCTCGACAAATGAGGTCGTATTAACTAACCCTGAGTTCCGGATCTCGAAGGCGTGGCCGGTCCCGCTCGGCTCCGCGTCGTCCGGCTGGCGGAGAACATTGGCTTTCATACATACGAAGCCCGTTTCCTCATTTAGACGCACGATCTCAGTGACGATGCGGCCTTGCGGATATTTTTTGTGAACTCCGCATACGGGAGTGAACGGGGTTGTATTTGCTTAGATGAAGTTCGCGATTTACAGGACCTCTTTAGACAAACCTTTAGGGAGTCAGAGTTCAAGCGCCGATAGGCGATCTCGTCAAGAAGTTCTTGACTGGACCGAGGTCAGTCGCAGAAGATCGTCGAGAGCGGTCGCATTTCTTCAGGAGAGCGCTGCTTCACTTCGCGCAGCGCCGCTCCTTCAAGTTTGCTCACACTTCTTCCGAGCGAAGTGTCGCCGTAAAGTTCATCAGGCTGTACCACTCACACATCTGCCGTGCTCGTTTTGCGAGAGACCCGGGTACAAACTTAGCGTCCTTCAACCGCTGAGACATCTCCGTTGCCGCTCGAAGATCTTTGAGCGATCTGAGCGAATCCTTCCTTGACGAGATACTGCCTCTTCTGCCTCGCGTCTTGCCGGCCTCGATTTTCAATGTTGCGGATGCGTTCCTTGACCTCACGCTCGCGCGCGTTTCCTCTGTAGCCTCGTTTTATCTTCAACTGCTCGATTTGCCGTTTTGCGTCCGCCTCAGTTCTAGAGCTGTTCTTTCGGCGTTCAGGTTTTCGTTTCGATTGCAAGCGTTCGGGCCAAGTTTCTCTCAGCGATCATCTCGGAGCGAGATGATCAACCTTCGCTTCGTCGTTATCACGAGCCCGTCGCTTATCATCTCTTTAGTTGGCACCATCCAAGGGGCCTGTGCGGTCACCGCGATCGACGAACTCATTTCGATTAAAAGGTTCATCGACCGTTGCCAGCAGCCTGTTGCCGAGTTCCTCGGCAAGTTCGCGAAAACTGTCGGTCAGAATTTCAATAATATCGTCGTATTTTTCGAAGGAACTTCGGCCTTGGCCGCGAAAGCGTTCGCCATGCCCGAAAGTACGCCTGCTCGAATTGCTCGAATGCCGTCCACGGGATCCATTTATACTCGCTGGTCCCCCAAACGGTTTCACATAGAGTGAAACGGAAGCCGTACTTATTGAGAGCGTTATGGCTTGAGCCGCTCCGCGCATCAGTCTGTTTCGATATACATCGGGCAGCAATCCTGCTCTTGGCGGCTGACGTAAACTGCCGGCCATCTTCTGGAGTTTTACTCCAAGTGTTCTCCACTCCAACTGCCGGATCAGACTGCCGAAACCACGACAGTCGATATCATAAAGATACCCTCGCTCTCCTAGCGTCGAAAGATCGAAAGGCAATGACTCAACCTCGTTTCACCGATCCCGAGTTCTGCGGCGGCCCGTCCTTTTCTTGAATCGAGACGCCTGAGAACATCACGAGCCAAGCTCGATTGCGAAATCGAGCCAGCGGGTGGGGTGATTTCAAGGCATCGATCGCCTCGGCGGGTTTCGATTCTTCGGGCGCGGTCCGCATATCATCAGACATCGGCAACGCCGTTCTCTATCTGAGTGGGCGAGGCCATTCCGGCCGAAAATATTTTGTAAGACCGATGAGCCAGCGAATTTGGTTGATGACCGAAACCGGCGTGCTGGCACTTTATGCTAACTGTTGAGTTTCCATCTTCACCCTCTTCTGTCATCCGCCTGTTTTCTAAGGTCATGGCGAATTTCCACGCCGGACGCGGAAGAGGCTAAGCAGACGCATTTGCTGAATGGCATCGGTCGAAATTCATGTCACGTTCGACTCTTAGACCACTTACTTCGACTCTTCCAGCTCCCGCAACTGAAGTAACCCCATTCGGATTCGAAACCGATGACATGGCCAAGAATAAAAAACTCGTCGCGTGGGCCTCGCCTTCGGTTACAAACCAGGTCCACCCGGAACAAGGAAGAAGAATTCGCAAATACGGTGGGATCCGTCGAACCTTCCTGTTCGTTTAAATGAGGTAGACCACCCGTAGAGCGTCGTTGAGAGTCTTGACATAAGAACTATCTTTTCTTGGAATCGCGGCTGCGATCTGACCGCGTGCAGTAAGTGAGCCACTTTGTGCCGGTCTCGAGATCAAAGTATGTGCGAAACGCTTCAGCGATCGAGTCAGGAACATCGCCGTAAGCATCTCAGCTATCTCGACCGCGACCCGCTGATTGATATGCAGGCTTTGTTCCCGAGGCGAATGCGTTCGGGACAAGACAACCCATCGGATATCTCGGTTTTCGGCGAACGGCTCTTCCGGTCAAAGAAGATCAGGATGCACAAGTGACGGAGCCGGCAGCGACCGACAGATGCTTGTTCCCGTAAATGCTGATCTGGTTTTCTTTTTTGGTGTCGGACCCGAGGAGCACTTGTCCTGAAGATTTGCCATTGCTGCGTCGATCCACCAAATAACTTGGAGCGTCTGACGTGCTGGGCGCAGCGAAACTCATCAATGGATCGGTGGATGTCTTTTCGAGCCAGGTGATTATCGACGCAGCCGACGATGACCGTAAGGCTGCGATAGTCGTTTGATGAGGTTTCAAAATGCTTTTCGGAATCGAACTTCTCGCACGAGAACGCGGTTTCGATGCCCAGGCCATTGTTATCCGCTCGGCGAGAGTTGAGCCTTGAATTTCCACCTCGGCTGCACAGAAGTTGCTTCGCGGATATTGCCGCTTTCGACGACGTCGGGTCGACTATCAGCATCTCGACCGGTTGGTCCTGTTGCTTTTCAGTTCAAACATCAATCGACCAATTGCCGGTACGCAAAGAGCCGTTTCCACTCCGACTCCTATTACAATGAACCGAAGTCGGCTGTATTCACTCTCGGCATCACAACGGCCGGCCTCCGAGGAGCTGAGATCGATCTTCATGACGACAACATCTCCAAAAAGCTCATCTATCTCATCAAATCGATGATCTCCTCCGGCATTTCTCCTATGCATGCGGCCGAATCGGAACAAGATGTTCATATACGCCGCAGCGAAAACGTATCTTGGTTTGTCCGTGCGATGTCGATAAGAATGGCGAAGATCCGGAACCTTGCCTAATTCGTCCCGGTCATCCTCCCTGCTGAAGTGGTTCGCTCCCGGCGGATGCGTGTGCAGTTCAATACAGCATTCGCGTACTCCGGCAAGCTGTCATCCGCAATCGTCGTAACGGAGCTCGAATTGCGCCCGGCGGCCTCCAATTCCAAGAGTTGGTTCCCGTCGTTCCAATAGATCAGATATATAACTCTTCCTTGAATGCGAAGATGAATCTTTGTTCCGCGCATGCTGAAGGATCTCTCGCCAAAGCGATTCGGATATTCGTGGCCTCTTCCAATAGACTCCGATCGAAGCATTCGGCATCCCCGTACATTTTCGAGGCTGAGAGGCAGCGATACAGAAAACTCGCGCGCGTAGCTCGAACGAACAGTCCGTTTCCCGAAAGTAAATATTCATAGAGTGCCGCTCGACTGGATCGTCCTTGACTTACAGCGATCCGGTGTCCCACGAGTTTGGGACAACTCGATAATACTGGATGACATAGTTTTCAAAATGGTTGTAAAAACGGCTGTCGTATCTTCTCTGCTCGACAAGGGTCTCCCACGCATCTTCGATAGTCGAGGAAGAAGGATGAGTTGCCGGGTGTCGGAATTTTCCTTCTTTTGTCCGCCGCCAATTTCATAAGCAGATGCGAAACGTCATCAGGCTCGGATTCGACATCTGCCGCTCGCGTGATCGCCGTTGAACGGGGGTTTCGAGATAAGCTTCCACACTGAATCTAAGCTGGACGGGTGAACTTCCGGCACGTCATTTTCCCGAAACATATCTTTCCCGAACCGATGTTCGGGAGAGGTGCAACGGCAATCTTAGTTTTCGGGTAATGTGTTCCCGCTAAGCGGCCCAAAGGTAGTAATCCATGCCTTTTCGAGAAGGATAAGAGCTGGGAGCGGAACCGCAAGGCTTTCCACATTTCCTCCCGGAAGCGTGATATAGATGTTTTTCACTCCGCCAGGTTCGTAGAAGATGATTGCATTGCCATCAGATGCTTCCGGTATCTAAGACTCTACGGCTTAGCCATCCCGTGTGGTCTGTACTCCTCGGAATGCGCACGAAACCTGCTCGCTGGAAAGTGCTTTTATCGAGCACGCATCTTCGCAGAAATTTGCGAACAGATACTGCCCCGGAAGAAAAATAAAGGCGCGGCCGTGCGTCGGGTGGGACACTCGAAAACTGTTTCATACAGGAATAAAGAAAGAGACTTGCCTCAATGAGAGGAAACACAGCCGGTGTTCCAGAACATGATCAACTCGGTAAGAACTGATTGAGGTCGCTCCAGCCGTTCATCCAGGCACTTCCAAATTCTTGAATTAATTTCCGCGGCTCGATAGGATCCGGTTAGCGACTCGATGTTTTAGCGCCATTCAAAAAGCTCGTTGTATTGGCAATGCGTTTGTCCAGCCACGGATTTCCGTCGAATGGTCCACGAGTCGGAGAAGATCGCTGTACTTCCTGGTCTTTCGGGTTTGCTTCTCGCTCCAAACATTCGGGTGCGGCGATCTCGCGATCTCGGCAGGTCTTTCGGCAATCGACCAAATTTCTCCTCAAAGAACTCCAGGATATCATCATTCCCGAAAATAAAAAGAGGAGCCCGGCCACATAGCTGATTCTTAAGGATTCGAAATCGATATCCTCGCAGCAGAGATCAAAATTGAGCGCATTATCCGCGAATTGTTCGAACTCCTGTTCCGGATGTCGTGGCCAATACTCAAGAAGCGGAAAGCATTTTTTGTTTATCAGCTCGAAAAGCTCGTTCACTCGTTCCGCTGTATCGCGTATAAGTTCCTGCCCGGTACATGCTGCTCTCGACCGCTCCACTCTCAGGAAACATATCCTTATAAAGGACATATTTCTGCTGCTCAGAGAGAACGCCGCGAGACGGTATCGCAAGCCGCCGTGGCATTGTGACTGCGGCCTTAAAGCCGAGGTAACTCAAGCCGAATGGAGAAGCCGGCGCAAAACGAAACGGCCAGCAAAGATCGTTCTGGGGCCGTTACTGTTTTAACTGTCGGGCCATTGAACATACGGACGTGCTTCGTCCGGTATCAAAAACCCACAGGGTAGGTACCGGATGGACTTGGCGGAGTTTTCAAAAAAGCCTTCCGATGAGGCGATCGTTTCTATCTCGCGGGCACCTATCTCAAGCACCTCTCGGCCTTTGCGACTTCCGCAATACTGAGCAATTCGCTCGGTGTCCCTGCGCATCAGCTCGTCGGCGAGAATAAATGACCGGGTTGAGCTGCTCCGTTTCACCGAAGAGAATCTCAAGGGGGATTCGGTGCTCATCGGACTGCCTTTGTGCTGAGCCCGCTTAACAATCGTACCGTCAGCTTTCCTTCCCTCACTTCGCGGGTAATGTATCGCATTCTCGATTGAAGCAAAGTGCGGTTGCAGCACGACCTCAGCGTCTTGTCTCCTGAGCCAGGAGGGCATCCAACCTCGAACGTCTGACCTTCGATCTTTATCGTGGCCTTCGGATCGGTTACCTGAGCCGTATTGTTAGCGCCTTTCTGGATCAATTCCAACTGCCGGGGCTCGTCCGCAGAATTGTCAGTTCCGGTGCGGCGTTCGGAGATTGATTTTCCGTTTCCATAACCTTTTACGAAGCAAAGAAGATTTGCTGGTTCTTGTCCGTATCGGAACTTGGACATTACGCTGAGGAACTGTTGAACCTTCAGTTTCCTTATCGTCGGATACAGAACCTACCTTTGTATCTTTATCATCGACTTTGCGGAGGGTTTTTTAACGGCCGGTTTCTGCTTCTTTACCATCTCGCGGCAAGAATGGGAAGATTTGTCGGTATGTCGAGTGCCGTTTCGAAGGCAGCTATTTATACCCTTAGGACATCCTCGTTCCTTATATCCGAAATGCTGATCTGAGGAGCGAAATCGTGAGATCGGATGCTGATCACAGATTTCGAATACCGGCGCTCTCAGGGAGAAGTTGGATCACGGCCGTAACTGTACAAGAGTCGAAGTTTAGGGCTCGATTTCGGAAGAACGATCGAGTCTACCTTGGGTGTAACTCCGGCGCAGGCGATTCGGCCCGCTTTCGCTTCTTCACCGGATGCCCATCTTAGCTTCTGACGCGGAATACCCCCGATACCCGTTTCGATTATTGGCGGCTCACGGCAAGAGGAGCTTCCGATCAGCATCGATTGCTTCGCTTCATCTCTTAGACCTCCCAGACAGCGATGATCTCTCCGGCTTCCAAAGGCGCCTGTTCGCCTCGCGAACTTTCTTTCAAATTCGGGTTTGCATTCTCAGCGTAGGACGGAAGCTCACTGCGATTTCCAGTGTCTTGAGGATTACGCCAAGATATTCGCGCGCGTTTCCTGCGCATGCGAATCAGGAATGATCTCCTGCGGAAGGAGCGGAGAATTGATATCGAACAGCTTAATCGAGGTGTGTTACGACTGGATCTGACCTTGAACAGGTGGGGCCGTCGACGGATTTATGACGTGTGTTTGAACCGTGCTCCGCTGAACCGCACTCTGCCTTTTCGATCTCACGCAGCCTTCAAGAAACTTGCTCAGGAAGAGATTCCTAATCGTCGCTTCCTCATGAGCCCGGCACATATATTCCGCTCCTTTCCACATTTCGGCCGAGTGGTGATTGGGTCGAACCGCTCTTTTGAAACCCATCGGCTCTGCTCACTTCGGTCGCAAGGTTGTCGCGGTAAGATCAGCTGTCGATCTTCTCCCGGTTGTCGAGCGGCACGAAAGAACCGCTGTTGGTGTTCCATTGTTGTTCGCACTCCACTCGACTGCCTTCCGCTCCTTTTTCTCTTTCGTCGTCGTGACTCTTCGAAATACCTTGCTTGTCGCAGCACTACCGGCCGCGCGCAGAACGAACCGTCACGCCGATTCTGAAAGAACTGGTGTACGTCGTTTACCCCAAATCGACGAACCTTGCAGGTTTTGTGGCTACCTTCAGATCACAGCTTGAAATAGACTGTCTTCGCGCCCCTGAGAGCATCCGAATGAAGGACCTGCGGGGGCTCAGCGATCTCGAGGGATGCGGCCTTGAGGTCTTCATCCGTCATCCAGCTTTCCCTTTTGCTTCAGGTATTCGATCGTCTTCAAGAAATGTTTCGTAAAAGTAATCGAACAAGGCGTTTCTGTCGATCGACTTCGAGCGAAAAGAGACGATTCAAAAAGCGGGGATATTCGTCTTCTCGCCGTCCGGGACCACTTCGCCGTCATCGGTGTTTCGCACGAGCCCCATATCTCTTAGGGCCCTCGCGATCGAGGTCGACACTAGCTTGCCGTCGGCCAGGGTTACGAGAGCGTTGGACCAGATCGCCGAGTGCCGTGGCTTCCGGCAAGACTTAGAATCGACAACGGCGCGGAGTTCACGGCCGTGTCGTGGCCGATGGAACGAAACGAACGGTGTCGAGCTCGATTCATCACGCCCCGCAATCTCGTCCAAAATGGCTTTATCGAACGCTTTAACCGCACATACGCGAGGCCGTGCTGATATGTTTATATTTGAAAGTTTATCGGACGTGAGATCGCAGACGGAAAAATGGCTGGAAATCTACAACGACCACCGCCCGCACGATTCACTCGGAGGCATGTCCT
>Ga0137414_1253271_pt1 | contig 9567 bp, 1 predicted proteins | sample CZODoug2_1_16fun_FD_122068 | JGI IMG/M metagenome (GOLD analysis project Ga0137414, IMG submission 122068) | Vadose zone soil fungal communities from Angelo Coast Range Reserve, California, USA - CZODoug2_1_16fungal (PacBio error correction) | ecosystem: Environmental > Terrestrial > Soil > Vadose... | reverse complement strand
TACTACACTCACTATTATTTGTAAATAATATAAGAAAACTCTTTGTATTAATAAGCCTAACTGGTGTAAAGCTAGCTAATTTAACTTTTTGCTTGTAATACAGAAGATAGTTCTTTTTATTATTAACGTCTATCGTGCTTTGACGTTCTTTTAAGTTATTATAGTCTGGCTATAAGACAGTCTTGTCTGCAAGGTTCGTTTTCCTAGTCTTATATTTGATTATAAAATCAACTCAGCAGTTTTCAGCTTATCTTATTGCCGGCCGTTAAGCTTTCTTAGTTATAAAGTACTTTAAGTTTATTTATAATTAAAAGAACTGTGATATATTAAAGGCTCTTTAAAGATACTGTCTTACTGCTAAATATAACTATTATTACTATTAGCTTACTATTATAAAATTTTGTATCTTTGTTCGACAGCAGATTAATTTCTTTAAGTAAAATACAATAAAGTGCTATTTTGCCTCTGTTCTGCTTCAAATAACTATAAAAAGATTCTTTTAATATAAACCTTAAGACGTCAGTTTCGACCAAAGTTCAAGTAAAAGATCAAAATATCTAAGAATAGTGCTTAATAAACTAGTTTTTTAGCTCTTTAAACACCGTTAATGCTTCAAAAGTGAGTCAAAAATAGTTGGATTCTTCTTGCCTATATGCCTTTTAGAAGGTCAGTCAAAGCATATAAGACTTAATATAACTATAAATAAAGTGTCTATAAAAATTAGTGAAACTAAGAAACACTGAATATCTTGAACGATTTAAAGGCAATAATTATCTTATATAATAATACTTGTGAAAGGTTTATTAAGATCTTTATAAACCTTACAATAAAGCTCAGAAACTTACTATATTAATATTAAGGTACACTTCTTAAGATTAACGTATAATTAATAAGTTCGTAACCTTTTAAGTATCTTCTGAACTACTTTGTGTGTGTTATAACATCTTCTAAAATATTAAATATTATCTAAGTAAACCAACATAAGTGATGTTTATAAGCCCTTATAACGCGTTAGTAATATAAGCTTAGAATATCGTAAAGACATTAAATAATCTAAAAAGTAAAACATAGTATTTAAAAATAGCTATATTAAGTCTAAAAAGCTGTCTTTACTTATCTCTTTCTTAAATACATAAACAATAATACATATTCTTAGGTCTAGTTTTATAAAGATCTAGTCTATTAAAGTCAATCAAAAGTCTTATTAATAAAAAGTAAAAAAAGTGCGATCTTTAATAATAATAACGTTTAGTTCTTAATAAATTACCAAAGCTTTAGTCACCTTCTTTTTTAATACAAATAAAATAAAGCTTTAGTAAGGCTAGTAAAGCGTCGATCTACCTTTTCTTTAAACTAGTTTCTAAGTATCTTATAAATCATAAGCTTTAATCTAAAAAAGAGTAAATAGCCTTTAAGTAAGTCTTTGCCAGCTTAAGATTAATTTAGTGCTTTATTAGATAGTGTTTAAAAAAGATACTAAAAAAAGACTTTACTAAAACACTTAGTAATTTTGGGCGTATTCTTAAGAAAGTTTCTAAGCTATAAGTAATAGCCTTAAATATTATATAATAAATAACTTCGTTTTAGGTCTGTTTCACAAATCGCTTAACTATAAGAAGTTAACTTAAGATTATTAAAAGAGTATCACAAGTCTTTACTTAAAAGCTAATAACTAAATTAACTTATTAAGTTAAGAAAAACCTAAAAAATAATAAACATACTTAAGATATCGAAATCATAAGCTATAAAAAAGTGTTAGTAAGTCTTTATAATACCTTAGAGTCGTGACAATAAAAAGAATATCGTGATTATTATAAGTAATCACTTCTTTCTTATCTAATATTATAAGTCCGATTGTCTTTTTAAGGCTTTATTTATATTTAATAACAAGTGCTTGCTTTATATAGTCCTTTTTACACTGTTGTCAATAAAGGCCTATTTTGTCCTTGTCTTCTTTTTACACGTCAGTAATCTGCACCAAAATAACAATTCGCAGCTTTCTTGCCTAGTCTTTTAATATACTAAAGATCAGACAGAGCGCTTCTGTTTCTTAACTGACTTATCTTTGTATAATTCCAAGGTAAATGTCTTTTCTTTGCACTTATACACAGAACTTCTAGGCAGTTACGAGATAAGTTATTGTGTTAAGTCATAGCAATAACATCTTATTATTATAAGAAAGATTAGTATTTTCTTTGATTAAGGTATAATTTACATCACTAAAAGTGCTTGACTTGTAAAGGCTAGGGTTGAAGTTTCAGTTCAGGGCTATCAGGCTTAGACCGCTGCCCTGGTATTTAGGACACAGAGCCCTTTTCTGAGTTTCGATCCGGCGAGCTAAGATATAAGGTCCTTTTAGGTGGCAGATAGGTCAAGACGGGCGAATAATTAGCCCTTGTATTTCTGGCAAGAGTTTAGCACAGAAGGCATATATATAGCTTATTGTCAAAATATTAAGCTGAGATTTAAAAGAATCCAGATATATAACAAAGTCGTCGACAGATGTCTTTCTTACTGCTAAGTCAGCAGTATTAAGTATCAGCATCAAAAACATAATTGCCTTTGTCTTTATAAAAGTCAAATATAAAAGCCTTGATTTCTCTTAATTAGTGTTATTAATCTTTATCTTTTTAATTTATATATATTCACTTTTGTTTTAACTTTATATCAATAAAAAGACATAATAGTCAATCTTTTTAGTGTTATAAAATAATAATAACTTTTGTCTAAAAAAACAACATTTTAATTAACTATAAAAACTTATGTTTCTTTTACTTTTTTTTTTAAAGATTAGCATTTCTTAAGTCTTAAGAGCTTAATAAAGAGTTAATATATAATTAGCTTTTTTTTATATTAATTTTGTTATTTTAAAGCTAAAGTTAGCTTATTATTATCTTTATTTTAAAGGTCTTAATTAATCTCTAAGTTTATTTTCAAGTTTTTTTAAGCTTAAATTAAGTCTTTTAACTTAATAATACGTTTCTGACTATATCTTTTTTTCTTTAGATTTCTTGCTTTTAAATCTCTTATTTAAGTCTTTTAATTAAGTTTATATTTTTACTAAGTTTAAACGTTAATTTATTAGTTATTAAATTTATAAATAAAAATTATCTAAAAAATAATATAAAGAAGTAACACTTTCTTTTACTTACTAATAAAGTAATGATTTAAGTAAAAAGTTTTTGTCTTTATTATAATATCTTATTATAACTTAAGTTTAATAGTTATTATAAAAAACAGACTTATTAATAAGTTCTTTTTCTTTTTAAAGCTATATAAATAAGCTTTATAAGGTTTAATAAGCCTTAAATCGTGACAAACTTCTCTTATAAAGACAAAAGAGATTAATATATAAAAAACGTATAATAAAAAGTCACGATTTAATAAAGTAAAGCTTTATTAATTATAAGACTAATCTTTGCTTTTTTTTCTAAATAAGCAACTATAACTATAAAAAAGTAATTATAAAAGTATTAGTACTAAGTCTTTTCGGTCGTCAAGATATTTAATAACTAAAAGTACGTGATCTATTGCTACTTGAACCCTAGGCAGGAAACTTGCCCCTTACCTAGGCCCCTCTTGCTCCTGACAATAATCCCTCTTAATTCTTAAGAGCTCTTTAGTTTTTTGAATTCTAAGTATTTAATATATGTTAAGAGCTAAGAGAGCCTAGGTTAAAGAGCAAGTTCCTGCCTAAGGTTCAAGTAATAACAAGTTTATGTACTTTCAGTTATCAAGCATCTTAACAACCTAAAAAACTTAATACTAATTTTACTTTACAATTATTTTTTATATAATTATAAGTTACCTTATTTAAAAGAAGACAAAGATTAGTCTTATAACTAAATAAAGCTTATATTTTACTAAATTGTAACTTTTTATATATATTCTTTAATATATTAATCTCTTTTACTTTTATAGAAATAGTTATCCGATTTAAAGCTATTAATACCTTAATAAGCTTATTATAATAACTTCAAAAAAAAAAAACTTATTAATAAGTCTGTTTTTATAAATAGTTATTAAACTTAAGTTATAATAAAATAACTATAACAAAAAATAAAGACTTTTATACTTAAATTATACTTTATTATAAACAAAAAAAAGTGTTATTTTTTTGTATTATCTTTTAGACATATTTATTTATAACTTAATACTAACAAAATTAACACTTAACTTAAACAAAAACATAACTTAATTAAAAACTTAAATAAAAGTTTAAAAATAAGAAATTTAAAAAAAAAAAAGATATAGTTCAAAGTATATTATTAAACTAAAGACTTATTTTAAGCTTAAAAAGACTTAAAATAACTAAAAAATTAATTAAAACACTTTAAGACAAAGATAATAATAAACTAACTTTACTTTAAAATAACAAAAATAATATAAAAAAAGCTAATTATAATTAACTTTTTATCAAGCTTTTAAGACTTAAAAACTGTAATCTTTAAAAAAAAAAGTATATAAAAAATATAAATTTTTATAATTAATATAAAACGCGTTTTTATTAAAACAAAAGTTTATTATTACTTTATTAATACAAGAAAATCGACTATTATATTTTTATTTAATATAAAGCTAAAAAAAAGTAAATTATATATAAGTTAAAAATAAAGATTAATAACATAATTAAAAGAATTCAAGGCTTTTATATTTAATTTTATTAAGACAAAAACAACTATGTTTTTAATACTAATACTTAATACTAGCTAGCTTAATAATTAAAAAAGACAGTTTATTAATAACTTTGTTATATATTTAGATTCTTTTATAATATCAAAGCTTAATATTCGCGATAATAAGTTATAACATACGACCTTTCTATACTAAACTTTTGCCAGAAATATAAAGGCTAATTATTTGCTATACTAACTTACTATTACCTAAAAAGACCTTATTTTTTAGCTTGCAGATCAAAACCTTAGAAAAGTGATTATAAACATAGCTAAGCTTAAATCAAGAAAGTCACTAAAGACTATTAAACAAAAGCTCTGTGTTCTGAACAATTAAACAGCAGTTTAAGCCTGATAGCCCTTAGAATAAAACTTTAACCTTAATCTCTATAAGTCAAGCACTTTTAATAATATAAATTAAATCTTAATTAAAAAGAATATAATCTTTTGTAATAATAAAAAGTGTTATTGTTATAACTTAATATAATATTTATTTTATAACTGCTTAAAAGTTTCTGTGTTATAGTGCAAAAAAAAAAGACATATTACTTTGAATTATATAAAAACAAGTAATTAAAAAAACAAAGCACTTTGTCTTAATCTTAATATATTAACAAAACTAAGCAAAAAAGAAAAAAGGCTGTGAATATATTTCAGTGCAGATTACTAACATTAAAGAAAAGACAAGGACAAACAGGCCTTATTAATAGTAATATAAAAAAGGATTATATAAAGCAAACACTTACTATTAAATATAAATAAAACTTTAAAAGACAAAATAGACTTATAATATTAATAAGAAAAAGTGATTATTTATAATAATTATAATATTCTTTTCACTGTTATTAACTTTAAAGATATTACAAACTTATTAACACTTTTTATAGCTTAAATTTTGATATCTTAGATATGTTTATTATTCTAAGGTTTTTTGTGCTAAATAAGGTTATTTAGTTATTAACTTTTAAATAAAGACTAATAATACTTTTTATAATAAGTCTTAAATTAACTTTTTATTAATTAATACAATTTATAAACAGACTAACGAAGTTATTTATTATATAATACTTAAGGACTATTACTTATAACTTAAAAAACACTTTTTAAAAAAGTATACTAAAATTACAAAGTATTTATAAAGTCTTTTTTAGTATCTTTTTAAACATATTTAATAAAGAACTAATAACCTAAGTTAAGTAAAGACTTACTTAAAAGCCTATTTACTTTCTTTTTAGAATCAGAGCTTATATTTATAAGAATATTAAAAAACTAATCTAAATAAAAGATAGATCTGACGCTTTATTACTTTACTAAAGCTTTATTTATTTGTACCAAAAAGAAAGTGATTTAAAGCTTGTATTAATTACTAAAACTAACATTATTATTATTAAAGATTATACCTTTTTACTTTTATTAATAAAACTTTTAATCGACTTTAACAAGCTAAGATCTTTATAAAACTAGACTTTAAAGATACGTATATTACTTATATATTAAGAAAAAAATAAGTAAAAGACAGCTTTTAGACTTATATAGCTACTTTTGAATACTATATTTTACTTTTTAGATATTTAACACTTTTGCGATATTTAAGCTATATTAATCAGCGGCTTATAAGGCTATAGACATTATTTATAAGTCTATTTTAATAACATTTTAATATTCGGAGACGTTATAATAAAAAAAGTAATTCAAAAAGTACTTAAAAAGATTATAAACTTATAAACTATACCACTAATCTTAAAAAATGTGCTTTTAATATTAATATAATAAAGTTTTAAGCTTTATTATAAAACTTACAAAGATCTTAATAAACCATTTATAAAGTAACTATTATATAAGATAGTTATTACTTAAATCGTTTAAAAAAATATTCAAGTGTTCTTGATTTTACTAACTTTATAGACGCTTTATTTATAGTTACGCTAGGTCTTATATGCTTTAACTAACCTTTTAAAGGGCATATAAGACAAAAAAGAGTTAATATCTTCTGACTTACTTCTAAAGCACTAAAGGCGTTAAGAAGCTAAAAGACTAATTACTAAAGCATTTATCTAAACATTTCGATTTTTACTTAAACTTTGATTGAAATTAACGTCTTAAAGTTTGGTAATTAAAGAATCTTTCACATTATTCAAAGTAAAACAAAGGCAAAATAGACTTTATTATATTTTACTTAAAAAAAATTATCTATTATAAACAAAAAATAAAAATTTAATAATAGTAAACTAATAGTAATAATAGTTTATATTTAAGTAATAAGGCAAATCTTTAAAAAGCCTTAATATAATCACGTTCTTATTAATTATAATACCTTAAGACTTTATAACTAAAAAGAGCCTTAATAACTAATAAATAAAATAAGCTAAAAGCTAGCTAAGTTGACTTGTAATAAAATATAAGACTAAGAAAACAACCTTATAAACAGACTGTTTTATAGGCTAGACTATAACGACTAAAGAACGTAAAACATATAGACATTATAACAAAGAAAGCTGTCTTTTAATATTATAAACAAAGCTTAGACTAGCTAGCCTTACATAATTAAGGCTTGTTAATCAAAGATGTTTTTTACGTATTTCACAACGATAGTGATATAATAACTATATTAGCCAGAGTGGCAGTATAGCAGAAACAAAAAGTAAGTCACCTTTGAACTGCTTATTATTAAAGCCTTAAGTCTTGACTATTATATACAAAGTTATAAGCTAAAAAACCTTGTAACAAAGTAATAAGAAAAGCTTAGAACTTAAGTCTATTGTTAATATATTGATTATAATATATATATCACAAAAGGATAGCAAAAATGTTATTATTAATTATAAAAATAAGCAAAGACTTATCAAGCTAATTTAAGAATCGCTTTTTAATTATAAAATATAATATTTGTAATCTAAAAAAAGAACAAATTAATACTATCTAAGAATTATATTAAGTCTAAAGAACAATAAGAATAAAGAATAATAACTTACTTAAATACTAAAATACTATTTTATATATTACTGAAAAGTGTTATTGTAGTAGATTTTCTTATTTACTATAAAATATCTTATTAGCTATTTTAGGTCAAAAAGACCTTTAAGCTAATACGCTAAAAATATTTTTAATAAAAGCCTAAAAAAGATATTAAAGAATATATTTAAACTTATGTATTGTTAAAAAAACAAAACAAGAAAAATACTGATCTTATAATAAAGTAGCTTTGATCTTTATCTTTTAAAAACCTTAGAAAAAATAAATATAGATTTTGGTGACAGATTTATTATTATATAAGTGTTTAGCTAAGTATATATTTAATTTTGGATTATAATCGACAGATTCAGTAAAATAACGTGCTATATATAGCTAAAAAGACAATAAACGCTATAAAACTAATAAATACTTTTATGTATTATGTTTTAAAGACTTTAGTTATCTTTAAAAGATTATAACTAATTAAGGCTATGTTTTTACTAATAAATTTTTAAGGCATATTTATATAATATCTTTAAGTACATAGCCGATTAAGTACTATCTTTTATCTATAAACTAACAGCTAAACTAAAAAGTAAAACAAGTATTTAAATTTTTACTTATAAACTTATTGTATTATAAGGCAAGACAACTAGGTCTTAAAGCTAGTCTTTAATAGAGTTTATATACAATAATACAGTTTATATTGTCACTAACTTACCTTTATTTAAGCTTTTTTACAGTTTAATCTTAAGCTAAGAATAAACGTTTAAAGACAACGTTTTTAAAAAGAAAGGCTTTATTAACAGAAACAGAATCAGATATTAAATAAAGAATAAGCTTTACTTACGAAACGGCCTTTAAATCGTTATTGAATCTTATAAAAAAATATTATAATATAAAATATAAACAATACGTTTTAAAATAAAAAATAAGATTATGTTATTTACTAAGAATATTTGATAACTAAGACTTAACAAAAAACTTTCAGATAAGTTTCTTGATTCTTTTAAAGTACTTAAAGTAATCAAAGATCACAGATAAGCTTATTAACTTAAACTATTACTAATATATTAGATCTATAACGTCTTTTATATGTTTATTACTTAAGCTTTAACAAAAACAGAAAAAAGACATAATAAAACTATTACTTATATTAATATAAGACTAACTTGAATATAAAGTTAAAATCGATTAAGTATATTAAAACATTAATTAAAAAAAGACAATACTTAATTAAATAAAAAAGCTATACTTTTGCTAATAATACTTAAGAACCAGAAAAACATTTATAACACGTCTTAAAAATACTAAAAAGTATTTATAAGATATACTATATTTAATAAAAACAAAAAGAAAAGATATAAAAAGATAAGTATTAAAGTCACAAAAGAAAAAAGCACTTAAATTAAGTCTATTATAAAGAAGCTTAAGTAAGTAATAATAAGATATATACTTAAAAACTAATATAATAAGTGCTCAAAAACAAGTTTACTTTGACTTCTTTATGTCTTCTTTTTCTTTTTTCTTTTTTTTTTTTTTCTTTTGTTTCTCTTTTTAAAAAGGCAATCTTATTATTATTATTATTATTATCATTATTACTTTTTAAAGAAAAAATTATTTAAATTTACTTTAAAAAAGTGTTAATACAAAAAGAAAAGATAATAAATAAGTATTTACTTATTAGCACAAAAAAGACACATCTTTAAAAAGATAAAGTTAGTTTTTATGTTTCGCAAGTAAAGCACAAACAAAAGCTTTAAACACCTTTAAAAAAGATATTACATTAAAAAAGAGCTTTTGCTCAGTTATAAAGGCGATTAGTACAGTAAAAGATAACAAAAAGAAAGACAGCTTAGTAAAAGTCAAAGCTAAAATAGTCGGCAAAAGACATTAAAGACAAAGAAAGCAATAGTTAAAGTATATAGAAAGCTAAATACTT
>Ga0137414_1177893_pt1 | contig 9594 bp, 9 predicted proteins | sample CZODoug2_1_16fun_FD_122068 | JGI IMG/M metagenome (GOLD analysis project Ga0137414, IMG submission 122068) | Vadose zone soil fungal communities from Angelo Coast Range Reserve, California, USA - CZODoug2_1_16fungal (PacBio error correction) | ecosystem: Environmental > Terrestrial > Soil > Vadose... | reverse complement strand
GATGTGGTTATTTGCAGGAGGTAATGGTAAGGTGGGGAGGTTGGTGGTTGGGGATTAGGAATAGGAATTGGAGTTGGGGGTACGGTTAATTTGATGATATGATTTATAAAAAAAGCAGCGGATATTTCGCTGCTTTTTTTTATAAGCTTATTTAATGCTGCAGCAACTTTTATTTTTATATAATCTTTTAAAGTGCGTTATATGCCTCCTGCTCTACATAATTAATGGTAACATTTTTTCCTATTTTCCTGCATTAACATTTTCGGCTCCGGTCAAAATGATCGATCCACCATATCTTGAATATTACCTGTTTTGTCCTGTACCTGGAGATAAGATAAATTCGCCATTAACCACTTTAAGTAAAGTACCTGAAAAGTTGAGACCTGTCCAATGGTTTTACGTCGTTCTCATCATTATTTTTATTACTAAATGCTGATTGGCTGTTCATACCAGCTTCATAAAATCGGGGCACTCGGTCATTAATCTAACACCAACATCAATGCCCATTTGCTTCATCGTTCCTGGGTCAGTAAGCTCTGCATGATAGATCCTTTTTATATCGTCTTCATCTTTTTGCATCGTGGGCAGCATGGCCAAACCCATTTCCATTGTATATAGTTTTCGTTTCCCCGTAAAATCTTTTTGCTCATTACGTCGCATACGTCACTTGTTATTGCTTTTAATAAACTGTCTTTTGTTATTTGAGCCTGCCAGCAACAAAACAAAAAAGTGTAGCCGCTATCAATACAATTTTCTTCATAATATTTTTTTGCGAATTAGGGTTTAATATAGTAATACAGTTATTTCCAGAATGAGACCGCACTGCACCCACAATAAGGGCAAAGCTAACAAGATACTTCCAATGAAAAGGTTCTTTTAAATACAACAAGGCAATACGGTTAAACACTACCAGCGTTATTACCTCCTGCGTTATCTTTAGCTGAAAGCCGCTCATGCCGCTGAGGCTGCCTATTCTGTTGGCAGGCACCATAAGGCTGTATTCAAAAAGAGCAATACCCCAGCTTATTATATTACTTTCCATAATGCAGTATCGTTATGTTTAAATGGCCGTACAGCGCAACGTCATAAATACATTTGATGCCTATTAAAAGCAAAAACTGTTTTTCCACATAGTTATTTTTTATGGGCAATATGATGTATACTGCCACAGTTTTTTTGTAAGATTTGTATTGGTAAAAAGCAGTGTCTACATTTTTTCTGCAACGTCTGTTACATTGGGGTTAAACAGCCGGTAAACAAAATGCGGCCACTTTACCGGGAAAAATAAGAGCGGTACATTCTTTTTGCAGATCGTTTAATGTTTGACGTTACGTTAGTATTTTCTGTTGCGGTAAAACCTGCAGCGGCCAATTGTTTATTAAAGCCATCAAGTGTTGGTATATCTTTTACGGCCCAGCCATTCAGCATTTTTGTACCAGCCGCCGTCATTGCCGGTTAATTTTGCTGGCGTAAAATAATCAGCAATTATTAAGCGGCCACCTTTTTTCAGCAGCCTGAACGCTTCGTTAATAAACCAATTGCTTATCAGTTGCATGGCACACACTTTCTATGGCCCAAAAACACCACATCAAAAGATGCATCGGGGTAACCTGTACTGTATAATTTTGCTCAATGTAACGTTTGTGTCCAGTCCTTCTTTTTGGGCAATGTATTGGCTTTAGCAACCTGCTTTGCACTTAAGCTGATGCCGTAACCTGGCAATGCCTGTTTGCAGCCAGCCATAGGATGATCGCCAATACCGCAGCCGGCATCCAGTATTTTTTCACCCGGATGTATACCTGCTTGTTGCGGCCAGTACTTTATTGGTATTTATCAGGCCCATGAAAAGTTTTTGTTGTTTTCGTCCAGTAGCCGTAATGCCAGGGAACGACTCTCAATCAGGTCCATAAGCGCCGGTAATGCACTTCGGTCAGGTCGTAATAGCGTTCTATATCTTTATTTGAAAACATAAAAAGGCTGCGAAGATACCTTATAAAAAAGATACGCCCTTTTACAGAGCACCTTTTTTATCATAGGTATTTTTAAATTCTCCTGGGAAGAATAATAATTAAATACTGCCAACAATATTACGGCACACAATAGCTGAAAGTTAAATATACCCTAAAACACCGGTGCCTAAGAAATATGCAGCCTTGCAAACACCCAGTAAACCTATAAAGCCACCCAATATACCCACCACAATATTACCCAGCAAACCCAACCCGCTTCCCTGGAACAGTTGCCCACCCAACCAGCCGGCTACGGCAACCTAAATTAACGTGATAATGATCGCCTGCGTTTCCATAATGATTTTGTTAAGGCGTTAATAATATATTTGCAGTGATATTGCAATCTGCCTGCCAAAATTAGAATGTGCTTACAAATTATACAACTGCTATAAAAATAAGCTTTCTGCAATACAATCCTGTTGATCGTTGAAGAGTGGTTGCAATTCCATTTCAGGATACGGAAACGTGTTGGGTCAATATTCTACAGTTAAAGCATTTTGCAAAAGTTTCAAAATACGTGACAAGTGTATGGTTTTAGCCTTACCAGCTTGTACTTTTGTTTAAATAAATACTACATATGAATAAATTCCTGAAATTATTTAGCGGAGCATTAATAATGTGTTCTGTTTCTTTTGCCCAAAAAAATGATGTTCCTAAAGGCTGGCACTTAATGGATTAAAACTACAGATGGTTATTATGGTGTTAGTGCAGATAAGCATACAAATTTTTAAAAAGCAAAAAAGCTTAAAAGCAAAACTGTAATAGTAGCTGTAATTGATAGTGGGATTGATACTGCACAGGAAGATCTTAACCAATATTATGGACGAACCCTAAAGAAATTCGGGTAATGTATTTGATGACGACCACAATGGTTATGTTGATGATATACATGGCTGGAATTTTATTGGCGGAAAAGACCGGTCGTATGTTAGCTCAGACAGTTACGAGGCTGCAAGGGTGTATTATGCTTTAAAAACAAAATGGGAAGGAAAGGAGTTGATGAAGCTAAGCTTTAGTGAAAGCGACAAAAATGAATATGCCATGTATGTAAAGCAAAGCAAAAAGTGGTGGGTGATATTGATCCTTCGCAAAGCTTTATTATAAAAGAATGCAGACAAGTCTTTTAAAAGGCGATTCTATTATAAGAAAAGAATTGGGTAAAGAGAATACAGCTGTTTGCCGACCTGCAGAATTATACAACTACAAACACAGTCAAACAGTACTAAAAATTATTGATCGGCTTGTGCCAGCCAACAGCAGCAATGATATTACCAATCAGCAGATAATTGAGGAACTTGCGGGTGATGTAAGAAAGATAGATGATGCCAAGCACGCCGCCGGAAGAATTTAGAAAGGAAATTGTTGGCGGATGATGAACCAATTTAAACGACCGTAATTATGGCAATAAGACCTGATGGCAACTACTGCTATGCATGGCTACACATTGCTCGGCATTATTGCAGCGGTACGTGGCAACGGAAAAGGAATGGATGGCGTTGCAGAATAATGTACGCATTATGATGGTGCGTGCCGTACCTGATGGTGATGGAGCATGATAAGGATATTGCCAATGCTATCCGCTATGCTGTTGATAATGGCGCACAGGTTATAACATGAGCTTTGGTAAAGATTTTTCGCCCAAAAACAATGGGTTGATGATGCGTTCCGCTATGCAGAAACAGAATGTTTTGCTGGTGCATGCAGCAGGTAATGATGCAAAAGATGTGGATACGGCGGATAATTTTCCTACCCGGTTTTTATTGATGGTAAGGGAAGGGCGAATAATGTGATCACTGTTGGTGCAAGTGGCGATCCTAAATCTGGTGGACTTACTGCCAGCTTTAGCAACTATGGTAAAAAAGAAGTAGATGTATTTTCTCCGGTGTGCAGATCTATTCCACACTGCCGGCGGAACAAATAGGCAATTTGCAGGGTACCAGTATGGCATGCCCGCTGGTAGCAGGTATTGCTGCATTAACGCTGGAATACTTTCCTACCCTTTCGGCAAAGCAGTTAAAATATGTAATTGAAAATCTGCTGTTTGCGCCTTCACAAAAAGTGAACAAGCCGGTACTATGAACAGGTAAGCTTAAGCGATATTTCAAAAAAACAGGTGGAATTGTAAATGCTTACGAGCTGTAAAATTTAGCCGCTAACACTAAAGGTGACCTAAAGGTGCAAAAAGAAATTTTATCCTAAACCTAAACTGGTACAAGTAAAAAAGGATAAATTTTTCTATATTAATGAAGTCTCCTGATCAGCAGGGACTTTTTTTATGCAAACTATATTAAAACAAAAACATCGTTTTGCTTATTGCAGAAATTATAAAGAGCTGTAAATTTTGTTTTATTTTAAGAAAAATATTGTCATGCTTAAACCATCACCACCAAAACCTATCCTGAATATTTTCAGCGATATATAACCAGGTCCTGACGAAAATCTATATACTGCATTTGCCAACCAGTGCCTGTTATCAGGCTTTTCTTGATGCTGTTACGGAAGAAAAAGCCACGTATACATACGCTGAAGGAAAATGGACATTGAAAGATGTTGCAGCATATAATTGATGCGGAAAGAATATTTGGCTACCGTCCTTATGTTTTGCAAAAAAGAAAGCCAGTCGCTGCCGGCTTTGACGAGAATGGATTATGCTGCCAACTCAGAAGCCGGCAACAGAACATGGCTAAGTCTGCAGATGAATTTTTAGCTTTGCGCCGCACTACCGAAATACTATTTGAAACTTTACTAAAGAAGCATTACAAACGAGCGGCATGGCCAATAACAAACCTACTTCTGTCATCAGTATGGGCTTTATTATTATCGGCACTTTTATCACCACAGGAAGGTTGCGGAGGAAAGATATCTTTGATGATATCGAATATTGTAATATTGAATATTTGAGAGATTAAGATCTCTTTGTCTTATTAAGCACTGCTATGGTCCATCGTCTATGGTCATGGTCCGTGGCCACCAAAAAAAGCCCGGTCACTAACGTAACCGGGCCCCATATTTTACACGCCAACAATAATTGCTCTTCGCTGTGGCACCTTGTGTTATCATATATCCATCACTTTCATGGTTTCATCAATATAAATATCGCCGCTATTCTTTGAGCCATTTGTGTTCTTTTCTGTTTTATCTTAAGCCGATTTATAGTCTCCAGGTCAACTGCAAGCATTTTTTACATCCAGTATGCTTAGGTAATTTGTACAAAGATCAATTTCTTTATACGTTTGCTTTTACCGATTTCCTGTTTCCTTGAATTTATCATATTAAGTGAGTATGATTTATTACTTTCTTATCTAACCAATCCAGGTCGGTCTTTATCTTTCCAAAATTAGAACCGGTATTTATTTGATTGTACGTTTTTGCTACAACAGCGGCTGTTGCTTATGTGCTTGTCCATGGTGTGTAATCCGATTTGCAATTTCGTCCAAGGCAAGCTGATGGATTATCTTTTCACGGAATTTCAGGTTTTCGTACTGTCAGGCAAAACAACATCGGGTGTAACACCTTTTAATTGTGTAGCGCCACCATTATCCTGTAAAACTTTTTGCAGGGTTAATTTCACACTGCCCAGGTCTTCTTCTTTTTTATTTTGAAATAAAGAATTTTCCGATTGCGGATTCAGGGGTATGTTGCGCTGCACGTACCCTTACCGTAAGTAGAGGTACTGCCCACTATGATGCCTCTTTATAATCCTGTATTGCAAGCAGCAAATATTTCAGATGCACTTGACTTAATTCATTTACCATTACGGTTAAAGGGCCATTGTATAAAACATTTTTATCCTTATCTCTCCACTGGTAAGGCTTTTCGTCCCTGCTTTTTACCTGGCAAATAGGGACCATCTCAATAAACAGTCGGCCATTTTTACTACTTCGGTTAAAGATCCGCCGCCATTGTTACGCAGGTCCAAATATTATACCATCTACATTGTTCAGCCTTTAGTTTTTTTAATTTCGTTGGCTACATCTTCTGAACATTTTGCGCCGTTAGATCATCAAAATCAACATAAAACTCAGGCCAGGTAAATATACCCTATCTTATGCTCGCCATTTATTATTGCACTCTTTGCAAAAGTATCTTCCAGTGTTACTTTATCCCTTAATAAAGAGATCACTTTTATTGTGCGTCCGGTTTTCTTACGGTTAGCTTTACTTCGCTTCCTTTTTCTGCACCACGGATCAGTTTTACTGCATCCTGAACATCATAACCCGTAACATCACCGCTTCTCCATTACCCTGTGCATCTTTATGATCTCATCGTTTTCTTAGGTCGCCGTTTTTCCATGCTGCACCACCGCTACCAGGGTCGATATTTTTTATTTTGCCGTCTTCTTCTTTTAACTGTGCGCCAATGCCAAAAAAGCTGCCGCTCATGCTTTCATTAATGAGCGCAGATCACCGGTGGTAAAAATCAGTATGCGGATCCATACTGTTGGTAATAGCATTTACAAAAGTGTAAATTCTCGTCTGCTGTTTCCCTGTTCTTTTGGTGGTAAAGTACTGTCCATTTGCTTTTTTACAAGGTCCTCGCTTCTCTTTCCAGTGTAGTATCTGCTTTACTTTGTAATCTTTTTTGTCTTTATTTTTTCCCTTCATCCTGCAGGTCAACATACTTTGATAATACAATATATTTCAACCTTTTTCTCCAGGTATCTTTTTCTCTGCTTTCGTTCTTTGGATAATCTATTTTTTTCAGGATCGAGGACTACAGTTTCATTTTTTGTAAAAATCAAAAGGCTTATCAAGCATATCCTTGAACAACAAAGAAGTTTCGTTCAGGCGTTTATATAAATATCATCAATTGCATAAAAAGATTTCAAGCGTGCTGCCATGGATCTCATCATCAATTTTTGTTTCATATTTTCTAAGGCCCTCGATATCGCTTTTTAAAAAGATACCTTGTCATCATCAAGATCCTTGTAAACTTGTTGAAAACTGTTTAGAGAATTCGTCATTATCTTTTAGGGCTGTAATGGCCCTCTTCCAGCAATAAGCCTACATTACGCCAGTACCTTACTGTATTAGATTTTGGATTATCGTCGTTGCCCTCAGTTTTTACCCTGGTTTTAATGCTATAAATAGCTGCCCGGTAAGCACCAACAGAACCGGCAGAATCGTTTGCTCATAATAAAAGTTGCAATTTTATGCATATTGTAAAATAACGCAAATCAGTTTGCTTTAGTTTAGTTTATCCGATCATATGGAATAATATTTTGTTAAAGGGAACCTATGGAAAAAATAGCTTGATGAGCGGTTAAAAAACAAAAAAAGCCACATAGAAATGCGGCTCTTGTTAAGAATCTTTCGATTCTGTAACCCCATAAGAAAACATCGTAAAAAAACCAAGCACTAACGTTTTATCCTCTGAGGGCGTGGAGTATAAACGTGGTTGGCTTATAATTAGTATTTTGCTTATGCTATTATTTTGCTGTATTGCACCGTTCCGTCAGTATTTACATAACAAAAACCCGGTAATACTTTTTAACGGAATTTACCTTTTTGGCACATTACAAGCTGTAGTCCCGGTTTGTGGGATCATCGCCAATACGAGGGCAATGGTTTGTAAACGTTGCGCCAATCGGTACTGCTTTGTACCTGCCAATAATTTGTTGCAAACAGTTTTGCCTGTGCCCCATTCAACAACCTGTTATTATTTTTTCATAAACTTTAAAGTTTGTTATGGTTAAAGAGGGTCGTTAGCTGTTTTTTGCGCTTTGCGCTTAACATGCTGCCTATTGCAGCTATTATAACGATCGCTGTTTTTTTAAATGATACATGCTTTATATTATTGATACACAAATATTCAAAACGATAAAAAGCTTTTTACAAAGGAATGATGGTTTAATTGTTTAACGAAGCTACCTGTTTTAAGGCAGCAACTTCGTTAGTGCCTGGTTACTGATAAAGTGTGAATTAGTTTTTGATCACCTTTTGGGCGTCAATCACTTTTCCATCCATATTAATTGCGCTACATAAGTCCGGTTGCAGGCTGCTTAGCCGTCAACTGTAAAGTATGTAGCCCTTTTGATATAACTGATTGTTTGGATACTACTGTTTGTCCATTTGAACTGATTGATACGGATAAGGGCATCGCCATTTTCCGTAGCAGTAAACGTACATTTAAATTTGCTGTAAAAGGATAGGAGCTGTTTGCATTACCACATTTGCTGCAGCCTGTAACCTTACCGCCAATACTGTAATGTATGATGCTTTACCATCTTATCAACCTGTTTTAACCGGTAGTAAACTATTGTTTTTTGCCTTCAGGGCAGTTGAATTGTCTTTAAAACGGTATGTTTTATAGCTGCCGTTAACGCTTTCGGCATCCAATACAAGCCCGATGATTGAAAATCGCTGCTAAAGAACGCTCCACTTCAAAATGATCGTTATAGGCTTCGCTTGCAGTACCACTTTAACATAACTGCTTGCTATTACCGTAGCATCAAAAGAAGCATATCTAACAGGTAATGTTGCGGCTGCGGGATAAACAAAATCTTTAAAGTAAATTTCTTTTTGACGGCTAACCGCTGCATTGGTATTATTAGATGCGCCTGCAGAATAGTAAAAAACACCTACATTTCTATTTTTGGCGTAAACATTAACGTTTTTAGCACTTGTATCTATGCCATCATATTCTATTACCGCCAACATTGGTACCGGTATATACATTGCCGGACCTTGTTTACTGTTATTTCGGGTGTTGTTGATTGATAAGATGCAACGCCGCCGGCGCCAAGGTCAATAGCATCTATTTCATGTACGGTGTTGCTGCCGTCAATGTCAATTGCTGTAGCAAAAACACTATCCATATTTACCGTATGCCGGTAATGGCCTGTTTAAATTCAATTTTAAAGGTAACCATGCCTGTACTATGGGCAGGAACTTTAATTTTTGAGAAAAGCCTTCGGGTTTGGCAACTGCATTATCATCTAATATATCTATTGTAGCTCCATTGGTTGCAGATACAAACTGATATAACAGCATCTACACCCGGACGAACACCAAAAAAACTTATACTGTGAGCTGAGGGCATTCAATATACCTGAAAATAATAGTTGGGATTGTGCTAAAATTAAGTTGTGTAGACGTTTGTGCTTTCAGACCAAGGGTTTGAAAACATCAAGGCAAGGCATAACATTACTGTTAAAGAAGTTAGAAGTTCTTTTTTCATTTTTTTCTTTGTGATTTGAGTTTCGAAAATTTTAACTCTTTCCGGAGTTTAGCGGGGTTAATTATGCCCTGCCGGTTGGCTTGTCTAGAAATCGGGATATCAAGGTTGAAAAAAGAATAACGGAGGTATCGTCATTTCCCTTTCGGGTGCAAACATAATAAGAGTTTTCGGAAAACGCAAAATATCCACACCGTAAATTTACTGCACAATGGTAAAAATCCCAGTGTATATACTTTTTTTGAATTAATCCTCTCGTTTTTCTACTTAGTTAGATATTTTCTAACATATTAGCTTAAAATTTAGTAAAGATTTTTCCATGTATGGCAATAAAACTTAATTAATTGCGTAGAAGCTCCCATTTTGAGCCTATCTCCACTGGTAATTCCTATACGGTGAACCTATCCCT
>Ga0137414_1229338_pt1 | contig 9642 bp, 11 predicted proteins | sample CZODoug2_1_16fun_FD_122068 | JGI IMG/M metagenome (GOLD analysis project Ga0137414, IMG submission 122068) | Vadose zone soil fungal communities from Angelo Coast Range Reserve, California, USA - CZODoug2_1_16fungal (PacBio error correction) | ecosystem: Environmental > Terrestrial > Soil >... | reverse complement strand
GTTTCGCCAGGCGCAGACCTGGCCAGAGTGAGAAAAGACGTATTTGAGGAAACGGGCCGTGGCTGGACTGTATTGACGCATGACAAAGAGACATCCTGAAGACGTACAACTTACTCTGGAACGATCTGAAGAGCCTGACGTTTCATGCCGGGGTGGTGGCAAAAGGTGATATTCAGATAGACGACGCGAAGAGTAGTTCACGATGCATTGTGATTACGGCGCTGTTTATCTCTCAGGGTGCAAGCATAAACCTGCATCACCTAAAACTATCGACATCCTGATGCAGAGCAGCGAAAGCTACATCATCGCGGATAAGACGATTTGCTTATCGCACGTAAGACTCTTATACCATCGGAAACAGGGTAGCGAAGCTGAGACGTGTTGCCTCTGCATTACGACTTCGATCCGACGATCACCGGCGGGCATCCGATCTCCACGCACACTAGACACTTACAAGTTTACAAAAGCAGAGTTGACCGCGTAGCTTTCGCGCACCATACTGAAGCCTGAGACGAGTGGCTCTCCAATGTAAGGATTCCAAACGGCTTGCATGAACTCGGATCCACGTTGTTGACCTCACGGCTGACCATTTTCCCCGTAGAACTTTGAACAAGCGATCAAGGTAGTGCGAAATAGCGACATCACGAAGTGGGACGCCATTGCCAGCTCTGAAAAACAGCGTCGAGCGAGGCGGTTATTTGCCGTCGCATCATTGGTATGACATTTCGAAGGGAGGCCCCCCCTAGTGGGCCTCTGCAACGTAATCGTAGCCATAATACGCACGCTAGTCTAGCTACGCCTCATGCGGAGCCACCCAACCACCGCCGGTCGTGCCAGCGCCCCGACAACTGCCAATTGGTAGCGCGTCCGTTCGCCGCGAGTTAATATCTCCGCAGGTCTCGGGGAGACTTCTGGCGCCAGATTTGCAGCCGCCTGCGCCGGCTGTTTTGACGATCAGCCGTTCAAGGTTTCACTGCGCGGTGCCTGTAACGGCTTGACCTGGATTTCGTTTGAGGGTCGCGCATCGCGCGCGCGTCATGCCACGCCTGCATTTGCAAAAGCGTATCCATGCTCACGCCGAAGGCCTTCCGATCCGCAGCGCCATTCCGGCGATAGTGATGTCGGATCGCATCGCCAGATGCGATCCGGGTGAGGGGGACTTTTCCGCTAAGTCCGAGCGCGAGTGGCAGACGATATGCACACCCTAACCCCGATGGCAGGCTGTTTCTACGCTGGCAGCCATTGCTATAACTCCCGCAACAAACCGGGATTCAAGCCCGAGGCCTGCCGATTCGTTCAGTGGAACAAGCCGGACGCTCGACTTGTCATCTATGAGCGAAGAAACCCCCAAAGACGATCCGCGCCAGCAGACTGACTGGAAAACATCAAGCAAACAGATGAGCCTTGGAAAGGTGCGACCGAAAGGAGCAACTCGATCCAATCGCCGAAGCCGGACTTGGAAAAGTGCACGACACGAGCACACATTAAATGGAGGCTAACGATGGCGTGAGCCGCCGGCCTGCAGGAATTAAAATGAGTGAAAGCGCCAGCGAATTCGAACGGATTGCTCGGTCAGGCCGCCCTGCGGCTGTGGCCGGATCTGCCGCGCGCGTGCAGGAACAGTTGTTCGAAGCAGCAGTTCCGCTCGACCTCTCGGTTCGAAATCGTTTTGCGGTATTTCTTCCGACCATCACCGAAGACGCGCATCCTCCCAAGCCAACGGCCTTCGCCTAGCGCAGCGCTGCAGCATGACCGGAACAACGCGCGATGTCGCTGTTGTCCTTGGCCGCCCGATTTTCAAAGGTCAACGATGCCGCGATTGCCCAAAAACACCGCCGGGGAAGAATGACATTCTCGGCGCGCGTTCGCCGCCGCCTCCAGAGATAAGCCCGTACGCGTCTCTCATCTATTGCTCGTCCCCCTGCTGCTGGTTGGCCGCTAAAGCTGGTGGCGGTGATCGTCGCGGGGGGAGGACATTGGCTTACCGGCACCGGAATGCTGGTTGGCGCCTATGCGGCGAGCTTGCTGCTGATCGAACGCTTTTCCGGGTGGTTAAGCCCAAGCTGATGACGATCGGCTGGTTTTGCCAGATTGTGGAGCGGCTTTGTCGCCTTGGCGCGCGAAGCTGATAGCATAGCCGCATGAGCGACATGCCCGATCGCCGTACCCCGACATATCGCCTTGCGCTCATGCGGGCTACGATGCTGCTCATCAGTGATAATCCTCCTCGCGCTGCATCCGTTCGCATCATGGCAATGCGTAACACAAATACGGCGTCCCGTTAGGCCTCGGCAGGCCGGAGCCGCTGCATCATGCCCTGAGGGCTGGAGCTTCCGCGCATCTTCGGCGAGCACCGCTGGTGTATCGCGTTGCCGGTAAGTGCAGGAGTACGGCTCGAGATCGTAGAGGGCCGATATCATTATTGAGGCGGCGTGTATGATCGCGTGGTGTCGTGGCATTTTGGCCGCCCCCGCGCCTCGACCAAAGCTGTGAAACCGGACGCCCCGGCGCCATCTACTCGCCGGGGTCGTCTCGTGTTGTGATAAGCGAGTTCGTCCTATAGGCGACCTCTGCAGGTTTTCGCGTAGCGGCGACAGTTTCCTTCGCCTTGTTCGCCCAGGCGGTCCTTGTTGAGACACGCTTGCCGCAATTCCGCCGCACACATCCCTCCGAACCGGTCTTTGGCAGGTCTCGCGGTATCTACGGCAGTTTCCTTCGCCCTGCTCGCCCAAGCGGTCCTGTTTTCGCAGGCACGCCGCAACTCTTCGCATTGCCCGCCTCGCCCGTCGTCCATCGTCGATGCGGAGACCTTTTCCCCGGCCCAATCTGGACGGATTGAGCATGCGGACGATCGGAGCCACAAGAATGGCGGCCGCCGCGACCGCGAATGCAAGTTGGCGCGCTCTCATGAAACATTTATTCCTCCCACTCCAGCCGGTGAATCCCCGGCTGTTGTGAATGCATGTCCGAGCGATTTCGTTCTGAGTTTTATTTCGGCCTGGCCAGCCCGGCAGGGCGGCTGTTGCCTTGGTCGGGATGTATCGCATGACAAGGCTCGCCGGATCTCGGCATTGAACAGCAACATTATCGGCTTCGTCCTGATCTGTCTGCTGTTCGCGCATGATGCGGCGACCGCGGCCCAGGATGAATCCGCGCGGAAACAGCCGGAGCAGAAACGGAATAATGCCTTGTGCCGAGCCCGGGCAGCACGATGCGCTTGTTGGCCATCAGCGCGCGGTAGCCGCCTGTGCGACTTCTGCCGCGGAGAGGTTGAGGATGCGTGCTCTAAACCGGGTTTGATCCGGCACGCGCCTGGAAATCCGGACGGCACTGAACCGGGACAGAGTGTCGTCACGCGCACGCCGTGCGGACCAAGTTCCTGGTGCAGGCTTCGCTGAACGCCAGCACGTAAGCCTTCGACGCATGATACACCGCCATTCGGGTCCCGGCAGAAAAGCGGTCAGCGAGCTGAGATGAGGATACCGCCGCGGTGCCGGATCAGGCTGCCGGCAAAACCGCAACGACAATCGGTCAGTGCCAGGATGTTGACGCGATGATGCCGAGCTGCTCGCGCGGTCCAGTTCGGCGCATGGCCGAACAGACCAATCCCGCATTGTTACGCGAACTCGACCTCCACCCCGCTGCGGCCAGCGCCGCGGAAATCGTCTCGCCGGCATCGCGGTGTTCGAGATCGCACGTAATCAGGATCGGCGCCGTGCCGCCGGCAGCGACGATTCGCGCCCAACGCATCAAGGCGATCGCCCGTGCCGGTCGACCAGCGCCAGCCGATGGCCTTTGCCGCGAACACCCGAGCCAGTTCGCAAGCCGATGCCGGCCGCAAGCCCCGGTCACCACGTCACACGATGGCCGCGCGTTCGGCGCCGGATCGGCAGCGAGCGCAGCGGTACCGGCAGCGCGAGGGCTTGCGGAACGGCAAGTTGCCAGGTTTTCCCCGGCGTTAACCCTCAAATTTCCGGGGCGCAAATTCAACCATGTCAGCCCGCATTGTCCGGGGCGTCAATTCGCGGCGTCGTGCTTGGTTCCGCAAGGCCAATGGAGCAGCCATTGTCGCGGCCGGTTAACGCTGCCGGCCGCGAGCATCCCCGAATGACCGATCTGCCCGCAGGGCAGGGGCGCCGGCTGCCACGTTTTCCCGTGACTTCCCCTGCGCAACGCAGATGTCAAGCCGCACTGAGCCGGCCAATTCCGATTCGAATCGAAACGCAGCTGTGCGGCCTCATCCTCTGGAAGTCAGTTCGTCATCTGCGGGAAGATGGTTTTGGTAGAGCGAACCTGTTTCGGCTCCCAGGAACCGTCTTCGCCGCTCGCGCTTCGGCCAGAATCTTGTAAGCTCGGCCGCACCTCGTCCGGTCGGCGCGATACACCGCGTCGGCGCTCGTCGTCGAACCGGTCGGATTGGGATTCGGCGTGAAGAGATCGCCCTGCCGCGCGGAGGTCATGCGCTCAGCTTTACATGTCGCTTTTCAAGAAAAGTATTGTGATGACCGATGACAACATATTTTTACGCACAGACAGGACATCGGGCGCGCCGGGCGGTTCGCGTCATTGTTTGAATCTGTGAGCCCTACGCGTTGTCGCGCTCCAGTCTGGCCAGCCTCAAAAAGCGTTTTCGACACTTTCCACTCGCGATAGCTAATTGATTGGCAGCGAAGCCGCAAAGAGCCAGCGACGTGCGGGGGTGGTGATGGCAGCACCCAAACGTAAGCGGGCTATCACCGCAGTCCCGCATATCGCTGCGCTCATGCAGGCTACCACTTGCTCCGCCCCTTCATCGATCACTTCATCCGCCCGGCCACGCATGAACCGCGATCATGCATGATCGCCAGGCATGCTGGCGTTGCAGGATGATGTGATCGAGTGAAGGGGCGGAGCAAGTGTAGCCTGCATGAGCGCAGCGATATCGGACTGCGGTGATAAGCCGCTTACGTTTGGGTGCTGCATCACCACCCCCCGCACGTCGCTGGCTCTTGCGGCCTTCGCTGCCAATCAATTAGCTATCGCGAGTGAAAGTGTCGAAAACGCTTGAGGCTGGCCAGACTGGAAGCGCGAAACGCGTAGGGCTCACAGATTCAACAATGACGCGAACCGGCCCGGTTCGCGCCGATGCCTGTCTGTGTCGGTAAAAAATATGTTGTCATCGGTCATCACAATACTTTTCTTGAAAGCGACATGTTAAAGCTAGCGCATGACCTCCGCGCGGCAGGGCGATCTCTTCACGCCCGAATCCCAATCCGACCGGTTCGACGACGAGGCGCCGACGCCGGGTATCGCGCCGACCCGGACGAGGTGCGCGCCGAGCTTTACAAGATTCGGCCGAAGCGCGAGCGGCGAGACGGTCCGTGGGAGCCGAAACAGGCTTCGCTCTACAAAACATCTTCCCGCAGATGACGAACTGACTCCAGAGGATGAGGCCGCACAGCTGCGTTTCGATTTCGAATCGGATTGGCCCGGCTCAGTGCGGCTTGACATCTGCGTTGCGCAGGGAAGTCACGGGAAAAGTGGCAGCCGGCGCCCCTGCCCTGCGGGCAGATCGGTCATCGGATGCTCGCGGCCGGCAGCGTTAACCGGCCCGCGACAATGCTGCTCCATTGGCCTTGCGAACAAGCACGACGGCCGCGAATTGACGCCCCGGACAATGCGGGCTGACATTGTTGAATTTGCGCCACCGGAGAATTTGAGGGTAACGCCGGGAAAACCTGGCAACTGCCGTTCCGCACGCCCGCGCGCTGCCGGACCGCTGCGCTCGCTGCCGATCCCGGCGCCGAAACGCGCGGCCCGTGTGACGCTGGTGACGGGCTGCGGCCGGCATCGGCTGCCGAACTGGCGCGGGTGTTCGCGGCAAAGGGCCATCGGCTGGCGCTGGTCGACCGGCACGGCGATCGCCTTGCGCGTTGGGCGCGAAATCGTCCCTGCCGGGCGGCACGGCCCGATCCTGATTACGTGCGATCTCGAACACCGCGATGCCGGCGAGACGATTTCCGCGCCTGCCGCAGCAGGGGTGGAGGTCGAGTTCGTCGTCAACAATGCGGGATTTGGTCTGTTCGGCCATGCCGCCGAACTGGACCGCGCCGAGCAGCTCGGCATCATCGCCGTCAACATCCTGGCACTGACCGATGTCGTTGCGGTTGCCGGCAGCCGATCCGGCCCGCGGCGGATCCTCAATCTCACTCGCTGACCGTTTTCTGCCGGGACCGGAATGGCGTGTATCATGCGTCGAAGCTTACCGTGCTGGCGTTCAGCGAAGCGCTGCACCAGGAACTTGTCCGCACGGCGTGCGCGTGACGACACTCTGTCCCGGTTCAGTGCCGTCCGTATTTCAGGCGCGTGCCGGGATCAAACCCGGTTTAGAGCACGCAATCCTCAACCTCTCCGCGGCAGAAGTCGCACAGGCGGGCCACCGCGCGCTGATGGCCAACAAGCGCATCGTGCTGCCGGGCTCGGCACAAGCATTATTCCGTTCTGCTCCGGCTGTTTCCGCGCGGATCATCCTGGCCGCGTCGCCGCATCCATGCGCGAACAGCAGACAGATCAGGACAAGCGATAAGTTGACTGTTCAATGCCGAGATCCGGCGAGCCTTTGTCATGCGGATACATCGCGACCAAGCGCAACAGCCGCCCTGGCGGGCTGGCCAGGCCGAAATAAAACTCAGGAACGAATCGCTCCGACATCATTCTACAACAGCCGGGATTCACCGCTGGATGAGGAATAAATGTTTCAGAGAGCGCGCCCAACTTGCATTCGCGGTCGCGCGGCCGCCATTCTTGTGGCTCCGATCGCCCGTCCATGCTCAATCCGTCCAGATTGGGCCCGGAGGCGTCCGCATCGACGATGGACCGGGCGAGGCGCAATGAGAAGAGTTGCGGCGTGCCTGCGAAAACAAGGACCGCTTGGGCGAGCAGGGCGAAGGAACTGCCGTAGATACCGCGAGACCTGCCAAAGACCGGTTCGGAGGGATGTGTGCGGCGAATTGCGGCAAGCGTGGTCTCAACAAGGACCGCCTGGGCGAACAGGCGAAGGAAACTGTCGCCGCTACGCGAACCTGCAGAGGTCGCCTATAGGACGAACTCGCTTATCACCACACGAGACGACCCGCGAGTAGATGCGCCGGGGGCGTCCGGTTCACAGCTTTGGTCGAGCGCGGGCGGCCAAAATGCAACGACACACGCGATCATACACGCCGCCTCAATAATGATATCGGCCCTCTACGATCTCGAGCGTACTCCCTGCATTACCGGCAACGCGATACACAGCGGTGCTCGCCGAAGATGCGGCGGAAGCTCCAGCCTCAGGGCATGATGCCAGCGAGCTCCGGCCTGCCGAGGCCTACGGGACGCCGTATTTGTGTACGCATTGCAGATGGTGAAACGGATGCACGGCGAGGAGGATTATCACTGATGACAGCATCGTAGCCCGCATGAGCGCAAGCGATATGCGGGTAGGGCGATCGCATGTCGCTCATGCCGCTATGCTACAGCTTCGCGCGCAAGGCGAAAAGCCGCTCCACAATCTGGCAAACCAAGCGATCGTCATCAGCTTGGGCTTAACACCCGGAAAACCGTTCGATCAGCACAAGCTCGCCGCATAGGCGCCAACCAGCATTCCGGTGCCGGTAAGCCATGTCCTCCCCCCGCGACGATTCACCGCCACCAGCTTTAGCGGCTCAACCAGCAGCAGGGGGACGAGCAATAAGATGAGAGACGCGTAGGGCTTATCTTCTGGAGGCGGCGGCGAACGCCCGCGAGGAATGTCATTCTTCCCCGGCGGTGTTTTTGGGCAATCGGCGGCATCGTTGACCTTGAAAATCGGGCGGCCAAGGAAAACAGCGACATGCGCGCGTTTGTTCCGGCATGCTGCAGCGCTGCGCTAGGCGAAGGCCGTTGGCTTGGGAGGATGCGCAGTCTTCGGGTGATGGTCGTGAAGAATCCGCCAAACGATTTTCGAACCGAGAGGTCGAAGCGGAACTGCTGCTTCGAACAACTGTTCCTGATCGCCGCGCGGCAGATCCGGCCACAGCCGCAGGGCGGCCTGACCGAGCAATCGTTCGAATTCGCTGGCGCTTTCACTCATTTTTAATTCCTGCAGGCCGGCGGCTCACGCCATCGTTAGCCTCATTTAATGTGTGCTCGTGTCGTGCCACTTTCCAAGTCCGGCTTCGCCGATTGGGATCAGTTTGCTCTTCTCGTCGCACCTTTCCAAGGCTCATCTGTTTGCTTGATGTTTTTCCAGTCAGTCTGCTGGCGCGGATCGTCTTTGGGGGTTTCTTCGCTCATAGATGACAAGTCTGAGCCGTCCGGCTTGTTCACACTGAACGAATCGGCAGGCCTCGGCTGGAATCCGGTTTGTTGCGGAGTTTAGCAATGGCATGCCAGCGTAGAAACAGCCTGCCTCGGGTTAGGGTGTGCATATCGTCTGGCACTCGCGCTCGGACTTTAGCGGAAAAGTCCCCCTCACCCGGATCGCATCTGCGATGCGATCCGACATCACTATCGCCGGAAATGGCGCTGCGGATCGAGAAGGCCTTCGCGTGAGCATGGATACGCTTTGCAAATGCAGCGTGGCATGACGCGCGCGCGATGCGCGACCGCTCAAAGAAATCCAGGTCAAGCGTTACAGCAACCGGCAGTGAAACCTTGAGCGGCTGATCGTCAAAACAGCCGGCGCAGGCGGCTGGCAAAATCCTGGCGCAGACGTCTCCCGAGACTGCGGAGATATTACTCGGGCGAACGGACGCGCTACCAATTGGCAGTTGTCGGGGCGCTGGCGACGACCGGCGGTGGTTGGGTGGCTCCGGCATGAGGCCGTAGGCTAGACTAGCGTAGCGTAATTATGGCTACGATTACGTTGCAGAGCCCACTAGGGGGGCCTCCCTTCGAAATGTCATACCAATGATGCGACGGCAAATAACCGCCTCGCTCGACGCTGTTTTTCAGAGCTGGGCAACTGGCGTCCCACTTCGTGATGTCGCTATTTCGCACTACCTGATCGCTTGTTCAAAAGTTCTACGGGGAAAATGGTCAGCCGTGAGGCTCAACAACGTGGATCCGAAGTTCATGCAAGCCGTTGGAATCCTTACATTGGAGAGCCACTCGTTCTCAGGCTTCAGTATGGTGGCGCGAAAGCCTACGCGGTCCAACTCTGCTTTTGTAAACTTGTAAGTGTCTAGTTGTGCGTGGAAGATCGGATGCCCGCCGGTGATCGTCGGATCGAAGTCGTAATGCAGAGGCAACACCGTCTCAGCTTCGCTACCCCTGTTCCGATGGTAAAGAAGTCTTACGTGCGATAAGCAAATCGTCTTATCCGCGATGATGTAGCTTTCGCTGCTCTGCATCAGGATGTCGATAGTTTTAGGTGATGCAGGTTTTATGCTTGCACCCTGAGAGATAACACAGCGCCGTAATCACAATGCATCGTGAACTACTCTTCGCGTCCGTCTATCTGAATATCACCTTTTGCCACCACCCCGGCTGAAACGTACAGGCTCTTCAGATCGTTCCAGAGTAAGTTGTACGTCTTCAGGATTGTCTCTTTTGTTCATGCGTTCAATACAGTCCAAGCCACGGCCCGGTTTCCTCAAATACGTCTTTTCTCACTCTGGCCAGGTCTGCGCCTGGCGGAAACAC
>Ga0137414_1134171_pt1 | contig 9678 bp, 10 predicted proteins | sample CZODoug2_1_16fun_FD_122068 | JGI IMG/M metagenome (GOLD analysis project Ga0137414, IMG submission 122068) | Vadose zone soil fungal communities from Angelo Coast Range Reserve, California, USA - CZODoug2_1_16fungal (PacBio error correction) | ecosystem: Environmental > Terrestrial > Soil >... | reverse complement strand
CGGAGAACAAGTTCGTCAACGACTTTGTTGCAGCTTGGAACAAGGTGATGAACCTTGATCGCTTTGACCTTGCTTAATCTCCTTGGTCAGAATGCGTTAACAGAATTGTTGGGCCATCCCTGAGTAACCATGAGCAAACACGTTAGCATTTCCCCTAACGAAGCCGCGGATCGGTCACGTCCTTCAAGAGCTCTGGTTGTTACGCGAGTTCCAGTCGAGTCGACGCGTGGAACCAGCCAGTGGAATATCGATTTGTCACGGCCCGCTTATCTCCACGCCACCGCGTGATTCTTGTGAGCTGCATCGGAGCTGGGATCACATCGTTTTATATGTGTATGGATTACTCTGCTGGATCATCTGGCGTGCTCGGTCCCTCAGGGAAACCCGCCGTTTCAGGACCTGGCGTGGAGGAATTTGTTTCTACGTGGAAATTCATGTCGGAAGTCGCCTTCTCTGTTTCTGCCATTTGCTCAGTTCTATTTATTGTAACGGCGGTTCACGGAATTTGGAGCTGTCGACGGGCTCGATCGGCCTAACCAAGCGATGAAGCGAATCACGGCCGATTAGAAAATTTATTTTCTGTGACTACACACCTTCACTGCGAATCAGCTTCGTTTCCTGCCGCGATTCGCTTATCTTGTTCTCGTTAGGCGGCTTGGTAACCACAATATGCCCAGAGCAACGTTCCGTTTTTATCCTGGCATTCCCGGGTGGGTGGACAGTGACGCGCTGTCTGATTCCCGTAGCTGCACCCGGATTGGCGCCAAGCCGCATGAGTACAAGAAAAAGACCGGAGGCCTTTCATGTCCAAAGTTTGGTTGGTGACCGGCAGCGCAAGCGGACTGGGCCGCAACATCGCAGAAGCGGTGCTCGCATCGGGTGATCGACTCGTCGCCACCGCCCGCGATCCTCGCCGCCTCGAAGACCTGGTAAAGAAGTATGGCGATCAGATGCGCACCGCTTCCCTCGACGTGACCGATGAGCGGGAGGCGTACGCCGCTGTTCAGACAGCGGTGGACGCGTTTGGGCGTCTCGATGTCGTCGTCAATAACGCGGGCTACGCCGATATCGCGCCATTTGAACAGTTGAGCGCGGAGAGATTCAAGGCTGTGGTTGACACCAACTTCTATGGAGTCGTCAACGTGTGTCGTGTGGCGATCCCGATCATGCGAAAGCAGAAGAGCGGCTGTGTCCTTCAGATATCATCGGTTGGAGGCCGCGTCGCCCGGCCCGGCAATTCGCCGTATCACGCCGCCAAATGGGCGGTGGGAGGATTCACCGAGTCCCTCGCACAGGAATTGGCTCCCTTTGGCGTCAAGGTGTGTGCGCTCGAGCCCGGTGGCATGCGGACCAACTGGGGTGCGCGCGCGAACCAAGATACTCCGGACTTGCTCCCGGACTATGAACCGTCCGTCGGCTCAGTCGTCAAGGCTCTGGAGTCTTACTGGGGCCACGAGACTGGCGACCCAGTCAAGGTCGCTCAGGTCATCCTTCGATTGGCTGCCGCCGATCGCCTGCCTGCACATCTCCTGCTAGGCAGCGACGCGGCAAAGAACGCCGGCGACGCCGAGGCGACGCGTGCAGCCGACGCGGAGCGCTGGCGAGACATCAGCGTGTCGACCGACTTCGACGCACGCGGCGCGTTGCCTGATGTGCGATTCTGAGCGAGCTGTCCGGACGAATGGCCGCCGAACAAAACGCTGCAGCAGACCGGCGGGGCACGAGCGCTTTTCGAGATTCATAGCTCACCGAGCCCCGCCAGCTGCTGAGCTTTGTCGTTAGGCATTGAACAACAGAGCCGTGATTGATCGCGCCTTGGCCGAACCTATATTTCGAGAGAAAGAGAGCTTAAGAAAATATGAAGGCGGTCGTAATTAGATCATACGGCGACGAGGGCGTAGTGGAGTATACCGATATCGAGCGTCCGAAGCCGAAGGCGGACGAGGTGCTGGTGAGAGTCCAGGTGGCGGGAGTCAATCCGATTGACTGGAAAATTCGCGGCGGCGTGGGAAAAAGGCTCGGTCTGACACTACCCATTACGCTGGGCGCCGAGATCGCTGGAACAATCGAAACGATTGGCAGTGAGGTGAAAGATTTCAAAGAGGGCGATGCGGTTTACGGAATCATCGCCTCCGGAGGTTATGCCGAATACGCCATTGCCAAGGTGGGAGACATTGCGCCCAAACCCGAAAGCCTCGATTTCAAAAACGCGGCGGCTATCCCGCTCGGCGCGTTGACCGCATGGCAGGCGATATTTGATTTGGCCGGTCTCAGCAGCGGACAGAGGATCCTGATCGACGGCGCGTCAGGCGGAGTCGGTTCGATGGCCGTTCAACTGGCCAAAGCAAAAGGCGCATATGTCATCGGCCTGGCTTCGGGACGAAATGAAGAGTTCGTCAGAGATTTGGGCGCGGATGAGTTCGTTGATTATACGAAGCAGAAGTTCGAGGAAGTCGTTAAGAACGTTGATGTCGTTCTCGACGCGGTCGGCGGCGATACTTTTGGAAGATCGTTCGGAACTTTGAAAAAGGGCGGCTTTCTCGTGACGACGGTGGAGTTTCCGTCCGAGGAAAAGGCGCGAGAGTTCGACGTAAAGGTCGCGCGGGTCTTCGGCAAACCAAACGCGCAAGAGTTAGCCGAGATCACCCAGCTAGTCGACGAAGGTAAGTTAAAAGCACACGTCTCAACAGTCTTGCCGCTCGCGGAAGTAAAAAAGGCGCATCAGCTTTCCGAAAGCGGGCACACGCGCGGCAAGATTGTTCTGCAAATCGGAGGCGGCAACGCCTAACCAGGCGCTGCCGCCGACTCCGAAAGCATTCGGAGTCGCTCATCCTGTTCTCGTTAGGGCATTCTAAAAGCTCGCAACCGTAAGAACAATGCCTAACGAAATGTTAAATGTTGAATTTGACCCGACTTCTCAATTTCTCCGCTATTTCCGACTGATCCCTCGAGCAGCGATACGAACCTGATCACGCAGCCACGCCTGCGCTGGTTCGTTCGTCAGGCGGGGATGCCAGCTCATGAAGTAGGGAAATGGCTTGAGCTCGCGAGGAGGTTCGATCATCCGCAAACTCGTTATCCGCTTTGTCATTTTCGCCAGGGTGCGCGGGACAGTGAGCACCAAGTCGGTCCGCGCGATCGCAAGAACGGCCGGAATGAAAAAAGGAATTTTAAATGCGACGTGGCGCTTTAGGCCAAGAGCTCCGAGCGGCCGGTCGACCATTGCCTGGTGGCCGTCACCGGTCAGGATCATCGCGTGCGGGAATTGTAAATATTGTTTCAACGTAAGTCGGCGACTCCTGATTCGTTGGCGCGCGCCAACGAGACAAACGAAATCGAGTTTGAAAATGACCTCATTTTCCAGCGCAGGCGGAACCTCTTCTGCGCAAAGGTTGAGATCGATCCGACCTGCCGCAACCTCATCATACGTCTGTGGTCCGACAGCGCTCAATACCAGCTCAGAGTCAGGCGCGTTCTTACGCAGTCGCTCGAGCAGCTTGGGGAGCAGAATCGTCGAGCCGTGGTCGGTCATCGCTATTCGAAAGCGTTCGCGGCTCTCCGCCGGACTAAATTCCTGATCGTTCACGACGGCGTTCAGCCGCCGCATGATCGTTTCGATCTCTCGGAGGACGCGTTCGCCTCGGGGGGTGCGTTCGTAAGCCCCGTTAGAACGCACCAGTAGCGGATCACCAAACGTTTCGCGCAGTCTGTTCAAAGCCCGACTCATCGCGGGTTGGCTCAGGAAGGAACGTTTAGCCGCGCGGCTGATGTGCCGCTCTTCCAGCAGCGGCTGGATCGTTCTTAACAGATTCAGGTCAACGTTTCTCAAATGCGCGTCACGCATAGCGAACATTCAAACAATGCATTGGCAGAATATGGGACGGAGACGGACTGCCGTCTAGTAAAGACGAGGTAAATGATGAGAACCTACAAAGCAGTCCAAGTGAGGGAACCAGGAAAGCTGAACCTGGTTGAATTACCGATCCGTGAGCCAGGGCCGGGACAGGTGCGCATCCGCGTCGAAGCATGCGGTGTATGCCATTCCGACGCCGCAACGGTGGAGGGGCAGTTTCCTGGTCTAACTCTTCCACGCGTGCCCGGGCACGAGGTCGTCGGCCGCGTCGATGCCACTGGCCTTGACGTTTCCAACTGGAAAATTGGGCAGCGCGTCGGAGTTGGATTCTTCGGCGGACAAGACGGACAATGTCAACCCTGTCAGCGCGGCGATTTTGTGAACTGCGCGCACCCGGTCGTTACCGGCATCACTGCCGATGGCGGATATGCGGAGGTGATGATAGCTGAAGCTCGCGCACTGGCCTCAATTCCCGATGAACTTACATCGGCGGAGGCGGCTCCACTCTTGTGCGCCGGCATAACGACGTTTAATGCGCTTCGGAATGCCAGCTTGCGTGCGGGCGACCTTGTCGCAATTCAAGGCGTGGGTGGTCTTGGTCATCTTGGCATCCAGTTTGCGCGGCGTATGGGATTCAAAACGGTGGCGTTAAACCGTGGTAAAGAGAAAGAGAAACTTGCGAAGGATCTCGGCGCGCATGTCTACATCGACACGAGCGCGGATGACGCCGCAGCGGTTTTGCAGCGAATGGGCGGCGCCGCTGCGATCCTTGCCACTGCACCGAAGGGCGATGCGATTGCCGCCCTGATGGGAGGTCTCGCGGTCCGCGGCAAGCTAATCGTTGTAGCTGTGCCTGACGACCTGATGCCGATCAATGCTCTCCCAATTGTTTTCGGTGAGCGCTCGATTCTTGGCAGTTTGACCGGCAAGGCGATCGATAACCAGGAGACGCTTGACTTCAGTGTCCTGCAAAATGTTCGGCCGATGATCGAGACGGTCCCGCTTGAAAGAGCAGCGGAGGCCTACGCGAAAATGATGGCCGGCAAAGCCCGATTTCGAATGGTTCTCACGATGACGGCCGGTGCGTCAAGCAGTCCAAAAGGAATCACGCGAGCTGAGGCGCGATCATGAATACATTCCAGACCGTTTTCGAGCAGCAGAAGCGGCACTTTGCCAGCGGAGTAACGAGGACTTACCAATGGCGAGTCGAACAACTCGATCGCATGGCACGGCTTGTCGGAGAAAATGAAACGGCGCTCCAACAAGCGGTCACAAAAGACTTCAAGACGGCAAGTCAGGAGTATGTCTTTGAGACGCTAGCTTGCCTCGGCGAAGTAGAGTTCCAGAAAAGCCAGTTAAAGGATTGGATGGCTCCAGTCGAGGTGCCCGTTCCGAAAGCGCTCGCCGCTACCGGACATCGCGGTGTGATTTACCGCGATCCTTATGGCGTCGCTTTGATTATCGGCCCGTTTAACGGTCCGCTCTTATTGCTACTTCGTCCTGCGATTGCTGCTCTTGCGGCGGGCAATTGTTGCGTGCTGAAGCTAAGCGAGAAGCTCAATTCAACGTCCACCGTATTACTCGATCTTGTGCCGAAGTATTTCGAACCTGATGCCGTTGCCGCAGTGACAGGTCATCGCGAGGAGATCACCGAACTTCTCAAGCTTCCGTTCGATTTCATCTTCTTCACCGGCAGCACGAGTACGGGTAAGGTCATCGCACGAGCTGCCGCGGAGAACCTAACCCCAATTTTGCTCGAGCTGGGTGGTCAGAATCCTGCATTGGTTGACGAAACTGCCAACATACCAGACGCCGCCAAAAAGATTGTATGGGGTAAAATGGCTTGGGGCGGCCAATGGTGTACCTCGCCAGGTTACGCCTATATGCATAAGTCAGTGGCTGAAGCTTTCGTAGCGGAGGCGAAGAAGGCTCTGATCGCGCTTTATGGTGAGAATCCAAAAAATAATCCAGATTACTCGCGCATCATCAACGCGCGCGAGGTCTCACGCCTAACGGGTTTGATTGATCCAGCTAAAGTAGTTATCGGTGGCGAGTCCGATAGCGAGGCTCGCTACCTTGCTCCGACGATCGTCTATCCGGTGACTTGGGACGATAAAATAATGGAAGATGAGGTCTTTGGCCCAATCCTACCCATCCTGATCTACCGCACCCTCGACGAAGCCTTTAGCAGAATCTCAGCTACGCCGCGTCCGCTAGCGGCCTTCATCTTCAGTCGCAATCAGAGCACGATTGATCGATTCGTCGGCCAACTATCCTTCGGTGGCGGCGCAGTAAATCAGGTGAACATCCATTTGTTTGTCGAGTCGATGCCTTTCGGAGGCGTCGGCCCAGCGGGTATGGGGCATTACTACGGGAAATACGGATTCGACACGCTGACCCATGCGAAGTCGATGTTCATTTCTCCTTCGGATGTTGCTATCGAACACCTTTTCCCGCCGTATACTCCAGAGAAGAATGCCGAGCTTAAAGTTTGGTTCGAGTATTAAACTTATGGCCTTGGCGCGTTTGAAATCGGTGGCCGGTGTTACAATCCCGGATTCGGCACTGTGCAAGGCCGCTGTCGATCTGTTGGAGTCTAGCTCACCCGAGTTTCTCTGCACACATTGTCTCAGAACCTACATTTTCGGAAACCTTGCCGTCAGGAGCATCGGTCGCTCGGTGGCTGATGAGGAAGCCGCTTTTTGCGCCGCTGCTTTACACGATCTCGGACTGGTGCCTGCTTACCGCCACGACAATCGGTTCGAGGTGGATGGTGCGGATGCCGCTCGCCAGTTCTGCTCGAAGCATCAAGTGCCGCCAGAGCGGACCGATCTAGTTTGGCACGCGATTGCGCTCCACACCTCTGCGGGAATCGCAACTCGGTTGGCAGACGAGATAGCATTGGTGCACCTGGGCGCCGGGCTCGAGTTGTTTGGCCTGGGCCTTAATCAAGTGCCGCCGCAGTTGGTCGAGGAAGTCCTCGAAAAATATCCGCGAATGAACTTCAAAGCCGAATTCCGAAATCTGTTGATTGAGCACTGTCGGCAAAATCCGGGCGACCAAGTATTAACCTGGACCGATGATGTTGCGCGCACGGCCGGCTGCACATTGCAGGGGCGACCAATCCCGACGGCATCCCAATTGATGTCGGACGCGCCCTATGATGAGTGAGCGACTCGTTGCTTGGCTTTCTTGGCAAGAATTTTTGATCTTTTATGAACAGCCTATTGAAACTTGCAACCGAGGCGCACGGGGGAGTTGACCGTTGGAATGATCTGAGATCGCTGAAAGCAAATTTGTCGGTTACGGGTGCGATTTGGCATGTTAAGGGCAAGCCGGATATTTTGAAGAATATTCGAATCGAACTTCCTCTTCATGAGGAACGACTGATCACACATTTCGTAGTACAGAATAAGCGTTTCGTTTTCACGCCGCTGCAGGTATCCATCGAAGATGAACAAGGGCATATCATTGACAAACGCGATGAACCACGTCGTGCCTTCGTCGGACAGAAATTTGAGACTCCTTGGGATGACCTGCACGTGACATATTTCGACAGCTACGCGCTGTGGACGTATTTAACGATCCCGTTTCTCTATACATATCCGGGATTTGTCACAGAGGAGCTCCCCCCATGGCAGGAAGATGGAGAGGAATGGCGGCCGCTGAAAGCGATTTTTCCTGACAACATCGCAAGCCACACGCGCGAACAGATCTCTTACTTCGGCCAGGATGGGTTGTTGCGCAGGCACGAGTATGTCGTGGACATCATGGGCGGCGCCAGAGGACTTAATTACGCTTACGACTATCGCAAAGTTGACGGTGTCATGGTGCCGGTGACTCGCAGAGTCGTCGCCTTCGACGACGACAAGCGCAAGATTCCCGATCCAGTTCTGGTTGCGATCGACATCCATGAGATCGCTTTTAGTTAGACCAAAAAGAGAACAGTCCGATGAACCTTGAACAACTCACGAGACGAATCGATGTTGAACGCGTCAGTGTTACTTCGCGTAGATCTTTGAAAGATGTGTTGTCGAAGTTGAACGGTGCGGTCGGCCATCCAAACATCGAAGAATTCTGGAAGCGTGTGGGCGCCGCAAAAACGAAGTCGGAAATGAAAACCGTAGTTCAGTCGGCGCTTGGGACTTCCGGATTCATGGAGTTTGCGCGATTCGATCACGGCGGAGTCGTGCACAAAGGTGAAAGCGGCGATCACGCGAAAGTTTTCCGGCTGGTGATTGGCAATCCGCTCATCATGCGAGAAATGGTAAAGCACGTGCCTGATGCCGGCTCTTACGCTCCAGTCACCATCCTGATTGATGAACGTCCTGACGGCGTCCACCTCTCGTATGATCGCATGGCAAGCTTCCTTGCTACTTACAAAAACGAGGAAGCGCTTAAAATCGCGGAAGAACTGGATGCTAAGGTCGAGGGACTTCTTGCCTCAATTGACTGAATCACATGATGCACACCGATTTCAAAGCAATCGTTCAGAGCGAATACGGCGCGCCGGAAAAAGTTTTGAGAATTGCGAATCGTCAGTTTAAAAGCGACAAGCTTGGAGCAGACGAAGCTTTCGTAAAGGTTATTACTCGGCCAATCCATGTTGGAGACGTTCACATCGTTGAAGCTCTTCCCCAAGGAGGACCAGTAGCGCCCATTCCTGAAGGAGCGTTAAGAACGCCTGGGTTTGAAGGCGTCGGCACGATCGTGCATCTTGGAACAGGCGCAAAAGCGGCGAAGAAGCTTATCGAAGGCCAGCGCGTTGCATTTTTTCCGGCAAACGGTTCTTGGGCGGAATACGTGGTCGTTAACCACAACTCTCTTTTGGCAGTCCCAAATGAGATTCCAGATCAGATTGCAGCGCAAATGCTCATAAATACAATCACCGCATCCTTCCTCATCAGGACTGGTCACGATTCGCTCAGACCTCCAATTACGCCTCCCGTTTACATTCTTCAGAATGCAGCTGCCTCCGGCGTCGGACGTTTGCTGACGCAAATCGCTTTCGATCGCGGTGTGCGGCCCATTCGCTTGGTGGGGTCTCAGCAGTCCGCCGAAAAGCTAAATTCTGCTCTTCCTGGGGTCTCCATCATTTCAACGAGCGATAGCAATTGGAAAAAGCAAGTTCGCGACGCCCTCGAAGGATACAAGCTTGAAGTGGCTTTCGATGCACTCGGTGGAAAAGCAATCGACGATCTTGCTGAGGTCGTTGACGATGGCGCAACCGTCATCAATTTCGGCTCATTGGAAAGTAACACGGGCACCAACATCTTTTCGCTTGCTCCAAATAATGTCGCACTTAAGAGCATTCATGTTGGGAGTTGGTTTCGTCTGAGCGAATCTGAAAAACAGAAAGATTTTGAACTCGCTCTCAATCTCGCAAAAAACCACCCGGCGCTTTTCCAAGTCGCACACGAGTTCGAATTTGACGATTTTCAAAAAGCAATTCGGCACGTCTTTAGTCCGGGAAAAGCCGGAATCGTCTTACTGAAAGGCCCAAAATAGAAGGACAATGTATGCAAATTGGAACTATTGGAGCAGGAGATCTCGCCCAAGCAGTTGCGAAGCGCGCGATAAAAGCAGGCTATGAGGTGAAACTGAGCAATAGCCGAGGTCCCGAGGGCCTACGAGAAATTGTCGGGAAGCTTGGCCCTGGAGCAACTGCCGCCACAAGAGAGGAGGCCGTGGCTTGCGAAATGGTACTTCTTGCCGTGCCATGGGACAGCGTGCCCGAGACCCTCGCGAGCCTTCCAAAGTGGAAGAATCAAATCCTGATCGATGGGACCAATCCCTTTCATGGTAAGGCCGGGTAAGGCCGGAGA
>Ga0137414_1207878_pt1 | contig 9680 bp, 10 predicted proteins | sample CZODoug2_1_16fun_FD_122068 | JGI IMG/M metagenome (GOLD analysis project Ga0137414, IMG submission 122068) | Vadose zone soil fungal communities from Angelo Coast Range Reserve, California, USA - CZODoug2_1_16fungal (PacBio error correction) | ecosystem: Environmental > Terrestrial > Soil >... | reverse complement strand
CACTTTTCCAGTCCGGACAACAGGACGGCAAATCTCTTCGACTTGCCTTCACATTTGTCTTCTTGAGGGGGATCGCTTGCCTCCACCATGACGCACCGTGTCGGCCTTGGCGGCGGCAGGAGCATCGTCGCCCTCCTCGCGCGACCTTCGCCCGTTGCCGACGCCCTCGCTTCTTCGTCCGGACCCTGAAGAAGATCCGCGTGGTGGAGGACGGAAGAGGACGGTCGTCGAGGGGGTTCCCGCCGGAGTCCGACAGGACGGCGAAGCTCATCGATCGGACAGGATCCCTTGGCCGTGGACCCCGCGAAAGCCTGCGCCTCGGAGAGCTGCATCCCTTTGTCAAGTTGCCCTTCGTGCATCAGATAAACACACAGTTAATGGCAGGAGTCTCAAAATTACAGCATTACTGCTGCATTCGTTTCGGCTGATAAAGTTATTGTTTACCCCTTTGCTTCATTAACAATTATCATGCTCTACTCTGTAGCTTCGAAGCCTGAACTGAAGTAAAGAGCCTCCGAAGTTGAATAGAGAAATGACGAGGCTTTGTATTTCTCCGCAGATATCCTCATCTCAACCAGTTATCAGGAACGACGGAAGATCATCGAGCGGGGGTGTCCGGCCTTTGCCGGCGACAGCAACAAGCGGATGGAGAAGCTGATCAAGATGGCGCAGAAGTCCGGACTCTTCCCGACAAGGACATCTTCAGGCCGACAAGGAGAAGCACATGTGGCAGAGGTTCAACTCGTACTGGGACGAGAAGACTACGACATTCAGTGGCTGCAAATGAAGAAACTGAGCAGGCGCAAGCGTTGAGAAGTAGTGCAGATGTCGACTAAGTATGTATCAAAGTCATCGATCGCTAATTTTTATATTTATTTCCTGAGCTTATGGAGAAAGACGACTGCAGTTAAGAAACGAGTGGTAACTGTCATGCTCCAGAAAGTACAGAGGAAGTTTTCTTTAACTCGTTGACATTTCTATACTTGGCATCGCGTTTGTCCATTCCATCATGGACCATTCCGTGCGGCGGGCTCGAAATATGGTTGTGGTTTTAAAGTCAAACCTGCATAATATCGGCCAGAAGTCATTCATTCATTCATTAGCACTGTGTGCTATAAAACGTTAACACTGCATGCTATAAAAAGTTTAAAGAATGTCCTCAAAACAGCACCTATTTGAAAGTCATTTTTAAGAAGTTCTTACGGGGGTCTGGCATCAACCGCACGGGCGACGGCGCCGTGACGTGCACGGGAAGAAATCCGAATATCTCCTTGAACGCCTTGTCCATCATGAACGTCGTCAACTCGAGCTGTCCTCGAACTCGAACAAGGAAATCACAGTTTCAGCACACCAGTATGAGCGCAATCGCGCACTATTGCACTACACACACCATAATATAGGCTCTCGTAACCATAAACTGAATCCATGCCGTAACAGTAACTGTGATACTGTATCTTAAATTTAAGTTTCCCTTGCAAATAAATACCATACCATACCACCTGTAGTCGGCCACCACCAGGTGTTGAAGAGCGTGTTGTAAATCTCGGCGAGGTTCCTCCGGGGAAAGTTTCCGCTCTCATTCGGGATCAGCGATCACATCCTTCACTGCCTGGAAGATCTCGTCGCAGAGCTTCTTGTCCTCCGGGGCCAGACCGTCGTACGGAGAGATGGCGGGCTGATGAGGCGGGAAGCTTCCGTTGATCTACTCGTAGGTATAGGTCATTCGAGGTTGCTCTTTCATTTGCCAATGCTTTAAAGTTTAAAAAATATGTTAATGAAACTATAAAAATGAGATATGCAGTGCTAATAAAGTGACCTCGCGTAAGTAATCTGACGGGTCTCTCCACTCTGTTTCTCCTCGTCTGCTTCGTGGCATATCACATCTTCCTCTATGTCTCCGATTTCCATGTCACTATTTTTTATTCTCCTCGTGTGCACTTTACCAACATCGCAGTGGGAACGTGTGCTTGATGGTCCTCTAGGTTATTTAGTGCGTATATATTTAGAGGGAACGATTACCTACACCATATTTTTGTCACGTCTGCAAGCAGAGCGAATAGCAAAACTGTTAATGAGCACCATAAACGTAGTATGCATACCTACGCGGACTTCCTAAAAAACACGGCGTAACTTAAGAAGTTACGGCACGTAGTTATTAAAATGACAAATGTACGGTAACAGTACAGATATTTTTGGGGCATGTTTGTAATTTTGGTAATATTGCAGCAACAAAAGTCAAAGATGAATTGAAGCCAGATTGTTTGCCGGAAAATGGGCAAAAATGCACACTTTAAAAACGATGGTCGATATGGTCACAGCCTCGGCGGGTTCGAGGACACCATCCATCAAGGACTGGAGCAGCTCGTCGAGTCCAACCGCCCACTCGCGAAACTGTTGACGACCAGCAGGGAGGTACTGCTACTGGACGAGGGGCCCAACCCTTCTCCTTCTACACCTGGCCGATATTCTTTGGTCTCTGCGTGCGCTATGCGTGGCCTCCTCGTCGATGCCTCGCTTGCTTGCCTTCCTGTGCTTTTGGCGCGGGGAGTACCTGAAACTGGAGAGGGAGGATCAAGGACTACATGGTGGAGCGCTATCGCGAGGCCGACGTCTGGATGAAGCGCAGGCAGCTGGAGCCCTGGGGTCAACGAGCCGAAAGTGGGCACCTTCGCGGGCAAAGTGACAGAGGATCAGAGTTGGCGATTTGGAAATTGTGATGTACAAGTACCAAGTGTGGGGGGTCTACTGTATAGTTTACCGGTAAAATCCATGTATGCCATAAATCCCTTGTAAAAATCGGAAAACTTTTAAGAATTTTTAATGTTTTAAGTACTAAGTAATTTTTAAATGTTTAAATTTTTAGTTTTTGTAATTGAATATTTTCGGCGCTTTAAATTGTTCATTTTATGGAAAGTCGACATTCGACATTGGCAAATCCGCTACGACACGACATGGATCCGCGCCGACAACTCTCCCGGTGGCTCCTCTTCGCCGCCAGCCTTATCGCCTACGTCTCCAGCATCGCCCTCTTCGCCTCGGCATGCCCGCGCTCGCCCGGACCATATCGAGATCTACGTGATCGAGCATCCTGCGTCGCCGAGCAGACGAGCCCCTCGTCGTCGGTTGCTCGCCGGCTTCGCCCTCCTCTTCGTGGCAGCCTCGTCGGATTCTACTACTTCTTCGCCAGGCCGCAGCTACTGGTGGCTCCTGTTGGTCCTCGTGCTCATAACCTACTTCACCGCCGCAGCCAGTGTGGGACAGGTCGCAACACCAGGAGGCATGCGGAGCTCGATGAAGAAGTACAAGGCCGGCGACAATGAGAACCTATTGCATCACTCGCCGGGCGACGATGAAGTCGGCGTACGTGGAGCACTGCGTCCAGCAGATTACTAGTACGGCGCGGAGTCGGAGTGCGAGCGAATAGTTCAATACCAATAGGGGTAGCGCGCTTACGTGAGGAAGTGTAAAATCGCCCCATTGGGTTTCCATTGGTGGGATTCTTTTACGTAGGTCCATAACACAGCAATGAACGGAGTTCCACTCTTTTAACGTCAGTGTATTTTGGATGCAGAACGAAGTTAGCGTTGTTTCACATAAATGCCTATACGTCGAACTTGTGACAGGGCAATAACACGATGCAATACACGATTGAATTGGTTCGCACCTTGCGAGAATATTACTATGCGAGCACGTATAACTTTCGAGTAGCTTACAGACTGTTCTGATCGTTGCCTTGTTGCTTCTTCCGGGAGCACACACACTTTCTCTATATCTTCTTTCTCCGGCAACAATGTCAAGGGCTAAGCCTTAGCGGTCTGACAGCTACATCTGTACTGAACTATCGACAGCAGTTTGTTGCTTCTTTTTATAGCGAGCAACTTCCTGCTGTTGGTTATCCAAAGTCACCTTGGAGGATTACATACATGTAATTATCCTTCAACCACTTTCCCAGTCAAGGCCTGGAGGAAGTGTTTTCACCAATTACACAATTATAAGGAATTTCTAATTTCCTGGAATGTACACAGGAGAATATAGGAGCACATGATTAATCATCCCCACAGCAATAATGCAAACCAATTTGTGGTCCCTACAAGGTCATAAATGGTTTGTTGCATTAGTACATATTCAATCATATTACTTTAACCCTGAAACGAATGTTTCGAGGGTGACCACAAACAATACCTTATTTCGTAATATACATCAATTATCTTTGGCTACCATTTCTCTCTCGGGTTGCGTGGGAATTCATTAGGGAATTTTCATGCGGCAACAAAGCAATCATTCATGCAAGTTTTCACACGTTGGATTTCCGGGTGAGGGAAATGTTTTGTCAGAGGTAATTTAGGAATATCCACGATATACAATACACGCCCCTGCGATTGAATGAGGTGGTCCTCTTTCTCTAGCACTGGAACTTGAACGAGTTTCTTTCTAGGGCAACGTCGGATAGACGGAGGAGAAGTGTTCTCCTTCTCGTCGGGTAATCGGCGACTTGTTCACCACGAGTTTGCACTTCCAAATACCCATCACTGCGATCACGAGAGTGAGAGGGGCAGGTGAGGCCTCGTCGAAAGGGCACTGTTTGGAGCGGAGGCGAAAGTGGACCATGGGAGCTCGAGTTGGGGCCAGCCTCGGGGTGTATGTCGCAATCTGTCGTTGTTTCCCAGCTTCCACGTAGTCACTCTCTGCAGCTCGGGGGAACGGCTTGGCGTTTTCTAGGAGCGGTGTTTCATCGTCCTCGGGGTTGGAGGACGGGGGCTTGGTTTCGTCGTAGAAGGGATATTGGAGCTACCTTCATGTACGTTCCGTTTGGCTGTATTCCGGCGACTGTTCTCATGCGCAGAGTACACGTCGCCGAATACAGCACAGAAGAACTGGTGGGATGGAATGAACTGCTCCAATATCCCTTCTACCGACGAAACCAAGCCCCCGTCCTTCCCAACCCCGAGACGATGAAAACACCAGCATCTAAGAACCGCCAGCCGTTCCCCGAGCTGCAGAGAGTGACTACGTGGAAGCTGGGAACAACGACAAGATGCGGACATACACCACCGAGTGGCCCCAAACTCGAGCTCCCATGGTCACTTTCGCCTCCGCTCCAACGTGCCCTTTCGACGAGGCCTCACCTGCCCCTCTCATTCTCGTGATCGCAGTGATGGGTATTTGGAAGTGCAAACTTCGTTGTGAAACAAGTCCGCGAATTACCCGACGAGAAGGAGAACACTTCTCCTCCCGTCTATCCGACGTTGCCCTAGAAGAAACTCGTCAAGTTCCAGTCTGAGCAAAAGAGGACCCCTCATTCAATCGCAGGGGGCGTGTATTGTATATCGTAGGATTTCCTAAATACCTCTGACCAAACATTTCCCTCACCCGGAAATCCAACGTGTGAAAACTTGCATGAATGATTGCTTTGTTGCCGCATAAATTCCCTATGATTTCCCCACGCAACCGAGAGAGAAATGGTAGCCAAAGATAATTGATGTATAATTCCGAAATAAGGTATTGTTTGTGGTCACCCTCGAAACATTCGTTTCAGGTTAAGTAATATGATTGAATATGTACTAATTGCAAACAAACCAATTTATGACTTGTAGGGACCACAAATTGGTTTGCATTCTGCTGTGGGGATGATTAATCATGTGCTCCTATATTCCTTGCTTGTGTACATTCCAGAAATAGGAAATCCTATAATTGGTGTAATTGGTGAAACCACTTCTCCAGGCCTTGATGGGAAAGTGGTTGAAGATAGTGACATGTATGTAATCTCCAAGGTGACTTTGGATAACCAACAGCAGGAAGTTGCTCGCTTATTAAAAGAAGCAACAACTGCTGTCGATAGTTCAGTACAGATGTAGCTGTCAGACCGCTAAGGCTTAGGCCCTTGATCATTGTTGCCCGGAGAAAGAGATTAGAAGAAAGTGTGTGTCTCCCGAAGAAGCAACAAGACAACGATCAGAACAGTCGTAAGCTACTCGAAGTTATACTGCTCGTCCATAGTATAATTCTCGCAAGGTGCGAACCCAATTCAATCGTGTTTGCATCGTGTTACTTGCCCTGTCACAGTCGACAGTATAGGCATTTATTGTGAAAACAACGCTAACTTTCGTTCTGCATCCAAAATACACCTGACGTTAAAAGATGGAACCCGTTCATTGCTGTGTATGGACCTACGGTAAAAGAATCCCACCAATGAACCCAATGGGGCGATTACCTTCCTCACGTAAAGCGCGCTACCCCTCATTGGTATTTAACTATCGCTCGCACTCCGACTCCGCCCGTACTAGTAGTCTGCTGGACGCAGTGCTCACGTACGCCGACTTCTCGTCGCCCGCGAGTGATGCATAGTTCCATTGTCGCCGGCCTTGTACTTCTTCATCGAGCTCCGCATGGCTCCTGGTGTTGCGAACCTGTCCCACAGCTGGCTGTCGGCGGTGAAGTAGGTTATTGAGCACGAGGACCAACAGGAGCCACCCAGTAGCGTGCTGGCCTGGCGGAAGAGTATAGATCCGACGAGGGCTGGCCAACGAAGAGGAGGGCGAAGCCGGCGAGGGAAACCGACGACGAGGGGCTCCGTCTGCTCGGCGACGTCGGATGCTCGATCACGTAGATCTCGAATCATGGTTTCCGGGCGAGCGCGGGGCATGCCGAGGACGAAGAGGGCGATGCTGGAGACCGTAGGCCGATGAGGCTGGCGGCGAAGAGGAAGCCACCGGGAGCAGTTGTCGGCGCGGATTCCATGTCGTGTCGTAGCGGATTTGGCCAACTGTCGAATGTCGACTTTCCATTAAAATGAAAAATAAAGGCCGAAATATTCAATTACAAAAACTAAAATTTAAACATTTAAAAATTACTTAGTACTTAAAACATTAAAAAATTCCTTAAAAGTTTTCGATTTTTTACAAAGGATTTATGGCATACATGGATTTTACGGTAAACTATACAGTAGACCCCCCACACTTGGTACTTGTACATCACAATTCAAATCGCCAACTCTGTGTCCTCTGTCACTTTGCCCGCGAGGTTGCCCCCACTTTCGCCTCGTTGACCCCCAGGGCTCCAGCTGCTTGCGCTTCATCAGACGGTCGGCCTCGCGATAGAGATCACCATGTAGTCCTTGATCCTCCTCTCCAGTTTCAGGTACTCCCGCGCCAACGCGCAGGAAGGCCAGCAGCGCGGCATCCGACGAGGATGGCCACGCATAGCGCACCGCCGAGACCAAAGAATATCGCGCAGTGGTCGCGGCGAAGGGTTGGGCCCCCTCGTCAGTAGCAGGTACCTCCCCTGCTGGTCTTCAAACAGTTTCAGCGACGTGGGCCGTTGGGACTCGACGAGCTGGCTCCAGTCTTGGATGGGTGTGTCTCGAACCCGCCGAGGCTGTGACATATCGACCATCGTTTAAAGTGTGCATTTTGCCCCATTTTCCGGCAAACAATCTGGCCTTCAATCATCTTTAGACTTTTGTGCTGCAATATTTACAAAATTACAAACATGCCCCAAAAATATCTTGTACTGTCCGTACATTTGTCATTTAATAGACTCGTGCCGTAACTTCTTAAAGTTACGCCGTTTTTTTTAGGAAGTCCGCGTAGTATGCATATACGTGTTCATGGTGCTACATTAGACGTTTTGCTATTTCGCTCTGCTTGCAGACGTGACAAAAATATGGTGTAGGTTATTCGTTCCCTCTAAATATATACGCACTAAATATACCAGAGACCATCAGCACACGTTCACTGCGATGTTGTAAAGTGCACACGAGGAGAATAAAAATATAGTGACATGGAAATCGAGACATAGAGAAGATGTTGAATATGCCCACGAAAGCAGAGGGAGAAACAGAGTGGAGAGACCCGTCAGATCTACTTACGCGAGGTCACTTTAATTAGCAACTGCATATCTCATTTTTATAGTTTCATTAACATATTTTTTAAACTTAAAGCATTGGCAAATGAAGAGCAACTCGAATGACCCTATACCTACCGAGTAGATCAACGGAAGCTTCCCGCCTCATCAGCCCCCCATCTCTCCGTTACGACGGTCGGCCCCGGAGGACAAGAAGCTCTGCGACGAGATCTTCCAGCGTGAAGGGATGTGATCGCTGATCCCGAAATGAGAGCGGAAACTTTCCCCGGAGGACCTCGCCGGATTTAAAACACGCTCTTCAACAACCTGGTGGTGGCGACTACAGGTTGGATGGTATGGTATTTATTTGCAAGGAAACTTTAATTAAGATACAAGTATTCAACAGTTACTGTTACGCCATGGATTCAGTTATGGTTACGAGAGCCTATATTTATGGTGTGTGTAGTGCAAAGTGCGCGATTTGCGCTCATACTGGTGTAGCTGAAACTTTGATTTCCTTGTTCGAGGTTCGAGACAAGCGTCGAGTTGACGACGTTCATGATGGACAAGGCGTTCAAGGAGATATTCGGATTTCTTCCCGTGCACGTCACGGCGCCGTCCCCGATGCGGTTGATGCCAGACCCCCGTAGAACTTCTTAAATGACTTTCAAATAGGTGCTGTTTGAGGACTTCTTAAACTTTTTATAGCATGCAGTGTTAACGCTTTTTATAGCCACAAGTGCTAAATGAATGAATGAATGACTTTCTGGCCGATATTATGCAGGTTGACTTTAAAACCACAACCTTATTCGAGCCCGCCGCCACGGATGGTCCATGATGGAATGGACAAACGCGATGCCAGTATAGAAATGTCAACGAGTTAAAGAAAACTTCTCTGTACTTTTCTGGAGCATGACAGTTACCACTTCGTTTCTTAACTGCAGTCGTACTTTCTCCATAGCTCAGGAATAAATAAATTAGCGACGATGACTTTGATACATAACTTAGTCGATCTGCACTACTTCTCACGCTTTGCCCTGCTCAGTTTCTCATTTGCCAGCCATTGAATGTCGATAGTCTTCTCGTCCCAGTACGAGTTGAACCTCTGCCACATGTGCTTCTCCTTGTCGGCCTTGAGATGTCCTTGTCGGGAAAGAGTCCGGACTTTCGCGCCATCTTGATCAGCTTCTCCACCGCTTGTGCTGTCGCCGGCAAAGGCCGGACACCTCCCGCTCGATGATCTTCCCGTCGTTCCTGTGAACTGGTGAGGATGAGATATCTGCGGAAAATACAAACGCCTCGTCATTTCTCTATTCAATTCGAGCTCTTTACTTCAGTTCAAGGCTTCGCGCCTACAGAGTAGAGCTGGATAATTGTTAAATGAAGCAAGGGGTAAACAATAACTTTATCAGCCGAAACGAATGCAGCAGTAATGCTGTATTTTGAGCTTCCTGCCATTACCTGTGTGTTTAATCTGATGCACGAAGGGCAACTTTGCAAAGGGGATGGCAGCTCTCCGAGGCCGCAGCCTTTCGCGGGGTCCACGCCAAAGGGATCCTGTCCGGATCGATGAGCCTCGCCGTCCTGTCGGACTCGGCGGGAACCCCTCGACGACCGTCCTCTTTCCGTCCTCCACCACGCGGTCTCCTTCAGGGTCCGGACGAAGAAGCCGAGGGGCGTCGGCAACGGGCGAGGTCGCGCGAGAGGGCGACGATGCTCCTGCCGCCGCCAAGGCCGACACGGTGCGTCATGGTGGGAGGCAAGCGATCCCCCAAGAAGACAAATTGTGAAGGCAAGTCGAAGAGATTTGCCGTCCTTGTTGTCCGGACTGGAAGTGC
>Ga0137414_1161607_pt1 | contig 9698 bp, 11 predicted proteins | sample CZODoug2_1_16fun_FD_122068 | JGI IMG/M metagenome (GOLD analysis project Ga0137414, IMG submission 122068) | Vadose zone soil fungal communities from Angelo Coast Range Reserve, California, USA - CZODoug2_1_16fungal (PacBio error correction) | ecosystem: Environmental > Terrestrial > Soil >... | reverse complement strand
AGAACCGTTGAGCGAAACTTGAATCCACGTATGAAAATTAAATTATTACTCGTGGTCTTGTTCTTTATTTGGCAAGTTGCGTCTCTACAGCAGGTAGAGATCGGCGAGTTACGCGCTGCTTCCTTACCACAAGCTAATTAACGAAATCCCCGAGAAAAAAAAAAAAAAAAAAAAAAAAAAAAAAAAATTTAAAAAAAAAAAAAAAAAAAAAAAAAAAAATTTTAAATTTTTTTTTAAAAAAAAAAAAAAAAAAAAAAATTTAAAAAAAAAAAATTAACATCAACTTATGTGGTCGATGGACCGATACACAGGTGACAATGTATTGGGTATCTACAGGTAAAGGCTATAAAAGACGGGTGATCAGATCCTTCAGGAGGGTTAACAGATTTTCAAAAGAAAGCGCTCCTTTCGTTTATCGTTTTATCGTCAAAACGACACCACGGCCGTTCTTACTGAAGACAGCAGGTAGCGCATTCGTGCCAGACACCAGAAAAGGGGACTTCGTTAAAGCATCGTTTCTTGTTACGACCTCGATAAAAATCACATTGCTGAAATCTTGGATAATTTTTAAGGGCTGTGTGTGTGAATGAAGAAGAGCCGTCTCCAATGAAAATTGTCATGCGGGAACAGGATCGAAGGTATTTCCTAAGCGGCACCCAATTTTTCAAAACATGGCGAGATAACTTCTCGTGGCACATACAATTCGATCAGGCTTTTTTGCAAGCACCAACGATTTATAAAGAGTACGCAGATCAACTGTGGAAACAAAATGCCACAGATTAAAAAATGCTTCGGCCAAAAACGTGGATTAAAAGACATTGAAAAATCTGCACAATGTGGTTAGCCGCTATGGCAGCTGACGAATATATACTCATCGTTTCGTTCGCTACTCAACCTTGTTTCGGCCCGACTCGCCCTTTGATGCTTTCAATAATAATCAACTATCTTATCTTTATCATATGACGTTCCGGGCTGAAAATTTAACACGAATATATAGCACAGCAGCCCTTAACGTTAGCGGTCATTGTAAAGCTAACATCGGCAAACTTTCAATATTCAGATAAAAAAGACAGGCTTTTGAAAGTAGAAATTAACAAAATGGTCGGGATTAAAAATAGACTTATTTATTTCGCATATTTTATCGTTGCAATATTGTTTGCAATTGTAAAAGCGCATAAAAAGAAGCACCAATTATACTTTTTAATGTACAGGCATGTCACCTAATGATGTGGAGCTATCAAAAAATATTTTTGTCCTCAAATCATTTGGATTTTGCTTTGGTAAATTCTGCTCAACTAAACCGAGTTAGATACAAGCCAATTGAGGAAATACAAATTGATTATCATACCCGGTTGAAATTTTATAGATATAGGGAAAAGTCTTACAGCGGAAACTACAAACAATATCGAAAGGCGGTTCATCAAGGATTGAATTATCTGGGAATTTGTGCTGGCGGCTTTTTGGCGGGCAATACCCGAAAAATAGTTTCAATATTGCCAAGGTGCACAATTTAAAATTTTATTCAGTGAGGATAAAGGCATAAGAAAGACGGCATTGTATTACCAATGCGGATGGAGCAATTAATCGACAACTATTGGGAAGATGGCCTCAATTTAGTGGTTGGGTGAAGTAGTTTCAAAATATCCAGACGGCACACCAGCAACTGTTCAGGGTAGCTATGTTCAGGGTCGGTGGTACTTACTGGAGTACACCCGAAGCACCAGAAAACTGGCGAAAAGAATTTTATTTTTCACTTCTATAAAGAATAGTCATGAATATGCTGCTAAACTCATAAAGGTAGCACTAGAAAAAAAGGCCATGCCTACATTTCTAATTACAATTGCTGAAAGGTAAAATAACAACGAGCGCTAACATGGGTCATATGCAAGTGGGCAGACGGAATAACAATGAGCATTTGTAATTCTGTTCAGCTTTTGTTCGGCTTGACAAGCATCGGCTGAACTTTTGTACTTAACTTCAACTTTATATTTTCAATCAGCAGAGGTTTCGGGCAGACGGAATTCTATTTCCCAACCTGCACAAAGCTGTTCGTTAGCGTCAACCCTATTGGCACTTCATTTTTTTAGAAACAAATTAAACTAATTTTGAAATGAAACAGTCTTTTCTTAAAATAGTTATCCCGGCATTATTTGTCATTGGATGGCAAAGGCAATTCGGTAAATAAAAGTACGAGGATTCCAAGTTTTCTGTTACCAATTCACAAAACGATACCAATACAATTTATAAGAATATTCATATCATGGCAAAAACCTGACTCCCATCGCATAGATACTGCAAGGACTGCAGTATTGTAGTTGATATGGAGAATGATTTCGGCAGTAAAGGTGGAATGTTTGACAGGGCGGGAATTGAACATTTCATGATTCAAAAAGTCATCAATCCTACATCAAATGTTTTAGCAGCTGCCCGGAGGGCAGTATAAAAAATCATTTATCTTAAAATGGGCTACCATGAAGACCTTTCAGACTCGGAAGCGAAGAATCACCCAATCGTGTAAGACATCTTCAGTTTTGCATGTGGGAGACACGATTATAGCAGCCAATGGTTCTAAGAGCCGGATTTTGATTCGGGATTCATGGGGTACGATATTGTTCCTAAACTTAAGCCTCAAACAAATGATATTGTAATATATAAAACCCGGTTTAGGCGGCTTCTATAAAACTGAGTTGGATTCACTTCTTAAACAATTGGGCAAAAGATATCTCATCATACAGGTTGTACTACCAGTATATGTGTAGAATCTACGGTGAGAGATGCCATGTTTAGAGATTATTCATCCATTGTACTTGAAGATGCACGGCAGAAACCTATTGGATATTGGTTTACCAAGAAAGTAATCATGAAAGCATCATTTTATCAATTCAAAAATTATCGGATGGGTTTTCAACTTCTGATGATTTATAAATCACTAAAAAATCAAACAATCCAGTAAGCAAAATTACATAGAATATATGAAGACTTTCAAAATACATTACAGTAAAATTGGTCGGACTGAAGTAACACAGAATATCAGCACAACTTGTCCCGCAATGCGGGAGCAGTAAGCCCTAACCTTATGCGTAAATTTACAGTAACCATTAAACCAATAAATTTATGACCAAAGCAATATTTTTCGCTGTTTACATTTCTACTAAACACTTACATTTTCTTATGGACAACACCAGAAATTATTATCCCAGGCTTTGGTGATACATACTCCAACTTTGTAAACAACTTAGTCCGGTCAATTGACATCGACTACAAATTCAGGGAGTTTATTGAAAGCGAACAATTTCAAATTGCTTCGACAAAAATCAAAAGAACTCGACGTGCTTAAAAAACTATGTATCTAATTGGAAAGAAAAAAACATCAGGAAATTATCAAGTTGACCAAAAAAATGTTAAGCATTGACTACACTAGCATGATCGCACACAAAATACTTAGACACATACAATATCTTGATACACTTAACCCGCAAAGTAAAAATCAATTCAATTCCAATTCAATCGTAAAAATGGGACGGAAGGACTTGCACTACAGCCTGGCCCTAATTCAAATTGAAGAAGATACTTCATCCTCAATGTCGGCAAAAACACAACGACAAAGTAGCAGACTATACAGCACTTGCACAAAATGGATGTCAATACGAAGAAGGGGATAAAAAAAAATATACTTTACATAACCAAAGTCGTGATGGGATATAAAAACGTGATTAAATGACATTGAAAGATCTGCACAGCATGGGTTTGGCGCTATGCGGCTGAACAAATATATATCACGGCCGTTCGCTGCTCAGCTTTATTACGCTGACTAGTAACGCCGGGCCATAGAATATAATCAACTACATTAACTTTACTCATCTTCAATTAAACGCTATTACAAGTCCATTGCGTGTGCGGTCCCCGGCGGCAGCGTAAATGCAGGAATATCTTTTATTTCTATTCTTTCTGAAAGGAGTAGCCTTTGCTGCCTTCGTAATTGTTTTAATTTTTCACCCGTCTTGTAAAAATGTATCAGATACAACATATCAATAATGTATTTCCGGCTTAACCACTTATCCAGGTTAAATATTTCCGCTTTATGCAATATAGAAAGGGCTAACAGTTGGCCTGCCATTCGTAAGTGGTAAGTTTTTTCAATAATTCATCATCCAGGGTCTTATACAACTCCGAACCTAAATTGCGAAGCAACGCATCCATATTCCACTGTATACTATGACCTGCAGGTGTAATAAATTAAACAGTTTTTCTTCCGCTGCTAAATGATGCCGAGAAAAATGTTTACCATCCAGGTCGCCATTTAAAGAATGGATCAAAATTCTGCGTATACTGTATTGCCAGTCCCATTTCCTTTACTATGGCTTCGCATTTTTTGTAAAACCTTTTCAGCCGGAAGTCAACTTTCTTTGTAGCCATAAAATTTCACTGCTTATTCTGCAATAACTATTGAATTATACCATCCATTACATCCTTCTATGTAGGATACTACTTCGATAAAATGGGGCTGTTGCGGATAGACCTGTCACGATGATGGGGAGATCCGGCTTGATATGTTTATGATATGGCCCGGGTCGAATCCATATATATATATCATTGCCCAATAATACGCTTCGCGCGGATCATGCGTGACTAATACAATCGTAGGGTTCAGATCCGATAGTTCTCTCTTCTGGAAAACTTCAAGCAAAAAGAATTGCATTTTAGCACGGGTAAAAACCATCCAGTGCGCCATAGGGTCATCCAGGAACAGTATATTTGGATTTGCACCAGGCATCGTGCATGGCACCCGCTGCAATTGTCCCCCCGAAAGCTGTGGCATCCTGGCAAATTTATTTTCATTGCCCTTCCAGACCAACCACCTTACATTTGCATGCCTGTTCTTCCGCCATTTTTTAAATACTCCTTTTAACGTAAGCGCAGGGCTACATTCTGCAACACCGAGAACCATTCCAATGAAGAATATTGCTGGAATACCATCGGTATGCTTTGGTTCTTTGCCATAGCTTTCCTCCAATCACACCTCGCCTGCAGTTGGTTTTTTGAAGACCGTCCAATAACGAAGCAGTGTAGATTTCCCGCAGCCTGATTTTCCCATCAGCACAATAAATTGTCCCAACCCGGGTAATCTTCGACGGCGAGATTAAAATTGTCGAAAGACAACAAAATCCTTTTGTGTTTTATTATCAAAATACGTCTGGCGTATTCCCGCAGCTCAAGCACAGGAGGAGATGAATGTGTACCAGTAAGATTATTCTCTTTAATGACTCATCCTGCTTCATTTTACTGGTATTTAATTTAAATAATATCCTGTCAATTAACCTGAACAATATATCCTGTATAATCCATTATAACAATTATGATAATTACAGCGTACACTTTTCCCACATTGGCTTGGCGTTCTCCAAGAAAAATAAGGCTGCCCAACCCGCCCCTGGATCCCGGCCAGTTCTGCACAATGATATAAGTCCAGCTGATACCTACTAAGATCCTGATATCATCCGACAGGCGTGACATTACGGACCTCCAGGTTACATAGCGGACCGTTTGCCAAAAACTGGCGCCCAGTGTTTCATCATCTGAGATGCGTGACATTTACTTCATCGATACGCTGACCACAACGGTACAGATAAACCCAGATACCAAAGGCCAGGAAATTGATCTTTGTTGCGATCGTCAACCGCTGATCGCAATAAAGATTCCCATCAGCGCATAATAGGAACAAACCTCAGGGCATTGACCTGCTGGCTGAACATCTTGCGCACCCTGGAGAGAGGACCGATAGCAAAACCAACCACAAGTGCCCCAACAATACATTTTATATACCCATCACATTTATGCGTACTGAAAAAAGAATATTATCAAATAAGTTATCATCTGATTCATTTCCAAAAGGAATGCCAGGTCTTTTGTGGTGTAGGCATTATATGATTGTTGATGATCTTTTAATTGTCACCGCATACATACCGCAAAAAGAATCAGCCAACCGTGATCTGCAACGGCGAAAAAGTTTTACTGATGAATCTTTTTACGACAATTCCAAAGAAGCCCTGTCATTATCCATGTCTGGCTCATATAAAAGTTTTGATGTTGTATGGACTTACTTAGCTGATTTATCTTTTTCCAGATAACTGGAATTCTGTCCGGCGATTGCGGGCCCTGCTGGCTTCATCCGCGTTGCTTCTCATAACCGGGAACTGGTTTACGTGAACCATTTCCCACGACAATAAATTATCGGATCAACTTATGCTCGTTTACCAGATAATAGTTACTGACCTGCCCTGTTCAGGGAAAGTTTATCATTTGTACCAGCGCTGCCAACATTGTCCGTATTTCCTTCCACACGAATATAAGCGCCGGCAAAGCCTTGTGCCAGTTCTTTTATTTCCCGGTCGATAAGAACCCTTATTCATCTTCATCAAAGCTGGGCTGAATAGTAGCAAATTCCAGGCTTATTATCTTACTGCTTTGCGGTGCCTGTGCTTTATCTGTTCAGTTGCAGGTTTAAACGCCTCGGGCTTTACAGCACCCTGTTTGTTATCAACCGACAGATCCTTATCGTTCATAAGGTCCTGTATAACCGAAGCGTCAGAGACATTCCGCCAGGGCGCAGAGATTTTGCGAGACCGATTCGGATATATTTAATGGCCATCCTGCCATACATCCTGTCACCTGTCATTCCTGATACGTACTGTTAAGACCGAAAAAATTTATATTATCACCGAGCGTAGAGAAGATACTTTGTCGGCCGATTTAGCTGCAATGTCTTCCGGGAATTTAAATCCTTTTGCGAAAAAGAGCATTGGCTTCTTTTTATCTGCAGCATTATTGTTCACCGTGCGTTGCCTGGAGCCATGCCTTCACAAGTTTGGTTATCTTGTACGTTTGTCTTAAGAACTGATTGTTTAACCAATAGCCCGTCTGCAATGATCTGGCTGGCAACAGCACTGCTTAAACAAGCACTTTTGAGCCCGCCGCGATGCCATGCATCTTCATCGTCGGCGCCCAGACAACTGCACCATCGCATTGACCGTTTTTAAACGCATTAGCCGCTTCTACTCCATCTCCTACCTGTACCCGTCGATATCGCTCATTTTTAAATTAGACGATTCAAGTACATTCAGCATAAAGTATGGAGCCGTACCTATCGCATACGCTATTTTTTTATGTTTTAAACTTTCCACATCATCAATTCCTTTACGAACCCACGGATAGCATCGGCGCCATGTGATTGGTTTTACTGCATAATCTGAACAACATTGTCAGCCAGCAGCTCACTGCCAGAACCCATTTCCACTGAAAGAGCATCTGTAGTACAATACACCAGGTCAAGATCTCCTGCATGAAGACCTGCCCTTGTATCTTTCACCGCATCCATTTGTTTTATAAGAATCTGAGCCCAAAATCTTTGTTAAAGAGCGCTATTTTCATTTGCTCCATTCCGCCATTCATAAGCACAAGACCTTCGACTCCTGTAAACGTATTGTAGGCCACTACTAAATCGGCTTTCCTGATTTGCCGTCACCCGCCAGCTTATCACTCTTAGAATACCTGGTGTGTATAAAATAAGCCACTGCTAACAGGACAAGAAAAATGACAACGTTCCGACCCGCCTGTTACTGTTTTCTTCCTTTATCAGTTAGTTCCATATATTCTGTTTGGTTTGTTTAAAGAGTTTATAAACAAATCTATTTTAATAAATCCTTGTTGGGCGCTTAACCAGGATGTGTCGTTGGCAGCAGGACTGCTGCTGTCAGGGTTATTCTCGGTTTTCATGAATGCAAATACATCCACTTATTGCTGTATTGCTCCAACAACTTTTGCCCGGCATCATTCCATTATACCATTTTCGCTTCCATTTTCATCAGCAATGTCTCATGATCATGTATCATAGCCATCACTTCAGATTCATTTTCAGCGATGCGGTTGCGGAGTTTCTTCCAGGGTAATCGTTTCAAATTCGATACTCCCAGCAAAGAAGAGCGCTATGGGCAGCTTCCGCCATACATTTGATGTTTGAAGCTGATCACGTAAACGGCCAATTGTATTGCACCGACTCTGTACTGCTTTCCAGATTACTATACAGGCGATCGAAAAAGTTATAACTTTTCAGCATCTTTTGTTTGTCATCCTGCATGATCTTTATAATTTTTCATCTTCTGCGGCTTCGCGCTAAAATGACTGATTGTCTTTGGCCTTATCACGGGTATGCTGATCGAGCTTTGGATCATTTGACTGTTTCCCGAATTGAGAAGCATAATCAAGATTTTTTGCATGGACTCTTTCCGCTCAGCCATTTTAGAGGTATCAGGGTTATCGCTCCATCATCTTTTTAATACTCAGGTTGAATTTTGCAAGCACGGCGCGGCGATTAGCTACTACCACCTCAAGCAATCCGGCAGATCAGTCTTTATTAAAACCGGGTCATCTTCCTGATGGCGCTGTTCACCGGGCTATAAGCACTTCCGCATCAGTCGATCGTTCCGATAATGGCTACCATCAAAACAATTTGCCCATTTCTATACGAAATCTATCCAGTTGCTAATGGTCTTGGTGATATTAGGGCATCAGGAAGTAACCTACTAACAGAAACACTGCCACCATAACGCAGTAATCCCCATACGCATTTTTTTCTCATCCGGGGTTTCCAATTATAACCGATGAGCCTTTCATTACATCATTCATGGTGGATTGATTTTACGTTAAATGATTGTTGATTTATTGTTGAATATTCTTATACCGTTTGAAGTCTTTTTATGTCGGCATCTATCGATGACTGCATATAATCATGCGCCCAAAGATATTAACCGTTCCGCTTTTTCTATTTTTTTCAATTCCTTCTTACCAGCGTCTTACTTACTCCAACTGCGTTTTTTCCCTGTTCATTGCTTCATCCAGTTGCTTTTTCTGCAATTTCCACTTGCTGAAGCTGTTGTTGTATTTTCTGGATATTGCCATTGTGCGTCTCGAGCACTTGCTGTCTTTTTGCAATTTGATTGTTTTTCTCCGTTGCCGCCCCTTTTAAAAAATCGTTTGTTTCTCTGCCTGAGCAGATCTTTATACTGCCTCGCTGTTTCTATCAGTTTGCCGGGTGAAACTTCCTGGCCTCAAAGCTCATCAATACTGCCTGCAACACTACTTCAGGAGCCGCCACTCCTTTCGCCGTCATTTTTTGCTGGGTCTTTAACAACATCTGGCGAAACTCGAAATAATCAGGGCCCGTCAAATTTGCCTTGACAAAGTTCATCCTCAAAAAATTTAATAAATGCCGGGTCAAGTTGCTCCCGCTGATTTGTATTTTGCTGTAAAGGAGTTACAAATGATGGCTCTGACTGTACAGAAGCAGAAGAACCAGCGCCTCCTATGTCAGTAATGGAAAATAAGTGGGTACAACGCCTGACGACTGCGTTGCATCCGGCTGATTGGTCTTGCCTTTATCTTTATTTCCCGGACCCTCTTCTATAAATCCCTTCTGCTTTAAGAAATCTATTAATCCCATGCTATTTTTATTTGAAATTACCTTTTTTGAGATAAACTATTCTATTCAATTTACCGACAAGAATGTTTTTTTGAAACGATAACGGATTTTTAAAGGATATATAAGAAGAAAATTGCTGGTCAGGCTCCGTTATCCACTCTGCCAATCCCCGAATCCGCTGCTGATTAGCTATAAGAAACAAAGGTAAAATATAAATAGATAT
>Ga0137414_1235562_pt1 | contig 9739 bp, 6 predicted proteins | sample CZODoug2_1_16fun_FD_122068 | JGI IMG/M metagenome (GOLD analysis project Ga0137414, IMG submission 122068) | Vadose zone soil fungal communities from Angelo Coast Range Reserve, California, USA - CZODoug2_1_16fungal (PacBio error correction) | ecosystem: Environmental > Terrestrial > Soil > Vadose... | reverse complement strand
AGGTAATAGGAGTATCGTTAAAAATTATCGCAAGCTAACACAAAAACTGTCTCCCTTGCCTCCTATTAAGGGGAAACGGGTTTATATGCCGCTGCATCGCAGGGAAAATAGAAAAATATTTTCCTTCTATACACTGTTCCCACTCTGTGGGGCTTATCTTTTTTCGACGACGATGAATTGTTTGAAATACGCGTATCAAAACGTTTCAAAGGATGAACTTCATAAGTTGGAGAAACGGGTAACATCGTAGCCATGTCAACCTACCGGGTCATCGTAAAGAGAGGCGTAACACAACAACAGAAATAATTTTATCGTATTGGTACCTTTCTAGTATTTCCATGACATAAGGTAAATCGTAATTTCTGTCCTTTTCTATTTTCCCAGCCCTTTTCCGCTTCCAATCTCTTCGTGAAACCACGCTCGCATCGGTACCTACGGAGAACGAATTAATCATATCACATCATGATTATTGGTCCACCACAACAATTCTTTAACCTTTTATTGTGTTATCTAGAATAAATCCAGTAAACCCTGCCACAAACATGCGTGCTAGAAGAATTCGGACAATACTATCCCACCCATCATCTCCGGTTTGAATCAAATCTGGAATTCGATTGCCCATTGCGACACTGCCTGTCATAGATAGTGACGGGGGTATTGTTGACAAAATTATTCGCATTGCCGTATCAACAGAGTAATACTAACACAACCATCCTGTAATATGGCGAAGCTGACGATAAAAACGTTTCGTGCTGACTCTAAACAAATTTCCCCCAAGGTGCCAATACCCACGGCCATGATTAAGGGAAAAAGGAAGCAGAAAAGTCCCCCTAGTATCGGATCTGGAATTCCTATAAAGATGGCTCTGCTTTCCAACTAAAGAGAGGCAAATGGTGACCGCGCCAGAAACTTGAATGACCCTCCTACTTGCTACTTTTGTTGACTATCAGGTTCCTATGTTGTTGCTGTACGACGTCGAGCATTTCCTATACCAAGGACAGAATTATGTTATTAGTTCCTGACGTTATTGGCATAAATGTACCGCTGCCCCAAATCCCATCATCACACAGCCCATCCCTTCGATAAAATCCCTCTGTTCACGGCATGGATGGTGGAACGGTTGTTTCTATGGAAGAAGTAAACAGAATAGGAATGTCACAACATTCTTTCTGAAGGACTCACTAATGATACTGGCAAAGCGTAATAGTCTCCGATAGATTCAACAATGAAGTCATTACGCCACACAGAATGCCAAGACAGCTCCTATGGAAACGGTTGGCCAACCCACTGAACTGCGACATAGTACCCAAAAGATAAGTTAAGCATACTTTCATAATATTATGAGTTGAATAGGTAATAATATTTTTACAAGGGTACGGAATTCTAAACCATGGAGATCCCTCAAGAATTTTAAACTTCGCATTAGCCCTTGCAGGGTCATCTTCAGCCAAAACATAGGTAACCGTGAGGATTGCACAAACGCCCCACACTATGCATAGTGACAGCAGAACCTGTCGAAAGACAAAGACTTCAGTAAAAATTGTAAAGCCTAATCATTAATTTTATACCGGAAAAACTTGGAACAAAGAAACTTTTCCTTCTTCCGTCAACCACTTTTCCAAACGCATCCAAATTTTAAATGTGCTTCAAATGTTGGGAGAGAATTAATTAGCAGAAAGATCATTCTGGACAGAGATGTTGCATGAGAAAGGGTAATCAATAAACAGGCACGCACAACAACTTACGCAAAAGCCACCGCACAGTTCTTTTGAAATCTGGAGCGTGACACTTTAAATAATGAGAGTCCTATTAAACTTATCGCAGGTGCGACGGTCAGCGGAGTCAAGAATTTTGTCAAAAAGCCTATAAATCCTGGATAAACCGCAAGGGCTGTGGTAGTATTATCTGACGCAAGTATTATGGTACAGGGTGGGGAAGTCTCACCAGTGACTCGAATATGACTTCAAATAATGCTGCAAAAATAATCGCCCTTGAATTTCTCGCATCCTGACTTTTGCCACAGTTCCGTCTTCTCCTCTTGACTCATCTGCCATTATTTCGGCAGAAGGACAGTTCCACTGGGGTAGACTCAATATTGCCAGAGAGGGTACAAGATAGGAGAAACTGCCCCTTGACTATTTGGAAGTCGGGAACCTTGGTGCTTGCGCAATTGTTATAATCCCGGACATGAAAACTAACGTGGAGATAATGTTAGCTTTATCAGGATCATTGTCTCCATGCACAATGCAGGATTAATAGAATGGACTGCGACGGCAGTAGCTATCATTTCTGTAGTGTGAAAATGAGGAAATAGTCAGAGCATTTCATTCAGTAAGTGGCTTCCAATAATTACATACCTGGAAAACCGAGAAACAAACAAGATACCAAGGAGGCACATCCTCCACTCGAAAGTAGTTTCATCGTCGAGACCGTCATCTCGGTTGATGCAAAACCTGGGGCGGTTGTGAGATTTGTTCTTTTCAAAATAGAACATTCCTTAAGCATGCTCCAATTGCACCATTGTCAGGGTGGGTGGTCTTCGGGATAAATCCTGGCGTTTTCCTGCCTTATTATGTCTTTTTGCTTCTCTTAAGAAATTAAATAGACACCAAAACCCGTTTTGAGGGTTGGACACTAAGTGAGATGCAAAAATTCACTGGCAACTGGCCCAACCTTTCAAAACATTCCAGTTTTTTAATCATCACTGACCTGACATGTCTCGCTATCTTGCAGCCAATTATATAAGAATTGCATGCATGATGGATAATTTCATTCATTGTTGAACTTCGCAGTCACTGTCAAGTTCACATTAATCGCAGGTCTCATTAAGGCAGAATTGCAAACAAAGACAGATGAGCAAGGTTGGCCCCAGTTTTTTCATTATGGAGGATGCAGCATGGAAAACATTGGCGAATGAGGAAAATCATATTTTTAATGTTAGCTTAGTCTTCCCTTTTTGACATTTCTCAAAGCGCTATTTCTCAATTCTTCTCATCCAGCCATGAATAAATTCTCCGTACCTCATTACTGCATCATCATCACGCTTTCACCATGGTAAATATTCAGCAGCGCATTCATTAATGCTTTTGCATAAATGTCAATCAATTTACATGTCAGACATAGCGTATTGACTTAATTCTTTTTTCATTAAAATGCAATTGCAATTGTCATTTGACATAACTGGATGATTTGAGTAATAAAGGTACATACACAGCCCCAGATGGGAGACGGACGAATCGACTGTCTTAGCATTTCGAGACCCAGATGTCAACTTTTGTTTAGATGGAAAATTGTCAGTTGAAATGTCTCTCTGGTGGACAAATATCTTACACAAGACTCCACCCATTGTTGTCTTTAAATATGATTAATGATGCCATTTTGATATTGACAATATAAAAGAACCTCTTCGGGTAAAACGAAACTCTTTCTCCAGGAGATTGAGTGATCAATCAATGATTCAATTAGTAAAATCTAAAACCATGGCACTTGACACTTCCCCTTAACAAGAAAACGAGAAAATATCGCATTACCCCACGTGCTACACTGTGAACGCTTCATTTACTTATATTTCCTGAAAGCCATAGGAATTTACCCTTATTCTTTCTAAATTCTGTAGTATAAGCAAATCCAGAAGTCAATCAACATGAAAAAATGATTTTGCAGGAGATAGTTACTGACACGTCACCCACCATCCAATTTGGTATAAAAACAGTTTTGCTTTTTGGATTTGTCAAACTTTATTTCAAGCCGGACAATTTCTTCGTCACTTGGTTTCTGGAACCAAGGCGATAACCTGTTCAACTTAATTTTATGGCCGAGTACATCAGCCTCTTGGACTCCTTTATTGGGAACCAGATATTGGATCAGTGGAGTCCATATTTGTGCTTTGATGACAAAGGCGAATGATTTGGAATCAGCAATTTATGGTGAACCATTACATTTAAAAAAAGAATGCCAACTAATATTTGCCACCATATACGAAGGAAGTCAATAATTAATGCGAATGATGCTTCATCGATAAGATGAGAACTTTATCTCTGGTAGGGTCATCTACTACGTCTGTCTAGATTGTGCACAAAAATCAATACAATGCACTTACTCATTCATCTACAAAATTTTATCGAAGTAAAAAATCGTAAGCAAAACTGATTTTTTTTAAGATTTATTAAAATTTCAAATTTTCATAAAAATATTTCCGATTTCCGGTGCAAATGAAATAAAAGGTGAGTTGTTGCTCCTGTATGATGAAAGTACCCCTTCATTGCAGACAACATATAAAGAGAAACAAAAATTCGGGTAGGGCAGAACTAGTGTCGAAAGGTTTACCGGGGCAAGTCCAGCGATTTCTTCACAGATGAAGCGGTTATTTAAAATGTGCAGGACCTGGGGGACTACGGCTAAAGCCTTAAGGCTCATCATATAGCCTTGAAATGGTCTATTTGAGCAGTAGGGTGCTCATGATCCTGCATGTCCGGTTTGAATTATCCGAGCAAAGAGCCGGATGGCTGCCCCACACGCTACCGAGGAATCCTAGAAAACCCGGGTGGAGTTTTCTCCTCGCGTTCACGCCCCTGGAATGCCGATCCTGACAATTTCCACCCACTGCCTCAAAGCCTTATACCCGTAAGGGTCCACCACACGACCCCTAAAAGAAACACCAACCCAAGCAGGGCTGCCGACATGGCCAATGAGACACGCAATTTAAGGCCCAAAAGTCGGCGGGAAGGTTACTTCATTAGGAGCCTCTGAAGGGACGGTCGATTGGTGGTGCAAATTTAAGGAGCAAAAGGCCGTAATACATACACTATCCAAATTTCAGCTCCAAATCGGTGAGCTCGTTCCTGTGGAATGACGCAGAAGTGAGAGCAGTTCTGAGACAACCGGTTGTCATCCAGTTGCCGCCTTCCCGTCTATTCCCATGAAACGACGCTCATACCGATCTGATTTGGTATGACAAGTTTGGCATCTGTTTTTGATCCTTAAGCGCTGTAAATGCAGACCAATCGGACTGTCCCTTAAGGCTTGCCCCCTGTAATGGTAACCTTCCCCGCCGACTTTTGGGCCTTAAATTTGGCGTGTCTCAATGCCTGTCGGCAGCCACTGCTTGGGTTGGTGTTTCTTTTAGGGGTCGTGTGTGGACCCTTACGGGTATAAGGCTTTGAGGGCAGTGGTGGAATTGTCAGGATCGGCATTCCAGGGGGCGGTGAACGCGAGAGAAAACTCCACCCGGGTTTCTCGGATTCCTCGTAAGGCGTGTGGGGCAGCCATCGGCTCTTTGCTCGGATAATTCAAACCGGACATGCAGGATCATGAGCCACCCTACTGCTCAAATAGACCATTTCAAGGGCTATATGATGAGCCTTAAGGCTTTAGCCGTAGTCCCCCAGGTCCTGCACATTTTAATTAACCGCTTCATCTGTTGAAGAAATCGCTGGACTTGCCCCGGTAAACTTCGACACTAGTTTGCCCTACCGAATTTTGTGTTATCTCTTTATATGTGTCTGCAATGAAGGGGTACTTTCATCATACAGGAGCAACAACTCACCTTTTATTTCATTTGCACCGGAAATCGGAAATATTTTATGAAAATTTTTGAAATTTTAAATAAATCTAAAAAAATCAGTTTTGCTTACGATTTTTTACTTCGATAAATTTTGTAGATGAATGAGTAGTGCATTGTATGATTTTTGGTGCACAATCTAGACAGACGTAGTAGATGACCCTACCAGAGATAAAGGTTTCCTATCTTATCGATGAAGCATACATTCGCATTAATTATTGACTTCCTTCGTATATGGTGGCAAATATTAGTTGGCAATTCTTTTTTTAAATGTAATGTTTCACCATAAATTGCTGATCCAAATCATTCGCCTTTGTCATCAAAGCACAAAATTATGGACTCCACTGATCCAATATCTGGTTCAATAAGGAGTCCAAGAGCTGATGTACTCGGCCATAAAATTAAGTTGAACAGGGTTATCGCCTTGGTTCCAGAAACCAAGTGACGAAGAAATTGTCCGCTTGAAATAAAGTTTGACAAATCCAAAAAGCAAAACTGTTTTATACCAAAAATTGGATTGGGGGTGACGTGTCAGTAACTATCTCCTGCAAAATCATTTTTTCATGTTGATTGATTCTGGATTTGCTATACTACAGAATTTGAAGAATAAGGGTAAATCCTATGGCTTCAGGAAATATAAGTAAATGAAGCGTTCACAGTGTAGCACGTGGGGTAATGCGATATTTTCTCGTTTTCTTGTTTAGGGAAGTGTCAAGTGCCATGGTTTTAGATTTTACTAATGAATCATGATTGATCACTCAATCTCTGGAGAAAGAGTTTCGTTTTACCCGAAGAAGGTTCTTTTTATATTGTCAATATCAAAATGCATCATTAATCATATTTAAAGACAACAATGGTGGAGTCTTGTGTAAGATATTTGTCCACCAGAGAACATTTCAACTGACAATTTTCCATCTAACAAAAGTTGACACTCTGGTCTCGAAATGTAAGACAGTCGATTCGTCGTCTCCATCTGGGCTGTGTATGTACCTTTTATTACTCAATCATCCAGTTATGTCAAATGACAATTGCAATTGCATTTAATGAAAAAAGAATTAAGTCAATACGCTATGTCTGACATGTAAATTGATTGACATTTATGCAAAAGCATTAATGAATTGCGCTGCTGAATATTTAACCATGGTGAAAAGCGTGAGATGATGCAGTAATGAGGTACGGGAGATTTTATTCATGCTGAATGAGAAGAATTGAGAATAGCGGTTGAGAAATGTCAAAGGGAAGACTAAGCTAAACATTAAAAATATGATTTTCCTCATTCGCCAATGTTATTCCATGCTGCATTTTAATGAAAAAACTGGGCCAACCTTGCTCATCCTGTCTTTGTTTGCAATCTGCGCTAATTGAGACCTGCATTAATTGTGACTTGACATGACTGCGAAGTTCACAATGAATGAAAATTATCCATCATGCATGCAATCTTATATAATTGCTGCAAGGATAGGCGAGACATGTCAGGTCAGTGATGATTAAAAAACCTGGAATGTTTTGAAAGGTTGGGGCCAGTTTGCCAGTGAATTTTGCATCTCACTTAGTGTCCAACCCTCAAAACGGGTTGGTTGTCTATTTAATTTCTTAAGAGAAGCAAAAAAGACAATAATAAGGCATGGAAAACGCAGGATTTAATCCGAAGACCCACCCACCCTGACAATGGTGCAATTGGAGCAATGCTTAAGGAATGTTCTATGAAAAGAACAAATCTCACAACGCCCCAGTTTTGCCATCACCGAGAATGACGGTCTCGACGATGAACTACTTTTCGGAGTGGAGGATGTGCTCCTTGTATCTTTGTTTGTTTCTCGTTTTCAGGTATGTAATTAATTGGAAGCACTTACTGAATGAAATGCTTCTGACTTATTTCCTCATTTTCAGCACTACCTAGAAATGATAGCTACTGCCGTCGCAGTCCCATTTCTATTAACTCCTGCATTGTGCATGGAGGACAATGATCCTGATAAAGCTAACATTATCTCCACGTTAGTTTCCATGTCCGGGATTATAACAATTGCGAAAGCACCATAGGTTCCCGACTTCCAATAGTACAAGGGGGCAGTTTCTCTATCTTGTACCTCTCTGGCAATATTGAGTCTACCCCAGTGGAAATGTCCTTCTGCGAAATAATGGCAGGATTGAGTCAAGAGGAGAAGACGGAACTGTGCAAGTCAGGATTGCGAGAAAATCAAGGGGGCGATTATTTTGCAGCATTATTGTGAAGTCATATTCGCAGTCACTGGTGAGACTTCCCACCTGTACCATGAATCTTGCGTCAGATAATACTACCACAGCCTTGCGGTTTTAATCCAGGATTTATAGGCTTTTTGAACAAAATTCTGACTCCGCTGACCGCGCACCTGCCGATAAGTTTAATGGACTTCATTATTAAAAGTGTCACGCTCCAGATTTCAAAGAACTGTGCGGTGGCTTTTGCGTAAGTTGTTGTGCGTGCCTGTTTAATTGATTACCCTTTCTCATGCAACATCTCTGCCAGAATGATCTTTCTGCTAATAATCTTCTCCAACATTGAAGCACATTAAAATTTGGATGCCGTTTGGAAAAGTGGTTGACGGGAAGAAGGAAAAGTTTCCTTTGTTCCAAGTTTTTCCGGTATAAAATTAAATGATTAGGCTTTACAATTTTTACTGAAGTCTTGTCTTTCGACAGGTTCTGCTGTCACTATGGCATGTGTGGGGGCGTTTGTGCAATCCTCACGGTTACCAATGTTTTGGCTGAAGTGCCCTGCAAGGCTAATGCGAAGTTTAAAAATTCTTGAGGGATCTCCATGGTTAGAATTCCGTACCCTGTAAATATTATTACCTATTCAACTCATAATATATGAAAGTATGCTAACTTATCTTTTGGGTACTATGTCGCAGTTCAGTGTGGTTGGCCAACCGTTTCCATAGGAGCTGTCTTGGCATTCTGTGTGGCGTAATGACTTCATTGTTGAATCTATCGAGAGACTATTACGCTTGTGCAGTATCATTAGTGAGTCCTTCAGAAAGAATGTTTGTGACATTCCTATTCTGTACTTCTTCCATAGAAACAACCGTTCCACCATCCATGCCGTGAACAGAGGGATTTTTATCGAAGGGATGGGCTGATGTGATGAGTGGGATTTGGGCAGCGGTACATTTATGCCAATAACGTCAGAACTAATAACATAATCTGTCCTTGGTATAGGAAATGCTCGACGTCGTACAGCAACAACATAGGAACCCTGATAGTCACAAAAGTAGCAAGTAGGAGGGTCATTCAGTTTCTGCGCGTACCATTTGCCTCTCTTTAGTTGGAAAGGCAGAGCCATCTTTATTAGGAATTCCAGTCCGATACTAGGGGGACTTTTCTGCTTCTTTTTCCTAATCATGCCGTGGGTATTGGCACCTTGGGGGAAATTTGTTTAGAGTCAGCACGAACGTTTTTATCGTCAGCTTCGCATATTTACAGATTGTATGTTAGTATTACTCGTTGATACGGCAATGCCGAATAATTTTGTCAACATACCCCCGTCACTATCTATGACAGGCAGTGTCGCAATGGGCCCAATCGAATCCAGATTTGATTCAAACCGGAGATGATGGGTGGGATAGTATTGTCCGAATTTCTAAGCACGGGCATGTTTTGTGGGCAGGGTTTACTGGATTTATTCTAGATAACACAATAAAGGTAAAGAATTGTTGTTGGTGACAATAATCATGATGTGATTATGATTAATCGTTCTCCCGTAGGTACCGATGCCGAGCGTGGTTCAACGAAGAGATTGGAAGCGGAAAGGGCTGGGAAAATAAGAAAAGGACAGAAATTACGATTTACTTATGTCATGGAATACTAGAAAGGTAACCAATACGATAAAATTATTTCTGTTGTTGGTGTTACGCCTCTCTTTACGATGACCCGGTAGGTTGACATGGCTACGATGGTTACCCGTTTCTCCAACTTATGAAGTTCATCCTTTGAAACGTTTGATACGCGTATTCAAACTAATTCATCGTCGTCGAAAAAAGATAAGCCCCACAGAGTGGGAACTAGTGTATAGAAGGAAAATATTTTTCTATTTCCCTGCGATGCAGCGGCATATAAACCCGTTTCCCCTTAATAGAGGCAAGGTGAGACAGATTTTGGTGTTAGCTGCGCATAATTTTAACGATACTCCTATTAACCTCT
>Ga0137414_1226023_pt1 | contig 9747 bp, 11 predicted proteins | sample CZODoug2_1_16fun_FD_122068 | JGI IMG/M metagenome (GOLD analysis project Ga0137414, IMG submission 122068) | Vadose zone soil fungal communities from Angelo Coast Range Reserve, California, USA - CZODoug2_1_16fungal (PacBio error correction) | ecosystem: Environmental > Terrestrial > Soil >... | reverse complement strand
AAGCCTGTCGGCGGCTGAAGCTAAAAGCACCTGGTTGTCATCACCATGGCAACTCGCCACCGCGACATTGGTGTCGGTGTCTACGGATAGCGTCTTGGTCGTTCCCATCATAGTGAAGCTGCCGCCGCCGCTGGTCGCAGTGCACCCGCTCCACCGTTCGCCGCCGGGTGAAGGTGTAGGTAACGCCACGACGGTAATCGACTGCACGAAGCCGCCATCGGCGCCGAAGGAGTTGGAGGTTGCACGCCAGCACCGGTCAGGACACTTCCGGTGACGGGGCGATATGGTAAAAACGAGAGCGTTCGCGAGCTGACTCAGGTCGTTACGATGATCGGCGGTCGGCAAGCTGCGCGCCGAACGCCGGATCGAAGGCGATCGGATCGAGGTTCGCCGGAGTACCGACGTTGGAATGCCTAATCCGAAGGAACGATTTTGTTTGGTCGTAAGGAAGGACTCCCACACAGCTTGTTCGTTGCCTGAATGCCAGTCGCTAACTGCGTGCCGGGAATTTGGCGGCCAATCGCTCTCGTCGTCGGATCGCGTCGGATAGGAAATACGAACGTTCTGCGGCCGGGCCAGTCAGTTTGGTGCCGTCTGTGAATGCCCCATCGCGGTGAGGAGCGCGGCGTCATAATTGGTATTCCCACCGGCTGAGAGGCCCGCGATCGCGGCCTTGGCGTTGGCAACACTCTGCCAGGCGCTGCCAACCGCGGCGCCCGTTTCCGAGAACGTGACGATCCGCACCATGACGTCGCCACCGGTTGTCGTATTGATCCAAAACCTCGTTGATCGCCGCCTTCGCCACGTCAGGCGTGTGAGACCGGTCAATCCCGAGCTGGTGTCCATGCTCCCGATAAGTCGAGGATAAACATTACGTTGGTCTTGCTGTCGGTCGGACGACTGATACCTCGACTGGTTCAGTCTTTGGACTGTCATCCTCATGGTGACCGACAGCGTGTCGGAGTCGTCGTATGGCCGTCGGAGACGATCACCAACGTATGTCGTGTTGTCCTCTGGTTGGCCGTCGAATGGTCGATCGGCCCGCTCAGCGCCACGTTATAGGTGCCGGCATCGGTGATCGTCGCCGTGATGATCGTCGCCGTCCGACTTTGCGATCAGCGTGTGACCGCATACTGGAGCGTCCAGCGATCGCCACCCCGCCGGAGGTCAGCGACGCGCTCGGAGTACCCAGGCTCATTGTCAGCGCATCGCGTCACGTCCGTAGCCGTGATCGTCCGCTCGCGCTCGTGCTGTTCGTCGTGGTCGAGGCCCCGGCAGTGTGTCGGGGACTCCGTTCGTCAAGCCCTCCTCCGACACCTGTGCCGCGCCACGCCTGACGTGATGACAGGCGCGTCATTGACCGGTGCGATGGCGACCGTGGCGGTGACGACGTTGCTCAGATTATTCTGGGCCGAGCCGTCGTTCACCTGGTACTGATTGTGCGCGTCTGGCCTGACGATTGTCGCTGGAATTGAAATAGGTGACCGACTGCAGGGCAGCCTGGTATTGCGCCAGACTCGCCTGGCCAGTCAACATCAGAACCCCGGTGGCGGCGTTATAGCTGCCGGCGATGCCGTTTGGTTGGTGAAGCCGAGCACGTCTTGTCCGGACACGAATTGCCGGTGATCTGCGCCGTCGCGCCGGCCAGATTGGTGCTGTCAACGTCGGAGACGGTGATCGCCGTATCGATGGCTGTCGCGGCCTGGTTCTCGGTGTACTCAGCGAGCCGGAATGAGCATCCAGCACCGGCGCGTCGTTCACCGACCCGATGTTGATGATCGCCGTGTCGCTGCCGGTCAGCGCTGCCCCGCCGCCGAGGCCGTTGTCGTTGATCAATAGCGTCAGAGTCGCGCTCGCCGACGGCGTGGTCGGTGGCATCAATATAGCTGACCGTGCTGTGGCGTCGGTGTGAGCAGGGCGTTGATCTGCGCAGCGTGCCCGTGACGGTCACCGTATTGGTGCCGTGCGCTAACCACCGCCCGTGGTGCCGGCCACACGTCAGCGTGCCCCCGGTCACGACCAGTGTCATCGTCTCGACCCCGCCGAGGCTGTCGACGTCGCTCACGCGACATGCTGATCTTGAGGTTTCAGGCTGATCCTGCTCGGTCGCGCTGTAGGTCGTCGGCGTGATCGTCGCTACCGGCGCGTCATTAGTACCGTGATCGTGACGGTGAACGGCTGGGTCGAGCTGACCCCGTTGTGTCGGTAACCGTCACCTCATAGGTGATGGTGAGGGGTCTGGCTGGCAGCGAGGAAATCGAAGGCGCTATGGCCCGCTGAACGTGACGGCGACCGAACCAGAACCGGAACCGTGTCGTCCGCACTGTCAACGACGCGCCAGTCGCAGGCGCGGACTACCCTCCAGGTCGCCGCGACGGTGGTCACCGAGGCCCGTGCTACAGTCGGACGTCGGTGAACATGTTCCGTCGTGACCCTCGATGACACACGTAGCGTCGGACCGCGGAGGGCACCCTGCCGAACGTGGCGCGGTGCGTCTGCGAGGCCGGAAGACAGGTCGTTCTGGTTTCGGTCGCCGTCACGTTCAGCGCGGGCCAATAGCGCCTTCGATTTCCTCCGCTGCCAGCCAGACCCTCACCATCACTATGAGGTGACGGTTACCGACAATAACGGGGTCAGCTCGACCGCCGGTCACCGTCACGATCACCGGTACTAATGACGCGCCGGTAGCGACGATCACGCCGACGACCTACAGCGCGACCGAGCAGGTCAGCCTGACCTCAAGAGCAGCATGTCGGTGAGCGACGTCGACAGCCTCGGCGGGGTCGAGACGATGACACTGTCGGTGACCGGGGCACGCTGACGGTGGTGGCGGCACCAGCGGGCGGTGGTTAGCGGCAGCGGCACCAATACGGTGACCGTCACGGGCACGCTGGCGCAGATCAACGCCATGCTCAAACCGACGCCACCAGCACGGTCGCTATATTGATGCCACCCGACACGCCGTCGGCGAGCGCGCTCTGACGCTATTGATCAACGACAACGGCCTCGGCGGCGGGGCAGCGCTGACCGGCAGCGCACGGCGATCATCAACATCGGGTCGGTGAACGACAGCGCCGGTGCTGGATGCTCATTCCGGCTCGCTGAGATACACCGAGAACCAGGCCGCGACAAGACATCGATACGGCGATACCGTATCCGACGTTGCAGCACAATCTGGAGGCGCGACGGCGCAGATCACCGGCAATTTCGTGTCCGGACAAGACGTGCTCGGCTTCACCAACCAAAACGGGCATCGCCGGCAGCTATAACGGCCGCCACCGGGGGCTGATGTGACTGGCCAGGCGAGTCTGGCGCAATACCGGGCTGCCTGCAGTCGGTCACCTATTTCATTCCAGCGACAATCCGTCAGGCAGACGCCACAATCAGCTACCAGGTGAACGACGGCTCGCCAGATAATCTGAGCAACGTCGTCACCGCCACGGTCGCATCGCACCGGTCAATGACGAGCCGGTCATCACGTCAGGCGTGGCGGCGGCACAGGTGTCGGAGGAGGGCTTGACGAACGGAGTCCCCGACACACTGCCGCCGGCCTCGACACGACGGAACAGCACGAGCGCGAGCGGAACGATCACGGGCTACGGACAGTGGACGGCGATGCGCTGACAATGAGCTGGGTACTCCGACGCGTCGCTGACCTCCGGCGGGGTGGCGATCGCATGGACGCTCCAGGATGCCGTCACACGCTGATCGGCAAAGTCCGGTAACGGCGACGATCATCACGGCGACGATCACCGATGGCCGGCACCTATAACGTGGCGCGAGCGGCCGATCGACCATTCGACGGCCAACCAGGAGGACACACGACATTTACCGTGCCGGTGCATCGTCTCGACGGCCATACGACGACTCCGACGACGCTGTCCGGTCACCATTGAGGATGACAGGTCCAAAGACTGAACCAGTCGAGTATCAGTCGTCCCGACCGACAGCAAGACCAACGTAATGTTTATCCTCACTTATCCGGAGCATGGACACCAGCTCGGATGACCGGTCTCACCGCCTCAGTGGCGAAGGCGGCATCAACGAGGTTTTGATCAATACGACAACCGTGGCGACGTCATGGTGCGGATCGTCACGTTCTCGGAAACGGGCGCCGGCGGTTGGCAGCGCCTGCAGAGTGTTGGCCACGCCAAGCCGCGATCGCGGGCCTCTCAGCGCGTGGAATACCATTATGACGCCGCGCTCCTCCACCGCGATGGGGGCATTCACAGACGGCACCAAACTGACTGGCCCGGCACGCAGAACGTGTCGTATTTCCTATCGACGGCGATCCGACGACGAGCAGCGATGGCCGCAAATTCCGGCACGCAGTTAGCGATGGCATTCAGGCGAACGAACAAGCTGTGTGGGATCCTTCCTTACGACCAACAAAATGTTTCCTTCGGATAGGCATTCCAACGTCGTACTCCGGCGAACCTCGATCCGATCGCCTTCGATCCGGCGTGGGCGCGCAGCTTGCGACACGCCGATCATCGTACCGACCTGAGTCAGCTCGCGAACGCTCTCGTTTTTACCATATCGCCCGTCACCTGAAAGTGTCCTGACCGGTGCTGGCGGTGCAACCTCCAACTCTCGGCGCCGATGGCGGCTTCGTGCAGTCATTACCGTCGATGGCGTTACCTACACCTTCACCCCGGCGCGAACGGTGGAGCGGGTGGCATCGCGACCAGCGGCGGCGGCAGCTTCACCTATGATGGGACGACAAGATGCTACCGTAGACACGAACCAATGTCGCGGTGGAGAGTTGGCCATGGTGATGACAACCGGTGCTTTTAGCTTCCAGCCGCCGACAGGCTTATCTCTCTCTTTTCTCTCTCCTCTATATATTAAAGCCTGCGGCGGCTGAAGCTAAAAAAGCCACCGGTTGTCATACACATGGCAACTCGGCCACCGCCGACATTGGTGTCGGTGTCTACGGTTAGCGCTTGGCTCGTCCCATCAAGGTGAAGCGCCGCCCGCGCTGTTCGCGATGCCACCCGCTCCACCCGTTCGCCGCCGGTGAAGGGGTAGGTAAACGCCTATGAAGCCGCCACGGCGCCGAAGGATTGGAGGTTGCACCGCAGCACCGGGTCAGACACTTCCGGTGACGGGCGATATTGTAAAAACGAGAGCGGTTCGCGAGCTGGACTCATCGGTTAACGATGATCGGCGTGTCGGCAAGCTGCGCGCCCCGACGCCGATCGAATCGATCGATCGAGGTTCGCGGAGTACCGACGTTGGAATGGCTAATCCGAAGGAAACGATTTGGTTGGGTCGTAAGGGAAGCGACTCCCACACAGCTTGTTCGTTCGCCTGAATGCAGTCGCTAACTGCGTGCCGGAATTTTCGGCCAATCGCTTGCTCGTCGTCGGATCGCCGTCGGATAGAAAACGACACGTTCTGCGTGGCGGGGCCAGTCAGTTTGGTGCCGTTCTGTGAATGCCCCATCGCGGTGAAGCGCGGCTCAAAATTGGTATTCCACGGCTGAGAGGGCCGCGATCCGCGGCCGCGGCGTTGGCACACTCTGCCAGGCGCTGCCAACGCGCGGCGCCCGTTTCCGAGAACGTGACGATCCGCACCATGACGTCCGCCACGTTTGTCGTATTGATCCAAAACCTCGTTTGATCGCACCGCCTCGCACGTCGAGGCGTGTGAGACCGGTCAACCCGAGCTGGTGGTCCATGCTCCCGGATTAAGTCGAGGATAAAACATACGTTGGTCTTAGCTGTCGGTCGGACGACTGATACCTCGACTTGGTTCAGTCTTATGGACTGTCATCCTCAATTTGGTGACGACAGCGTCGTCGGAGTCGTCATGCCGTCGAGACGATCACCGGCACGGTAAATGTCGTGTTGTTCCTCCTGTTTGGCCGTCGAATGGTCATCGGCCCGCCTCAGCGCACGTATAGGTTGCCGGCATCGGTGATCGTCGCCGTGATGATCGTCGCCGTACCGACTTGTGTCTCGATCAGGCGTGTGACCGGCATCCTGCGAGCGTCCATGCGATCGCCACCGCCGGGAGGTCAAGCGACGCGCTCGGAGTACCCAGGCTCATTGTCAGCCGCATCGCCGTCCAGCGTCCGTAGCGTGATCGTTCCGCCTCGCGCTCGTGCTGTTCGTCTGTTCGAGCCCCCTTGGCCGGCAGTGTTGTCGGGACTCCGTTTTCGTCAAGCCCTCCTCCGAAAACCTGTGCCGCCGCCACGCCTGACGTGATGACCGGCGCGTCATTGACCGGTGCGATGGCGGACCGTGGCGTGACGACGTTGCTCAGATTTATTCTGGTCCGAGCCGTCGTTCACCTGGTAGCTGGCATTGTGCGCGTCTGGCCTGACGGCATTGTCGCTGGAATTTGAATAGGTGACGACTGCCAGGGCAGCCTGGTATTGCGAGGGACTCGCCTGGCCAGTCAACATTTCAGCACCTCGGTGGCGGCGTTATAGCTGCCGGCGATGCCGTTTGGTTGGTGAAGCCGAGCACGTCTGTCCCGGACACGAAATTGCGGTGATCTTGCGCCGTCGCCGCCGGCCAGATTGGTGCTGTCAACGTCGGAGGACGTGATCGCCTATCGCATGGCTGTCGCCGGCCTGCGTTCTCGTGTAACTCAGCGACCGGAAGAGACATCCCAGCACCGGCGCCGTCGTTCACGACCCGATGTTGATGATCGCCGTGTCGCTGCCGGTCAGCGTGCCCCGCGCGAGGCCGTTGTCGTTGATATAGCGTCAGAGTCGCGCTCGCCGACGGCGTGTCGGTGGCTCAATATACTGACCTTGCTGGTGGCGTCTGTGTGAGCCGGGGCGTTGCATCTGCGCCAGCTGGCCCGTGACGGTCACCGTATTGTGCCGCTTGCCGCTAACACCGCCCCGCTGGTGCCGGCACACCGATCAGCGGCCCCCGGTCCACGACAGTGTCATCGTCTCGGACCCCGCCGAGCTGGTCGACGTCCTCACCGACATGCTGCTCTTGAGGTTCAGGCTGACCTGCTCGGTCGCGCTGTAGGTCGTGGCGTGATCGTCGCTACCGGCGCGTCATTAGTACCGGTGTCGTGACGCTGACCGGCTGGGTCGAGCTGACCCGTTTTGTCGGTAACCGTCACCTCATAGGTGATGGTGAGGGTCTGGCTGGCAGCGAGGAAATCGAAGGCGCTATTGGCCGCGCTGAACGTGACGGCGACGAACCAGAACCGGAACCCGTGTCGTCCGGCTCCAACCGACGCGCCATCTGGCAGCGATGCCTCCGGTCCGCACGTGGTCACGAGGGCCTCAACACGGACCGGAACATGATTCATTTTCACCGCTCGTCGACCTCGACACCACGGTAAACCGACGTGGCTTCGGCCACCTGTCGGGCGGCGCCACCTGCCGAGCGGGGTACCGCGGCCCTGGCGGCGACCCAGGTCTACACACGTCGGTTTGGTAATCGGTCGCCCGTCACGGTTCAGCGCGGCCCCCAATAGCGCCTTCGATTTCCTCGCTGCCAGCCAGACCTACCGCCACGTATCGTAACGTTACCGACAATAAACGCCGGGTCAGCTCGACCCAGCCGGTCACCGTCACGATCACCGGTACTAATACGCGCCGGTAGCGACGATCACGCCGACGACCTACAGCGCACCGAGCAGTCAGCCTGAACCTCAAAGCAGCATGTCGTGAGCGACGTCGACAGCCTCGGCGGGGTCGAGACGATGACACTGTCGGTGACCGGGGCACGCTGACGGTGGTGGCCGGCACCAGCGGGGCGGTGGTTAGCGGCAGCGGCACCATACGGTGACCGTCACGGCACGCTGCGCAGATCAACGCCCTGCTCACACCGACGCCACCAGCACGGTCAGCTATATTGATGCCACGACACGCCGCGGCGAGCGCGACTCTGACGCTATTGATCAACGACAACGGCCCGGCGGCGGGGCAGCGCTGACCGGCAGCGACACGCGATCATCAACATCGGGTCGGTGAACGGACGCGCCGGTGTGATGCTCATTCCGGCTCGCTGAGTTTACACCGAGAACCAGGCCGCGACAGCCATCGAACGGCGATCACCGTCTCCGACGTTGACAGCACCAATCTGGCCGGCGCGACGGCGCAGATCACCGGCAATTTCGTGTCCGGACAAGACGTGCTCGCTTCACCAACCCAAAACGGCATCGCCGGCAGCTATAACCGCCGCCACCGGGGTGCTGATGTTGCTGGCCAGGGAGTCTGGCGCAATACCAGGCTGCCCTGCAGTCGGTCACCTATTCAATTCCCAGCGACAATCCGGCAGGCCAGACGCGCACAATCAGCTACCAGGTGAACGACGGTCGGCCAGAATAATCTGAGCAACGTCGTCACCGCCACGGTCGCCATCGCACCGGTCCAATGACGCGCCGTCATCACGTCAGGCGTGGCGGCCGGCACAGGTGTCGGAGAGGGCTTGACGAACGGAGCCCAACACACTGCCGGCGGCCTCGACACGACGAACAGCACGAGCGCGAGCGAACGATCACGGCTACGGACGTGACGGCGATGCGCTGACAATGAGCCTGGGTACTCCGAGCGCGTCGCTGACCTCGGCGGGGTGGCGATCGCATGGACGCTCCAGGATGCCGGTTCACACGCTGATCGGCAAAGTCGTACGGCGACGATCATCACGGCGACGATCACCGATGCCGGCACCTATAACGTGGCGCTGAGCGGGCCGATCGACCATTCGACGGCCAACCAGAGGACAACACGACATTACCGTGCCGGTGATCGTCTCCGACGGCCATACGACGACTCCGACGACGCGTTCGGTCACCATTGAGGATGACAGTCCAAAGACGAACCAGTCGAGGTATCAGTCGTCCCGACCGACAGCAAGACCAAACGTAATGTTTATCCTCGACTTATCGGGAGCATGGACACCAGCTCGGGATTGACCGGTCTCACACGCCTCGACGTGGCGAAGGCGGCGATCAACGAGGTTTTGGATCAATACGACCAACCGTGGCACGTCATGGTGCGGATTGGCACGTTCTCGGAAACGGGGCGCCGGGTTGGCAGCGCCTGGCAGAGTGTTGCCAACGCCAGGCCGCGATCCGCGGGCCTCTCAGCCGGTGGGAATACCAATTATGACGCCGCGCTCCTCACCGCGATGGGGGCATTCACAGACGGCACCAAACTGACTGGCCCCGGCACGCAGAACGTGTCGTATTCCTATCCGAACCGGCCGAATCCGACGACAAGCAGCGATGGCCGCAAATTCCCGGCACGCAGTTAGCGACTGGCATCAGGCGAACGAACAAGCTGTGTGGGAGTCCTTCCTTACGACCAACAAAATCGTTTCCTTCGGATTAGGGCATCCCAACGTCGGTACTCCGCGAACCTCCGATCGATCGCCTTCGATCCGGCGTCGGGGCGCGCAGCTTGCCGACACGCCGATCATCGTAACCACCTGATCAGCTCGCGAACGCTTCGTTTTTACCATACGCCCGTACCGGAAGTGTCCTGACCGGTGCTGGCGGTGCAACCTCCAAATCCTTCGGCGCCGATGGCGGCTTCGTGCAGTCGCATTACCGTCGATGGCGTTACCTACACCTTCAACCCGGCGGCGAACGGTGGAGCGGTGGCATCGCGACCGCGGCGGCGGCAGCTTCACCTATGATGGGGGGGGACGACCAAGACGCTAACCGTAACACCGACACCAATGTCGGCGGGTGGCGAGTTGGCCATGGTGATGACAACCGTGCTTTTAGCTTCCAGCCGCCGACAGGCTTATCTCTCTCTTTGGG
>Ga0137414_1200149_pt1 | contig 9860 bp, 15 predicted proteins | sample CZODoug2_1_16fun_FD_122068 | JGI IMG/M metagenome (GOLD analysis project Ga0137414, IMG submission 122068) | Vadose zone soil fungal communities from Angelo Coast Range Reserve, California, USA - CZODoug2_1_16fungal (PacBio error correction) | ecosystem: Environmental > Terrestrial > Soil >... | reverse complement strand
CATCATCCGAACGCCGATTTTGTTCACGCTTTCCAACAAAAAAATTCGATCAATGTCTTTAAGAACAGCACGAACGCGGCATGGCACCCATGCTGCGCGTGAAATATTCTATTATGCGCGCACCAAGATCGTTGAATTGAATAGAGAATGTCGCGGTTTGCATATCATTGCGCCGGCTGAATAGGAGAGCGGATTCAGCTCAGCGAACTGAGCTGCTGCCGGTTTCACGGACACCGAGTTTAGGTGTTTTAGTGAGGTCGGAGGGGTGATCATGGGACGGCGAAGAGCGTTTACGCGAGAGTTCAAGCTTGAGCGGTTGAGGCTGATCAGGGATCGGGGCGTGTCGGCCGCCCAGGCGTCCCGTGATCTCGGCGTGCAGCCAACATGCTGCGCAATTGGGTCAGGATTTCGAGGACGACCCGAAGCAGGCCTTCCCCGGTCAAGCCAGATGAAGCCTGAGCAGTTGGAGATCGAGCGGCTGCGCCGTGAGTGATCAAGCTCAAAGCCGAGCGCGATATTCTAAAAAAAGCCGCGGCCTACTTCGCGAAGACCATGCGTGATGTTCGCCTTCATTGCGAGCACGAAGGAATCTGGCCCGTGGTTTGGATGTGCGACGCGCTCGGTGTGTCGCGGAGCGGGTTCTTCGCCTGGCTGACGCGGCGCCGAGCCGGCGCGCAAGAAGCGACGAAGCGATCAGCGCCACGGTGCGCACCAGCTTTGTTCAAAGCGATCGCACCTACGGCGCGCGGCGTGTCTGGCGCGACGTGTCAGCGCAGGTTTCTCCTGCGGCCTGCATCGGATCGAGCGTTTTTGATGCGATCTCAGCCCCTGCGCGCACGTCCGCGCCGCCGCCGCTCCCGCCAGACACAGGCAGCGGGCACCGGCGCCGTTTGCGCCCAATGCGCTCGCCGTCGCTCCGAAGCGGTCGCGCCCAACAAAAATGGGTGGCCGACTTCACTTACATCTGGACCGCCGAAGGGTGGCTCTACGTCGCCGCGTCATCGATCTCATTCACGGCGCGTGTCGGCTGGTCGATGAGCGCCTCGATGACTCCGAACTCGTCCCGATGCGCTGATGATGGCGCTGTGGCGGCGCGGCAAAGCCGACGCGCTGCGCATCATTCCGATCGCGGCAGCCAGTACACCAGCGGGCAATTCCAGCGGCTGATGGCCGAACACGGCGCGACGTGCTCGATGAAGCCGGGCCGGCAATTCTGGGACAAATGCGGCGATGGAGAGCTTCTTCCGTCGATGAGATCGAGCGCATTGCACGCAAGACGTACCGGACACCGGCGACCAGGCCAAGCTGATGTGTTCGACTACATCGAGCGCTTCTACAATCCGCGGCGGCGCCCATTCGGACGCTCGGCTATCTCAGCCAATTGCGTTCGAAGATCAGGAGGCGTTAGCTTAGAAGGCGTCCACGAGCCGGCAGCAGCTCAAACTGTGCTTTAGTTACGGCCATGGAATTTCTCCGCTATCGGCAGTTGCTGATGCCGAACTCGCAAATCGGACGCAAGGAATATGAGCATCTCCGCCGCGGTTCTAACAACGCCGGAAAGCGGCCACTCGATTGTTGGGTCAACGCGAGTGTCATCGGGCGATCGCGCGCATCACAACCTTGACGCGCGCCATAGCGTCCTGAGATTGTGGATAAGTGGTGGGAGCGCAGGAGCACAACGCACCATGTTCGAGAACATCGCAGAACCGCATGATCCGCTTATTCGCGCCAAGGAAGCGGCGCGCTATCTACGAATTGGGGCTGGAGCTGCGCCGCAGACGTTGGCGCGCAAATTCCATGAAGGGACAGGGCGGCTGTGCACGCACGTCGGCGACCGCGCCATGTATCGCCAAAGCCATCTCGATCAATATTTCGCGAGCAAGTTCAGGCCGCGCCGGTCATCGAGTGAACGCGCAGGCCGAGCGCGCTGCCTGCGTTCGCGCGCGACCTCAAGTCTGAGACTTGGCGTGCGCATCTCCGAGTCGGTACAATTGAGGCATGCGGATCGAACCTCGTTCGACTTAAGGACTGAGCGTCTGGAAGGGACCCGACGCTTACAGTCCACGCTCCGACATATCACCGGCTCTGTGAGCAAGCCGTTTGCCGAGCGGGCGCTCCTTCGAACCTGAGCGACACCAAGCTTGGCGCGTACCTCCACCATCAATTCCGATTGGGCGAGTTTTTCCTGTCCAGCACTCGGTGATCCCCACCTTCACCAGGTGGAATCGATGAAGCACATCATCGGCCTCTTCCAGAAGAAGAAAACGAGGCCTTCGGACAATAGGCTACACGATCGGCGGCATGATGATCTTCCCCGCCATCGGCGGAAAATCGAGGTTGCTCGACGCCAATCGCCTCCTCGACGCGATCTTCGATCAGCCCGGCTCTTTACGCGCGCTCCGCATGGTGTGCTACTGAGTAGCACCATGTAACTGGAGCTATTATGACGTCAAGACATCAGTTTCGCTGACCGATAGCCAGGAGCGTTTGCCCGCGATTTGGTGGAGCGGGGGCGAATCCAAGTCTGAGTGCAGTTCTGCAGCATGGGCTGGAGTGTTGCGGCGAGAAAGAATCGAAGGCGCGAATAGCGGCGCTACGCGCATGCTGAAGGCCCGTCGGGGCGGCGAATTCGTCAGCGTTTCGAAAGGTCGTGAACGTACCAGCGTAGATCCGCGCCAAAAGACAGGCTAGTGTCTTATCGCGTCGAGCGTTCCGCCGGCCTGAGCTTGCGGTTGTAAATGCGCATTCATCTCGCGTTCAGCGCGCCACTCAGGCTCCAGGCCAAAAGGGGACCTCGCGTGGATTTTAGGTCCATACTGAAGCAGGAACGGAACCTTGCTTTGAAAGTCGCTACTGCCGTCCTCGCGGGTGTGACTTTGGCGCCCGGGCCGTGCCTGTCAATGCGATGGCCCACGACAGCGTCGCCACTATGACCGCGACGGGACGGTCACCGCGATGGCGGGCGACGTGTGACGATGATGATCGGGACGACATAGCGGTTGGATATCGCCGCTATAAACGGCTATAATTATTATGGCCGCTGGCATTACGGCCTCCGCCCGTTGCTTATTCACGATCCCTACTTCGACCCTGGTATCGCGCATGGGCGCGGCGAGCGCTTGCCGGTTATTATCGTAATGACTATGACGAAGTCGATTGGCGCGATTGTGTCTGACGCCTGCCGCCACGCGGCTACCACTATGTCGAAGACGACCGTGGCGATTACCTGCTCGTTGCATTGCAACTGGCGTATTCTTAGCGTGATCCTCGGGACATTAAACCTTCACTGCCGCCATCACCGCGCCCCGGAGAAACTCCGGGGCGGTTTTGTTTCGTCGAAGGGGCGGCTGCAGCGCGCAGCACGCAGAAGCGCTCGTCAGGCTGCGCTCAGGATGCGTCTGGCATCCTCTCGGCGTTCGAGCGCGGGCGAGGGAAAGCGCGCAACTTGAAACGGGTTTTGAATTCCAGAACGTCTTCTTCACAGTCGCTGCTATGCTGTGTTCGCAAGCTAGGTGTTGGTACGCCGAAGCGCGTAGCAATCCGTCAGTGTCAATCAATGGGGGTGGGCCAACGGCCGCCGGCGCAATGCAGAACGCGACCGCAATGGCGCGTCATCAATCAAACTGGCGACGGGCATTATTCTCGTGTGTGCAGGACGTTACAACAACTTCCTGCGCATGGACCAATACGGCACGCGCAATCGCGTTACGACGGCACAGCGCGGCGAAAATAATTTCGCAGCGACCGGTCAAGAGGCCGCCACCTCCCGCGCCGAACCGTGCAGACCGGGCGTTGGCAACGTCGCCGGCACCGCACAAATTGCAATGGCAGCGTGCGTCCACCGATCAGGACGGCGTGAACAAACGTCGGGCAATCATCCAAATCGGCCGATGGCCAAGATGTGCAAGTGCGCCAACGCGGCGAAGGCAACATCTCGTCGTGGTCAAGCGGTACAATTGAGGAGGTATGTGGGAGGGCGCGCCATCGCCCTCCCACGTCCCAAAGCATTCTGGGAGCATGACATATGTCGAAAACTTTCTAGCCGCCGCCGCTTTTGCCTGCTGGCGGCGTGTTCGGCGGCTGCACGTCCCAGTGCGAGCAAGCTATGCCAACGTCCGCAATCGCCCGGGGCTTGCGCCATCGACACAGCCCGCTGCCGGATGACACAAGCGCACCAACGGTCAATCAATAGTCCTGAAGACAAACGATGGCGAGAATAGCCTGCGATATTCGGGCAATCCCGACGTCGCATGGCATGCGGATCGAAGCGGTCGCAAATCCGATTGCCGCACTCTCTGGCGAATACCATTTCGTCATCACCAAAACCGGCGCGAGCGGATCGTCAGACATCACCCAAGGGGGACCGTCAACGCACGAGGGGCGCGGCGCTGGACGCTCGCTCCGCCGAGGTCGGTCTCGAACGCGGAGATCGTTATCGCGCCATACTTACGCTCGCGATGCGCATGGCGAACTCTCCGCCGGGAGCGCCAATCATGAAGATGCGCGCCATATTGGCAAGCGGGCGGCTGCTTGCGGCGCTGATGGTGTTCAGCGCGTCGGCGTCGGTGTGGCAGAAGCGCGCGATCTTCGCGTGCGCGAACGTGTTGGCCGTGGCGCAAACGGCCGCGAATTTCGCCGAGCTACAGCAACAGGGGCAGCGCAATGCGGCTCGGTCGCACAACCGGCGACGCCAATGCCGGTTCGATCCTGCAGAACGGAAACGACCAAGCCAGCTACGATCCATCAGACGGGCGACGCCACACCGCCGGCGTGCGCCATATGCATGGAACACCACGTCCGTCACCCAGAACGCTCAGGCAACACCGCCTGCGTCATCAGGTTGGGACGAACCTCAACACCGATATGGCGCAGATCGGCGACAATCAGAGCACGGGGTCTTCAGATCGGCGCGGAAGCCGCGAGATTCCGGCGGTTCTTTGTGAAGTGGAGGTTCGCGGCAGAGGATCTGGCAAAGGCGTCTCGCCATGCGATCCGCGGTGCTGAATCGCTTTCGTCGGTGGCGCGGAACGTCGAGGTCGGCGAGTTTTGAGCCCGATCGTTGCCGCTCAGCGGCAGTAGAGCCTTCAAGGCGCCCAGACGCATCGCGTAAGACTGGCTAGAATATCGGATGTTGCTTAAGCCAGCGACCACGGCGACGACACGCTCAGTGGCACTCATCCAATTCGGATTCGAACGCGCCTTTAGGAGCACGTCCGGCCGCCGTCACAGGTGTCGTTGGATGCTCGCCCGAATCGACATCTGCTCGACGTGCATCAAGCATTTAGGCAATCTTCCGGCGGCGTGGCGCTGTCGCACACGCTCACAAAATCGGCCACCGTCCATAGGGTGAGGCAGCAGCCATCGCGCCTGGTACTTGTATCAAAAAGATGCTGACGTTGCCAACAACCAAGTCACATTAGTCGATGTGCCATCGGTGTGGCCTGCCAGCATTTAAGTGTATCAGTCTCATGCTCCAACCGTCTATTCACGGATGACGCGCAACGGCGAAATGCTGCGGTGGTCCGCAGATGTGGAATGTCCGTTATGTGGCGGATCAATGCCATGACCGCTTCTGGATTTTGACGACTGCTAGACGTCCATGGCCAGTCATAGGTTCGGACTAGAAGAAGGTGGTCCTTAAAGATCGCTGCGCCAAAGGCCGAATTTGGATCAGCCAAAAATGCGTGCTGCGGAAATTAGCCGCCGCCCGGACGTCCGGTGGCTTCGCTTACAACCAACACCGGGAGGGGGGGCTCGCGCCGGGCTTCGGTTCTGTGCCGCAATTTCATCCAAACGCGCCCCACAGCGTGGGTTGGTCAACCTCCAAGCGCTATGCGCGGGCCTCAGCCAATTGCTTGAGAGCTTCCTGTGCTCCTTGTAAGGTAAGGCGGCATGCCAGAGCGCGCCCTTACGACAAGAAGTTCGCGGGTAAGTGCGACCATTCTGCTTTTGGCCGCCGGCGCGCAAGCGGGCGTTACGCGCGAGTTGGCTATCGCCAACCAAGTGCCCAATTCGCGCCAAGAAGCGTGCCAGTTCGATCATCGATGCTCCGCCCACGCCGAAAGGTCCGAGCTTGTAGTTCTGAAACCCGTCAGTGGCGTACAGCGCTCCAGCATGACGGGCGCAAGCACGTTGCGCTCTAAGCCGATGGCAGCTTCGCGCGGAACCCAATCTGATCGAACGGCCGCGCGCTCCAGCAGACACCATCGCCTTCGCTGTCGGCGGCCGCGTCGATTTCCTCCGAAAAATTCAGACCGGAGTGAGCCGCCAGTCGAACCACACCCGCAGATCAAGCGCGTTGAGGGCCGTTCGATGCATCGATATGGGCGCGTTCCTCGCGCTTGTAACTGATGAGACGTCGACCACGGCAGCTCCTCAATCTGACGCGATCATATTAATCGCTAAAGGGCTTCCAATGCGAATAGAGCCTCCGTGCCTGGCCTGCGACGTCCGATACGTGGCAAGCGGGTTACGGACGTCCGTTTAGAGGAAGCGAGGCTAAAGTCCGGAACTGGGATCCAATCTGGCGCGATCGCCACGCCATGATGCTGCGAGTTCGTAGAAACCAGTCTTCGTCGGAGATCGGTTTCGAGCAAGCCTTGCGCTATTTGTGATTTGCTGCGTGCAAAAATGGCAAGCACAGTTCATCGTCATGTGACGCGAATAGTAGGCGATACCATCGAAGTTACCTTTGTGGTTATGAAAGCGCGCGCGACCATTGCTGGGGCACGTCATAGGGTAGCCCACTGTGGTCACCTCTGCCGTAGCGCCGAGGCGCGCCAGCCGTTGCCTAGAGCTTCACGAGCTTAATGTCTCCTTGACCAATACAATGACATGCCCGCGTTGATCTACGAATCGGCCGCGATCTGGGTTGTCCCGGTTTGGCGCAAAAATCATTCTGCAACGAGCCCTCGCGTTTCTCGGCGGCGTAAAGAACGCCAATAAGAGCCATCTGGGGCGTTGAGGCGCCCTCCGGTCCCCGGGTCGAATAGATGGCCTGTGTGCTTGTTGTAGAAGCGCGACAGCTGTGCGCCTGCCTTGATGGAAACAGCAAGGGGTGTTCGCTTAGCGATGTCAGTTGGCGGGAGCGGTGCCGTCAAAGCGCCTTTGCTCGCCGATGCTCCTGGCTGCCTGAACGACACGGTCACGAACATCGCTTGCTTTCAATACATCGATCGGCGCGCGGTCACCCAACCGGTCGTCCGGATGAACCAAGAAGTTCAGCAACAATATAACCGCTTTTGCTCGGGAACGATCTACTACGTCTTTCAAGCCCTGGATGGTCCATTCTTTCGTAAATTGAGGTGGGAAGAGCACACGACCGCCTGGACCCTTCACTGAGAAAAGCGAGCCGTCCTGCACCTTGGTTGTCACTGCTTGCCGACTGATGCGCAGGAGCGTTTGGACCTCTCCATGCCAAAGGCGCCGCGCCTTCTGAGGTCCGCCTCAGCGAGCTTAACTCCGGGCTAGAGCGCGCGCGCCTTCGCACTCGGCGCAAGGCGTCGAACCGTACTTGAGCGCTGGCGTTGCCGCGATGGTTTCGATCTTGATCTGCGACGCGCCCCACGTTGAACGATAACACGACCAACAATCTTGGTGATCGGCTGCTTGCCTGTCCCAGCAGCGCTCACAATGACGAGCTTTGCGTTTGGTAGCGGCCATATTCCGGCCAGGGAACGGCAACGGCTTCGCTCATGGCGATTTTGCGGTTTTAAGTCTTCAAGACTGTCCGCGGCGCTCTTCATTGCCTTTTTGCGGGCGGTCTTATTCTTGGAGACCGATCCCTTTTCACGTAGGCGTCATAGCCATTCAATCTCTCCAAGAAAAAGAATGAGCGTCTAGGGCCTCAATGTCAAGTATGTAAAATATGTAAAGCAGTTGGGAATGTAAAGCTCCGGCTGTCTGAGTGACCTATTTCGGTGAGATTTGCCGGCCAGCTTTTGGCTGGGATGTCCGCTTTAGGGTCGTTCCACGCAGAGTCCGAAATTGGGATATCGAAAACAATCGCCTTCGTTAAATCGGCCGCCGCCGCTTATGTCACCACATCAAGTCGGATTGAACTGCGGGCGTGGAATAGTTTCTACTGCAACTCGATGCTCTCCGTACGCATCCGCGCGCACCCGTCCTGGATCACCTCAAGCCGCCCGGTCTTTGTTTCGAACTAATCGTATCACTGGCCATATGACTAAGTGTTCAGCGCCCGCCCAAGAAGCTACAGCGGATTCCGCGGCGCTCACCGGCTTTCAATTACCCATAAGTGCCGGAGTCCCGGTACGATGGCGTGACGAAAAATCTGAATCGGATGAATCGGTTGTGATTCATGCTGAGCACTGAACTGATTCGGTGAGGTTGCTCCTTGCGCTCAAACGGCATGAAACCGCGATCTGCGAACTGGATGGCGCCAATCATTGGAGCGCGCGCGAGGTCGCGAAGCGCTTTTAAAGCGCCCGTCTTGGCCGACGATTTGGCGAGCTGTTGAGCAGTCGGCGACGGCATGGGCGAGAGCATCCCTTCGCGTGCCAGGATTGGCCACACAAAAGCGGCTTATCGCTTTTCGCCAACGACCGCGTCGAGGAGGGAGATATCCTGAGCGGGCACTTCGATGCGACACGCGCACGATACGACGCCAGCGACGGCCCTTTCCCTCATCCAGACACACGGAATTCTCCTACCAGCGGGCCGTCCCCGGCTTTGATCGGCATGACGAAAAGCGTCAATAGCGGCCGCGACAAGCGCGGCCGACTGCGCCATCACACCTTGCGGCATGCTGATGCATTCGACTCGCCGTGACCACTGACGGCCCTACCGCTGGGATTGGCGGCAGTGAAATTTGGACACGGAAGAAGTTCAAGGGCACGGCGCAGCTCAAGAAAAAGATCAACCCGACACGCGTTCCATCGAGAAGAATGGGAAAAGCGTGCGCTGCTCGACAATCTCCGGCAATCGATAGAAACGCCTCGGCCAAGCCCGCCGCTGCATCCATGCGGCGACCGAGAAAAGCGACATCTTCGATTGTATTGCCTGACCAAGGATTTGGGCGCGCACTTCCTGTGCGCGCCTGCGTCGATCGGCTCGCTGGCGATGGCGGCCATACGATTGCAGCGGAGATGGAAGAGACAAGCGTCAAAGGCCTCCACCATATTGAGGTCCGCGACGACAAGGCGAAGCGAGGAAGGTCGCGCTGGAGATCAGGTTCAAACGCATCAGTGTCCAACCGCCGATCGGCAAACAGAAACGTTATCCCGCTCTTGACCTGACAGTGCTTCACGCCAGGAGCGCGGCGCGCCGAAAGGCAGGAAGCCGATCGAATGGAAGCTCATCACGATCTTCCGGTTCGCAGCGCGCGGAGGCCATCGAGAAAATCAGCTGGTACGCCATGCGATGGAAGATCGAGTGTTCCCACAAAATCCTGAAGTCCGGCTGCAAAGCAGAGACTCGAAGCTGCGCACCGCCGAGCGCCTCGCCAATCTGATGGCGGTCTTCTGCATTCTCAGCTGGCGCGTCCTGTGGCTCACCATGCTCAATCGAACGGCGCCGACGCATGCCAGGTTGGCGCTGACCGATAGCGAGATCGCCTTGCTCGACCACTCGTCAGCGACGCAGGCAACCGGCGATGTAGATTCGGATCGCTCGCCTTCTATCTCACAAAGCTCGCACGCCTCGGCGGCTACCTGGCCAGGACGAGCGATCCGCCACCGGGAACGTCGTCATTTGGCGCGGCCTATCGAGGCTGACCGACATCGAACTCGGCGCCGAAATTGGAGCGTCGGAAAATGTAGGTAATTGAAAGGCTCACCGGATGCGTACAGATCGGCGGCGCAGCGCCGGTGATCACACATGCGCAGCGCCGCCGACATCCA
>Ga0137414_1168666_pt1 | contig 9968 bp, 15 predicted proteins | sample CZODoug2_1_16fun_FD_122068 | JGI IMG/M metagenome (GOLD analysis project Ga0137414, IMG submission 122068) | Vadose zone soil fungal communities from Angelo Coast Range Reserve, California, USA - CZODoug2_1_16fungal (PacBio error correction) | ecosystem: Environmental > Terrestrial > Soil >... | reverse complement strand
TGTCAAAGCGGGTGCCAGTCTTTCATTGCAAATGCATCAGTATCGTTCAGAAATTGGTATAGTCCATGGCATGGCTGAAGTACGCGCGTGAAGAATATTCAATATAGGTGCCAATCATCTACTTACATTCCTAAAGGAGTCAAACACCGCTTTCTAATCCAGGCCTCGAGGATTTAGAAATTATCGAGGTGCAATCGGGTAGCTATCTAGGTGAAAGATGATATTATTCGTTTGAAGATGTTTATGGGCGCGCCCAAAATATTGAGTGAGTACGTGTAATGAAAATATCCATTATCACCCCCTCTTTTCAACAAGGCCAATACATTGAGCAAACCATTCAAAGTGTATTAGCCAAGAAGTGGATGATGTAGAATACTGGATATTCGATGGGGGTAGTAAAGATCAAACGTTGAATATTTTAAATCGATATTCTATCAGTTGAAATTTATTTCTGAACCTGATTCAGGGCAAGCGCATGCAGTGAATAAAGGTTTAAAGAAGTGTCAGGCGAAATCATTGGTTTGGTTAAACTCTGATGATATCTATTACCCAGCGCATTAAAAAAAGCATGAATTCTTTGAGCGACACCCAATTGTCGATATTATTATGGAGAGGCAAACCATATTGATCATCAGTCTCATTTATTGAAAAATATCCTACCGAGACTTGGAATTTAAAGCATTAAAAAACGATGTTTCATTTCACAGCCTGCGGTTTTTTGGCGTAGTCGTATAATGAAACATGTTGTTTATTGGAGAAAACTTAAATTTTTGCATGGATTACGAATATGGTTAAGGCTGGCCATGAAAGGTGCTTGTTTTCACTATATTCCAGAGGTTCTAGCAGGTTCTAGATTATATCCTGATACCAAAACGTTGCGTGCTCCCATTCCTATCCAACAAAAATATTAACCATGTTATCGCAAAAATTTACTTCAGTTCCCGGCGAATGGTTGACAAATTATGCAGCACGTGGGTCAAGGGGTAAAACCACTTTACGATTTTCCAAAAATGGGTTTTTTTTAATAGCGTTAACAACCATGACTTTTATGCTGCATTCGTTGGAATGGTGGATGGCGGGGATTCTTCTGCTTGTGCCCTATTGTGCAACTTAGTCAAAACCAAAGTTTGATTGTCAACAATACTCTGCAAAGGTTTTAAGTTTTAGTCAAACAGGTGAGCTAAAACTTGTTTCACTTCAGTTCAAATTCAGAAAAAAATCGGATACGTAGAATTGTTTTTTAAAGCATTTCAAGGGTAATAGTTTTTTGATTTTAATATCGCAAATCACAGTAACATAAAGCACCATGTAAGCGTGCAAGTATTTTGCCAATTCTTTATAAGCTGTGGTCTGTAAGAATGTTTAATTTGTAAAAAATCTTCAGATAAGGATTCTACCAACAATGCTAACATTTCATCCTTCATTCGGTAATCCTTTTTTACATCTGCGATGTTAGGCAGCTGCCGCATTTGATTGATTAACTGATTTAATTGTCTTTATGCTGATTGAATAGTCATGGATCGAGAAGCAAATTATTTTTTTTATTGATGGTTGAGTTTAAGTGATAAATCAATTTTAGCATTAGCAAGAAACCGATTGTGATCTCCTTTAAGAGTGCTTCTCGTCCGAAGCCCGTAATTGTAAATCGACATAGAAAGCCATCGTGATTGATTGTCCCAAGTAGCTTGAATTAGGCGAGTCGTTCTCTTCTGAAAGATCTGTAATATTTTTGCAGTCATGCGGATGGATTGAAACGCCTCGTCCTTGAGTAATATAACCATGATGGTATCCCTGGAATAGGTTGCAACATCTTGCTATGCGAGTGAGTAAATCATTTATGCCAGCAATTTGAAATCCACTTTCACTGGATTGTGTTTTAATAGCAGAGGAAGTAACAGGTTTAACATAGATTCTCGATTTTGTATGGTTTGCGCAGCTTGTACAATTTGCGATGCACGAATGCTGCCCGTGTCCTAATGTAGACAGTAGCGATCACTATTTTTAAAATAAACCGCTCAGCAATTTTTTGTAAGTCCACATTCTGTAAGTTGGCTTTATTAAATTCACGCTCTAACGGTTTTTGCAGCTGCAATGTATAAATCAATCTCTTCCTGGCGGAAAACCATTGCATGATTTTAGCTCGCGCTCGGGTAGTTTTACATAGCCTAATTCTTATTTAACCAATCACGACTGGTCACCGTTTTTCACTGGGATAATTTCAATGCGATCTCCGGTATGTAATTCATATGTCAAGGAACAATATGATTATATTTTAGCGCCACGGCAACGATTCCTAAGCCATATGAATTTGATAGGCAAAAATCTTAGAGGAGTTGCTCCTTTGGTAAGTCAACAATATCGCCTGCTGGCGTAAATACATACACTCGATCGTCTAAAATTTCAGTAAGAGCTTCTCCGGTTATTATCAGAATGGGCTAATTCTTATGCAAGAAAGTAATTGTCGTAAAAAGTTAATTTACCTTCGTAGCCGGTTTGCTGGGTCGTATTTTCTTTGTAAAGCCAGTGAGCAGCTACGCCATGTTCAGCTCTTCATGCATATTGAAATGCGGATTTGAATTTCTAGTTTTTTCCATCGGGCCCTTAACTGCTGTGTGAATAGAGCGATAACCATTGGGTTTTGAGTTGGCATATAGTCCTCAAATTCTTCAGGAATATGTTCCAAAAGTTATGGACAATACTCAGCGCTGTATAGCAATCCTCAAGTTCAGGGACTAAAATTCGCACCGCACTGGCATCATAAATATCTTTATAATCGATGTTTTTTTTTTGGCATTTTAAATAAATGCTATAAATATGCTTAGCTCTACCAGAAATGCAACTTTAAGCCCTGATTTTTTGAAGTAGGTTTTTAATTGATCATCACTTCTTGAATACGATTTTCACGATCAATGCGGCGCTCATCTAAAAACTGGCAATCATTTTATAAGTTTCAGGATTGATATAATGAAAAGCCAGTCTTCAGTTCCATTTTAATGACCAATCCCTAACGATGGCTAATGGTGCCGTAAATATCTAAAGTTTGCTGTGCTATTTTTTTCATTGAGGAATTAATTTTTTTTATTCCCGCATAAACAAGTTTGCTCGCTAATTTAATTAAGAAACACGGATATCGGAAGCCATGCAGGAAGTTTTGCGAAGACGATTCAATTTGTAATTGACCACGGTTTTTATTAATGTTGGCAACAACGTATAAATGATTGCCATTTCTTTGACGCCCGCAGTTAGTTTTGCGATATTATCCCGAGTTTTCCTTAATTATTTCACTAGATAGTTGGTATGATTGAGAGTGCTCGTAAGAATTGCAGCTGCAACGGCTTCGGGTCAAGCTTTAAGTCTAGGATGATTTCCGCATTTCTAAAACTTTGGCCAATGCAGGATTGGCCATAGAATGTGTTAATTTTGGCTTTTAAGATCTGCTAAATGAGTAGCTTTTGAATAATATCCCTATCCTGATCGGATAGTTGAGTTTCTTGTAGCCATGCTGCAACATCAATATTGCTGCTGAAAATCGAGAAAATTTGTTTTTAATGGCAACCATTAGTTATTTCTCAAATAAAGCATAGCCTAAATGTGACTTGTGTGAGGAACATATGATTAACCCTACCTTGGAAGCTGATATCCTTGTTGATTGACCAGTTCTCCTGCGTCTCTTCCAGCGTGCTGGATTGCAGGATACATAAACAATTTTCGAGGAGCAAACGCGAAAAAAATGGCAAAACTTCCTTAGCGCCGCTGCGAGGAGGGTCGAGTAAAACTTTTTGGTATTGACGTTGCATCCAAGGTGCACTTTCAACAGGTTTTAAAAATTCGCTTCATAAAAAGTTGTATTGTGAATTGATGACGTCGAGCATTGTCTTCGGCGCATTTTACCATCGCTAACTTCCTCAACGCCAACAACAGATTGTGCAAATCGCGCTATAGGCAAGGCAAAATTACCATATGCCACAATATAAATCTAAAACATATCAGTGGGCTGCAATCATCAAATGAAGCGCTGTTTAATTCATCATGAGTTCATTTCTCGATTAACTTGAGTAAAAGCAAGTGGGTGAAACTGCATCTTTAAATTGTACTCATCTAAACGATAAGTCAACATTTCAGGGGAATTATCCGCCAGATCTTATAAGGAGTGGCAGGAGGGTTGGGTTGTAGATAAATATCAAAAGAGTGTATTTTACCAAAATTCAACGGAGTAATGCAATATCACTTTCCGGTAAGTCGGTTAAATTTCGAAAGATTGTGCTGATGCATCATCACCAATAGCCATTTCATTTGAGGAATATGTTCAAATTGATCAGTTGCGTAATTAACTGAGTTATCCTGTAATTTGCATGCCACAGTTGGATGAAGGACTGGGCAACTTTTTCAATTTCAGCTAAATAATTACTTAAATTTTTCTCTAAACCACCAATACTTTTTCTTTTTTATGCACGTAGCGAACACCTAGGCGTGCTTTGCCTCGATAACCCAGGGATTGCTGAAATAGCAGGGAGAATGGTTTTAGAGTCACATTACCAAAATGCTTAATTGCTTAACAAGTTTGTTGTTTGAGTTGAATTTGATTGGATACTTCCATATGTTGCATGCTACAGCCACCACAATTCCGTAATGCGTGCAGTTGGGGGTAATGCGTTCTGGTGCTGCTGAAATCACTTGCAGGACTTGTGCTTCACTGTAACGACGGTGCTGTCGAGGATCTTGCATAATACTTTTTCGCCAATGAGGGTGCGGGTATAAAAGTGGCTTTCCCAGCCATATTGGCAATGCCCACTTCCATCGTGACTTAATCCATTATATCACAATTGTATCGGAATTTGTTTTTTTTTTGGTCGCGTTCATAGTCAACCAATTATTTTAAGAAAGGAGCCAATTATTCATAATCCATAGGGTCGGCAAAGCACCCCTTGCTCCCCTATGGATAAACCCAATAAATTACAGGGTTTCAAGTATTAAAGGCGGTAGCGCTCATGATTGAAGCAATTCGAACTGCATTTGCACAATCTCTTTACTAACGCCATGAGAAGCTAGGGTTTTTCATGAGCATCATCACTTGCCGCATCCGTTCATGGCAGAAACTGGCTAAAGAAAACAATTCAAATTACTTTATCGATACCAGGTTGCGCCATGCGCTCATGCGTAAATTCGCTGGTAAAGCGAGTGTACTCAGTATTGCTAACCAAATGGGTAAAGCGATAATAGACGTTATTTCATCGCCATTATGCAGCTGCTGTTTTGCAGCAGAAATGCTTCGGCTGATAACTTTCTTTGCAGTAACATTAATTGTTCTAATAAGTTTTATTTTTGGTGGTCATTCTGTGCTAATAATATCCCCAAAATTGCTGTTCGGTTAAGGGGTCACTGTTAAATAAGCTCGAGATATTTAATTTAATATCTTTTGCATATGCCGGAATGGATTCTTGAATTGCTTGTAAAGACATAAGTGCCTCCTCGTTAAAACATTCAGGTTTGTTCGCTTGTTTCCAGTTGCATGGGACAGCTCGTCCGTTGGCAACGCATCAAGAACTCTTAGATTTCATTAGGATTTCGTCCTACTTTGCCGTCCATTAACAGATGCATGGCGAATGATACCATTGGGATCTACGATAAAAGTTGCACGATGGGCAACGCGGATGTGTTGTCTAGAATGCCCAATTGATTCGCTAATTCTTTTTTTAATATCAGCGAGCCAGGGGAAGGCTATCTTTTAAGTCATTGTGAAGTTCCGCCATGCTAGATGTACATATTCACTGTCTGTTGAAGCGCTACAATTGGTGTTTCTATCCAGAAAATCTGTATTAATTTACCAAATCCTGAAATTTCAGAGGGCAAACAAGGTGAAATCTTTTGCCAGAGAAAAATATTTTCCATTGACCTTGATAATGCGTGTGATCAATGTCTGTGAAAGCCGGTATCTCGATCGTGGATGTACAGCGGTAAGCTTAAATTCGGAAATTATGACCAATAGTTAACATGTTTTTCTCCAATCAAAAGTTAAAATTCCATGCTATTATGCGATAATTCTATATTTGCATATTTAATTGTTACAAACAGTCAATAGATTTAGCTATGAGTGTAAATCTGATTCTGCAGGTAAAAGACTTCTCGGTCGTCTTATTTTTTCCGGAATACTGCAACGTGATCATGATGGATTCCTTAATGGTGAATTATGACTTTACAAGAAGTTGCGTTTTATCATTGCCTTAGCTGCAGCTAAGAATTTTCGGAAAAGCGGCTGAATTTTGCTTTGTTAGTCAGCCTACTTTAAGTATTGCTATCAAGAAAATTGAAATGAATTAAAATCGTATTATATGAAAGAAATAAAAATCAAATCCAAATTACACCCATTGGTAAAAGCATATTGTCGAGCGTGCTAAACGAGTCATGCTGATGTTGATGGCATTAAAGCAGCGGCAGAACTCAATCAAGACCAACTAGTGGTGTCTTTAAGCTGGGTGCTATCTTTACCATTGGCCTTATTTGTTGCCGCCCTAGATTACGACTTTAACCAGGCTCGCGCGCAGATGCCAATTGAAATTCAGAAGATTATACGGTTAATTTACGCGAAAAATAGCCAGTGGCGAATTAGATGCTATTTGATTTCATTGCCTTTTTCTGCGCCTGATTTTGTGACCATGTTATATAAAGATCTTTGTGGTGCTGATGCCTGCGGATCATCCCTTTAACCCAGCATCACCATTTTGAAAAAGCGTTGCTTGAATATGATATGTTGTTGTTAGGTGAAAAGCATTGCTTAGGGATCAAGTCATTTCGTCATGCCTAATTGTTATCCTTCCTCTAAAACCATTGAGGGGGGATCTTTAGAGACCATTAGGCATATGGTTGCATCGAAATGGTCTGGTCATTTTCCAAGTAGAGCGGCGACTATGAGTCTACGACAATACGTATTGACCACTCGTCCCTTTAAATTGTCAGTCCTAGTCGTCAGTTGCATTAGCGTGGCGTAAAAGTTATCCGCGTATTAAAGCAATAGATCAGGTGCTCAATCGGATAGAAAAGCTACAAAAAAATAACTTTAATACAATCAACTAATTATTATTTTAATGTAAATTATTAGTTGCACAGGCAAATCTCTCCTATAATAAAGATGGTGTTTTTGAATGAATATGTCCTGACCTTATAATTGAAACAGATAGGAGACGACTTGGAACGTGGTGTGCATGTCCTCAATCTAAGAGGAAAGCCTAAGCGAAACAGAGGTTCCAGATTACTAGCACGATGGTTTCACGAGACTTTCTTCAGAAGCACCTTTTATTTTTCTGCTGATTTATGCTGAGCTTTTCTTCGTGTACAATAGACCCTAGATTTAACTTCGTTAAGGATTACATGCATCCATCATTGAACTTGAGCGTCACTTTGTGCCCATAATATGACCTATTCCTGCGTATTAACGCGGGTGAACGGGTCCAGTTTGGGATGATCAAGGCAGGCGTTACATTGACATGATGAGTGCTTATTCAGCGGTCAGTCACGGCATTGTCACCCTCGATTAGTGAAAGCCCTAACGGATCAAGCCCAAACGCTTTCTATGGTTTCACGAGCTTTTTATACAGATAAACTCGGCGCATTTCTTAAAAAGATTTGTGAAATGACTGGTCAGATAAAGCGTTAGCCATGAATAGTGGTGCTGAAGCGGTTGAGACTGCTATTAAAGCCGCACGTAAGTGGGGCTACACTGTAAAAAACATTCCCGACAATCAGGCGGAAATTATTGTTGCGAAGGCAACTTTCATGACGTTAACTACAACGATTGTGGGGATGTCATCTGAAACGCAATATCGCAATGGTTTTGGCCCATTCACTCCCGGATTTAAGGCACGTTCCTTTTGGAGATGCGGATGCACTGACGCGTGCGATTACCTCAAACACAGCTGCATTTTTGTAGAACCTATCCAAGCGAGGCCGGAATCATACTTCCTCCGACGGTTATTTAAAAAAATGCGCTGACATTTGCAAAAAAAATAATGTTTTACTTATCTGTGACGAAATACAAACAGGATGGGGCGCACAGGTCGTTTTCTGGCTTCTGACCATGAGGGTGTTAAGCCCGATGGATTACTCTTAGGAAAAGCACTGGGTGTGGTTTATTGCCCCGTTTCTCTTTTCTTAAGTCGCCAGGATGTTGATGTCAGTTTTTACGCCTGGTGATCATGGTAGTACCTTTGGTGGCAATTCCATTGGCAGCAACTGTAGGAGTAGCAGCGCTTGAATGTATTGGCGGAAGAGAAGCTTGTGCAAAGAGCAGCTGAATTAGTGATTATTTTTTACAACAATTGCATCTGGTTAAAATCCCCCTTAATCACTGCAATTCGGGGCAAAGGCTTATTGATTGGCATTAGTATCAATCCGAGTTATTATTCTGCAAGAGATATTTGTTTACGTTTAATGGAGCAAGGGGTGTTGAGTAAGGAGACTCATCAAACAGGTCGTTCGTTTTAGCGCCACCCTTAGTGATTACGAAAGAAACAAATCGATATAGTCATGAGGCGCTATCTATTGTTTTAGAAGTTAAAGTCAAAAGCGTAGTCATACTGAGCTTATTCAATCATTTAAAGGAAATTATTAAAATGAAAAAAATGGATTCAGCTTTCTTTTGCGATGGTTCTACTTCATTTTACCACCAGTACATTCGCTGACAGTCAAGGCATGCAATTTTTCAAGATCGTGCTGCGGCGATTCAACTACCAGAAGCCCTATCTTGCTTTAAAAAATAATGAGTATCAAAAACAATCGATATTTATAAGCATTTTGCAGATCAAGGCAATAAATTTGCTCAATATCAATTGGGCTATATTTATCTCTCTGGCTTAGGTGTGCTAAAATGAAATGTTTGCTGCTGCCTGGTTTAGAAAAGCGGGTTCACAAGGATTAGCTGAGGCCCAATTTGCATTGGAATGATGTATTATTATGGCGTTGTGTTTCACAAGGATTGACTCAAGCACTGGAATATTCAATCAAGCTGCCTCTCATGATAATGCGTTAGCGCAATACATGCTGGGTGTGATGTATGCAACTGGATATGGGGTTTCTGAAGATTTATCTAAAGCATGGATTTTTACACTAAAGCTGCAACGCATGGTATTGTCGAGGCGCAATACAATTTAGGATTACTGTATTATCTGGACAAGTCACAGCAAAAGATTATAACAAAGCTTTCAATTGGTTTAGCTTAGCCACACAACAAGGTTCAATTAAAAGCAGCCGCAATGGTTGGCATTGATGTATAGCTTAGGCCAAGGTGTGGTAACTGATAAGAGTAAAGCTTTTTATTGGTACACGCAGGCGGCACAAAAAAATATTGCTACCTCACAATATAATCTGGGTATTGCCTATTACAATGGTGTGGGTACTCCCGTTAATTTAACCTTAGCGGTTAATTGGATCGCAAAGAGCCAGCAGCACAAGGCTTTCCGCGAGCCCAATATTTTATGGGGTATTTAACTTATAATGGGATTGGATCGCTAAAAATTCCCAGCAAGCTTTGGAATGGTACATGCGTTCAGTCAGCAGAATTTTGCTGAAGCGCAATTTGCAGTGGGGTACTTGTATCATAATGGTTTTGCAGTTGTTTAAAGATGATAGACAAGCTTTTGCTTGGTATTTGGTTGCAGCTAACAAGGCTTGCCAATGCAGAATATATGACAGGTTTATTTTACCAAAAAGGAATGGGTATACCCAGCGATCCCCGTTCAGCAGCGTATTGGGTACACGAAGCCGCAGAGCATGGTATGGATAATGCACAATTATTACTTGGAATTATGTATGGACAAGGTCAAGGATTCCAAAAGATGATAAATTAGCCTATGTTTGGTTAAATTTAGCATCTACTTCAAGTAATACACAAGTTCGTGATGCGGCTATAAATTACGTGATGACTTATCTAAAATATGAGTCCACAGGTATTAATACTGCCAAAAAATGCACAAGAC
>Ga0137414_1187726_pt1 | contig 10007 bp, 6 predicted proteins | sample CZODoug2_1_16fun_FD_122068 | JGI IMG/M metagenome (GOLD analysis project Ga0137414, IMG submission 122068) | Vadose zone soil fungal communities from Angelo Coast Range Reserve, California, USA - CZODoug2_1_16fungal (PacBio error correction) | ecosystem: Environmental > Terrestrial > Soil >... | reverse complement strand
GGCTTTAGATATGGAGATATAGATTTTGTTAAAGTTTGTATAGATTATAAAGAACGGAAACAACGGTATGTCAGTATATCACAACGAAGTGAGGTGTACATATAATAATCCAGAAAAAACATTCTTAAAACCTAGGGTCTGCTGGCGGTTTTTCAGTTGCCAAATTAGTCTTAGATTAAAAAGTACAAAGAAATTAAATTTGAAATTCAAAATCAGTTCTGTTTGGCACTTACATATTCTTATGGAAAACTTACCTTTTTGAAAATTAAATCCATACCAATCACTAAATCAAAATGGGGGTTTGCTGTTATAGCAACTTCATTCTTAATAGAAGATTCTTTCTAAATCTAAAAATAGCATATTGTGCAAAGGAACGTTCGGTGTGAATGACCATTACCGTATGTAGCAGTTACAGTATTTACCATTGGCGTTAAACCTAAAGCGGTAATTACTTTTGTGATACGCTTGTAATACCTGAGCCCGTGTCCCTAAATGCCTGGTAGTTTCCTCCATATGTAGCAGTTTTCGTCAGAAATGCCTATTTCAGTTACAATTTTTCTTGTTGTTGATGGATCGAATTGGAGTGAACTACCTTTTTTAATTTTATTAAAGTGATTACCATTGTTAGTACACTTCTTTTAGAGACTATAATCATATATTTTGGTTAATCCAAACTAACTGTTTGGGCTGTTCTTTTAACTATCCGATAGTATTTTACTCTTCTCCATACGATCTATATATCTATTTTTGTTCCTCTGTAAAAAATGAGACATCTAACAGATAGATAAATTTACATTTAGTAGAAACGATTTACATCGCAAAACAGTCTATTACTTACCCAATGCTTTATACTAAATACGAGACTTCAAAAAGGACCATCCGTGCGGATGGTCTTTTATTTTATAAGAAAAAATATTTTTATATTAGAATTCTCTCAAACTTTATAACAAAAATTATATAAAAATTAAGCAGCTATGACAGGTTTAAACTTCCTCCCTCAGTGCCGTGTTGAGCAACGTTATTGGTAAAGAAATTTTAAAAGTCCACTCAGGAGTTTCTTCTAAACTGAATTTAATAATGTCATTTTTAGTTAGTAAAAGTAAACTTTGCTAAAAACAAGTTTGTATTCTATTGAATCAGACTCTATAATTATAGGAACTTCGGACATGTAATTTATATTTAATTTAAATATTCTACGGCAAAATGATGCTTTGTAAAAGACTATTTCTTTTTTGTGTCTCTAAACGATTACATGTTGTATTTAAAAGCTCTTATTAAAGAAAAGAAAATGAAATTTCTTAAGGGCTCTAAACCTTGATGATATTAAATGTTGTTCCAGGTTATTTTAACAGTTTAATAAACAGATTTATCACCATACAAAACTCGCAATATTTGTTGTGTTGTACCTTTCTCTTAATAATTCCGTGAATCAAAAAGTTGTTATAGTTATAAATATAAGAGTATTAAAGAGTGATTCACTATCTACATATTCAATTAATTCTTTTGAAAATTTATGCTTATCAAATAAAGAAGCTAATTCTTTTCCGTCTTTAGATAAACAACTTATGAATTCATTACCATCTTTTAAATATTGTTCTTTTTTTATCTCTAAAGGAATTTCTTTAACAATAGTTTTTCCATTTTATATTTTCAGTATTTCATCTTGGAAATGCAATAGATGTCTAGAATATTTGTATTTATTTCTTTCCTTATTTTGCAAGATTTAACCCTTCTTTTATTGTATATCTATTATCAGCTCTTGATTAGTATTAATATTATCTGAGAAAAAATAAAAAAAACTGGCAATTTGACATAGTCATAAATGCTATACTTTCCTTTAGCGGCATCTCTAAAACGCGGTCTGTTAGTTTTGAAAATCTGAATCTGATAACTCTCTGAATTTGTAATTAGGAGAATTCTATAATCTTGAACTTCTGTGATATAGGTTCAGGATATCTTTTATTTATCTCAATTTTTAATCATCCAAATTGATATATCCAGAAAGAATGTAGAATATATCGAAGGGTAAAAAAAGTATTCTTTAATTCGTTTATTCAAATAAGTTTTCGTAGAAGTTTCAGCATACTATTTTATTCTTTCTTGTTCACCATTCTTTCCTTGATTTTGCTCTGAATACCCTCGACATGTTTTAATATAGTACTGTTGATCTATAGCTTCAATTCCTTAGATTTTTATATCAGATGATTTTAAATTTCCATTCTTAAAATCTATAGTTATTAGGCTGCAAAAAATAGTCTCGTGAACATATTCTTGATCTACATTTGAAGAACTGGGTATATCTTTTCAAGCGCTTCTAAGTAGAATGCTATTGTTCGAGATTTTCTGGTTGTATTCATTTAAAATTTCAATTAAATGATTTCTGTTTTGAGTGATAATTTATAGAATTCGATGTTTGAAAATTCGTATTTCTTGAATATAAAGTAATGTTCTTCGGTGCTTAGTTCAAAATTTAAAATTCTACGATTACACTTTTTCTTTATGTTGTCATATCATTTGTGAGGAGTCAATATTATTTTCATCAGAAAATATATTGTCTTAAGGTTTTTATGTTCAATATAATTATTTATAAAACCTAATACCTCTTTGATGGAATTTGACAACGCTCTAAATCATCGAAACAAATAACATATTTAGAAAAGTTAAATGATCAACACTAACGTCTTTAAAGGATATCTGTTAAACTCGTTTTAAGTAAGTTTTTACTAAAGGAATTTGCGGCATTTGTAACTAATGTAATTATAGTTTTAGCTTTTTTATTCTCTTGATTACCATAAAAGGTATCAATTTTTAGAATAACAGATGTTTCTATCGCTTCAATCTTACTGATCCCGTTGAGAGAAACATAGAGAGGTTTAAAGTTGTTATCTGTGATAATATTTACAAGGTCATTTCCAGAAAAAAGTTTACCACTTCCCAGTTCCATTAATTAGAATGCATATTAGTTTTATTCCGTTTTCAAGTATTTCCGAAAAAAACAGTTTTTTATATTCTCTGTTTCATTTATGTTCAAATAATTGACTTATGGTTATTTAGTTTCAATCGTTTCTTATTTAAAAGTCTACACAACCCAAGAACTAAACTAAGGCAGAAATAAACAGCCACTATTTTTGACTTATCTTTATGGACGTCTAATTGATGAGCTTCTTTCATTTCGAATTATCTTTAGAACAGATAATAGGTGATAATCTTCGGGTAGAAAAGATATTTTGATTCTTGCATGTTCCAAATAATCTGCAAAGACAGGCTTTTTTCTGCCTTCAGCTTGCGCTAAAGTTTTTGACATCAGGATCTCTTTGTATAGCTCATTCAATAAATTTTCAATTATTTTAGCTAGCTTTAATACGCAGTAGTATCTTGTTTATTTCTAACAAGCTATATTTGACCCAATTCACTTGCTATTTAGGATCAATTTCTTTGTTGTTCTGAATCAGCTCTTTAACTGTTGCTTTATTTCTTCAGTTAAACTCTGATTTTCATCAATTTCTTTTTTTAACTCTATAATTTCTTTTTTTCTTATCATTATCTATTAGCGCCATATTATTAAGAAATCCTGCTGCAATAGCGACAAGAGCTTCTATGTTGTATTTCTCATAATTATGAATTAATATTTTATAGTTGTCAATATCTCCTTTGATTAAAGGCAAGAGTTTTTAGCTAAATGAAAAAGATCTGTGGATACAGGAACTAATCCATCATCAGATTTTGAAAATTAACTCTGAATAGCTATTGCATTTCGGTGAATTTACAATGTTTCCGAGCATCAAGCCTCCTGATATAAAAGAATTCAAAATCTTTCAATTAGAAATAGATTCTAATGTTTAGTTTTTAGCAAAATGATAGTATAACCAAACTTCAAAGCTTGGATAGACTGGGCACAAACCAATTTTTATGTTGTTTACATTTTTCTCTTAATCTTCAATTTGAGCTCCCCATTTATCTTGTGTCAATTAAAACCCAAACTTCATCATCTTATTTAAGAAATAACTAAGTTAGGATTTTCCTCTGTTACAATTAATTCTCTACATGCATTTCGTATAATCCAGAGGAGAGTTTTTTCCATCTCAATTGGTATAAGCTGTATTGAGACGCTAATCTATTTAAAATGAAAATTATATTTCTTTTCGAGAACCTCACAAAAAAGGAAATAGAGTTTCCCTTCTCTTGTTGCCTCATGTTAGAGTAAGAGTTATTCCTTTTCATTGTCAAAACTATTCCAGTGTAAATCGTGTAAATTCCTAAAAAAGGAATAGCTCCATATCTTCATTAAATAACCTTTTCTAATATCAATAGTATTGTGTCTTTAAAATCACTAAGAGAATAAAGCTTAGTGGAACCAGTAAGGTTTTTCTCTGCAAACCAAATTTCATCAGTCCTAAAAACTTCTTGCTCTAATAAATTTGATTCATGAGTTGAAAATATTAGTTGCCCCATTGTAGATTCATCTTAGAGAATTCTCTATTAGCTCTTTATAATTAAAGGATGAATGCCTTCTTTCAATTTCATCAATTATAAAGTTTTAGAATGTCGAATTACATGTTCCCAGCTGAATATTCTAATAACCTTCTTGTTCCATCAGATTCTTATCTAGCTTAAAATCTACAATCTCGTTTTTTCACCTGTATGTTCAAATAATATCTTTTAGCGAAAATATTGCCACCTTCATTTACATAATGACTTCTTCTTTAGTTGACTGGGACTATTACAGCTGCATCTGCATCAGGATTGTTATTTTAATTGGTGTAATTCATTTAGATTTTTCGAATTGTCCAGTTCCGGAAAAATTCCTCTATGCTTTTTTTCTCTATTTTTAAATTTGTAATCCTGTGTTAAAAGAGCATAAATAGAGGCAACTTAACTTTCTTAATTATTATTCATAGTACTTTGACCGGAAATATGATCATTTTAATTATAGACATTTCTACTTAAAAAGCATCATTATTAAATCGAATTAATAGAAAAAGTGTTGATTGGTTTTAAGAAATTGTTGATTTACATTTTTTAAAGCCATTTTCCGGTTCTTAGTAAATTCATTAAGAAGTAATAGAGTTATTCCACTTTATGCTCTTTTAACACAGGTATTACAAATTTTAAAAATCGAGAAAAAAGCATAGAGGAGTTTTCGGACTGACAATTCGAAAAATCTAAATGAGATTACAACCGAATTAAATAACAATCCTGATGCAGATGCAGCTGTAATAGTCAACAGTCAACTAAAGAAGAAGTCATTATTGTAAATGAAGGTGGCAATATTTTCGCTAAAAAGATATTATTGAACATACAGGTGAAAAAACGAGGATTGTAGATTTAAGCTAGATGAGAATCTGATGGAACAGCAAGGATTAAATATGTTCCAGCATGGGAACATGTAATTCGACATTCTAAAACTTTATATATGAGAAATTGAAAGAGCCATTCATCCTTTAATTATAAAGAGCTAATAGAGAAATTCCTAAAGATGAATCTACAATGGGGCAACTAATATTTTCAACTCATGAATCAAATTTATTAGATCAAGAATTTTTAGGACTGATGAAATTTGGTTTGCAGAGAAAACCTTACGGTTCCACTAAGCTTTATTCTCTTAGTGATTTTAAAAGAACACAATACTATTTGATATTAGAAAAGGTTTATTTAAATGGGAAGATATGGAGCTATCCTTTTTTAGGAAATTTACAAGATTTACACTGAATAGTTTTGGACAATGAAAAGGAAATAACTCTTACTCTAAACATGAGGCAACAAGAGAAGGGAAACTCTATTTCCTTTTTTGTGAAGGTTCTCGAAAAGAAATAATATATTTTTCATTTTAAATAGATAGCGTCTCAATACAGCTTATACCAATGAAGATGGAAAAAACTCTCTCTTGGATTATACGGATAATGCATGTAGGAGAATTAATTGTAACAGAGGAAATCCTAACCTTAGTTATTCATTTAAATTGAGATGATGAGTTGGTTTATAATTGACACAGATAAATGGAGCTCAAATGAAGATTAAGAGAAAAATGTAAACAACATAAAAATTTGGTTGTTGCCCAGTCTAATCCAACTTTGAAGTTTGGTTATACTATCATTTTGCTAAAACTAAACATTAGAACCTATTCTAATTGGAAGAATTTTGAATTCTTTTATATCAGGAGGCTTTGATGCTCGGAACATTGTAAATTCACCGAAAATGCAATAGCTAATTCAGAAGTTAATTTTTCAAAATCTGATGATGGATTAGTTCCTGTATCCACAGATCTTTTCATTTAGCTAAAAAACTCTTGCCTTTAATCAAAGGAGATATTGGACAACCTATAAAAATTAATTCATAATTATGAGAAATACAAATAGAAGCTCTGTCGCTATTGCAGCAGGATTCTTAATAATTATGGCTGCTATAATAATGATAAGGAAAAAAAGAAAATTATAGAGTTAAAAAAAGAAATTGATTGAAAATCAGAGTTTAACTGAAGAAATAAAGCAACAGTTAAAAGAGCTGATTCAAACAACAAAGAAATTGATCCTAAAATAGCAAGTGAATTGGGTCAAATATAAGCTTTGTTAGAAATAAAACAAGATACTACTGCTGTATTTAAAGCTAGCTAAAATAATTGAAAATTATTGAATGAGCTATACAAAGGAGATCCTGATGTCAACTTTAGCGAAAGCTGAAGGCAAAAAAAGCCTGTCTTTGCAGTTATTTGGAACATGCAAAGAATCAAAATATCTTTTCTACGAAGATTATCACCTACTATCTGTTCTAAAGATAATTCGAAATGAAGAAGCTCATCAATTAGACGTCCATAAAGATAAGTCAAAAATAGTGGCTGTTTTTATTTCTGGCCTTAGTTAGTTCTTGGGTTGTGTAGACTTAAATAAGGAAAACGATTGAAACTAAATAACCATAAGTCAATTATTTGAACATAAATGAATACAGAGAATATAAAAACTGTTTTTTCGGATACTTGAAAACGATAAAACTCAATATGCTATTCTAATTAATGGAACTTGGGAAGTGGTAAAACTTTTTTCTGGAAAAATGACCTTGTAAATATTTCACAGATAATAACTTTAAACCTCTCTATGTTTCTCTCAACGGGATCAGTAAGATTGAAGCGATAGAACATCTGTTTTATTTCTAAATTGATACTTTATTGGTAATCAAGAGAATAAAAAAGCTAAAACTATAATTAACATTAGTTACAATGCGCAAATTCCTTTAGTAAAACTTACTTAAAACGAGTTTAACAGATATGCTTAAAGACGTTAGTGTTGACTCATTTAACCTTTTCTAAATATGTGTATTTGTTTCGATGATTTAGAGCGTTGTCAAATTCCAATCAAGAGGTTTAGGTTTTATAAATAATTATATTGAACATAAAACCTTAAGACAATTATATTTTCTGATGAAATAATATTGACTCCTCACAAAAGGGATATGACAACATAAAAGAAAAAGTAATCGGTAGAAATTTTAAATTTTTTGAAACTAAGGCCATCCGAAAGAAACATTACCTTTATTATTCAAGAAATACGATTATCAAACATCGAATTCTTAAATTTTATCACTCAAACAGAAATCATTTATATTGAATTTTAAATGAATACAACCAGAAAAATCTCCGAACAATAGCATTCTACCTTAGAAGCGCTTGAAAGATATACCCAGTTCTTTCAATGTAATCAAGTAATATGTTCACGAGACTATTTTTTTTGCAGCCTAATAACTATGGAATTTAAGAATGGAAATTTTAAATCATTGATTATAAAAAATCCTAAAGGAATTGAACAGCTAATAGATCAACAGTACTATTATACAGTCGAGGTATTCAGAGCAAAATCAAGGAGAGAAATGGTGAACAAAGAAAGAATAAAATCGTAATGCTGTAAAACTTTCGAAACTTAAATTTGAATAAAGGAAATTAAAGAATTTACTTTTTTACCTTCCGATATATTCTAGCAGTTCTTTCTGGATATATCAATTTGGATGATTTAAAATTGAGATAAAAAAAGATATCCTGACTCTATATCACAAAGAAGTTCAAGATATATAGAAATTTCTCCTAAAATTACAAATTCAGAAGAGTTATAAATTTCAGATTTTTCAAACTAACAGACGCCCGTTTTAGAGAATGCCGCTAAAGGAAAGTATAGCATTTAATGACTAATTTCAAATTGCCAGTTTTTTTATTTTTTCTCAAATAATAATTTAAATATCTAATCAAGAGCTGAAATATGATAATAACAATAAAAAAGAAGGGTTAAATCTTGCAAAATAAGGAAAGAAATAAATACAAATATTCCATAGACAATCTATTGCATTCCAAGATGAATATCTGAAATAATAAAATGGAAACTATTGTAAAGAAATTCATTAGAGATAAAAAAAGAACAATATTTAAAATATCTAAAGAATGGTAATGAAATTCATAGTTGTTTATCTAAAGACGGGAACAAGATTAGCTTCTTTATTTGATAAGCATAAATTTTCAAAAAGAATATTGAATATGTAATAGTTGAATCACTCTTTAAATACTCTTAATATTTATAACTAATACACTTTTTGATTTCACGGAATTTTAAGAGAAAGGACAACACAACAAATATTGGCGAGTTTTTGTATGGTGATAAAATCTGTTTATTAACTGTTAAAAATACCTGGAAACATTTTTAATATCATCAAGTTTTAGAGGCCCTTAAGGAATTTCATTTTCTTTCTTTAATAGAGCTTTTAAATAGCAACATGTAATCGTTTAGAAACACAAAAAAAGAAATAGTCTTTTTTTACAAAGCATCATTTGCTGCGTAGATATTTAAAATTAAATATAAAATTACAATGTCCGAACTTCCTATAATTAATAGAGTCTGATTCAATAGAATACAACTGTTTTTTAGCAAAAGTTTACTTTTAAACTAAACTAAAAATGAGCAATTAATTAAACTTCAGTTTTAGAAGAAACTCCTGAGTGGACTTTTAAAAATTTCTTTTACCAATAAGCGTGCTCAACAAGGCACCTGAGGGAAGGAGTAAACCTGTCATTAGGCTGCTTAAATTTTATATAGTTTTTGTTATAATTTTGAGAGAATTCTAATTAAAAATATTTTTTCTTATAAAATAAAAGACCTCCGCACGGATGGTCTTTTGAGAGTCTCGAATTAGTATAGAAGCTTGGGTAGTATAAGACTGTTTTTGCGATGTAAATCGTTTCTACTAAATGTAAATTATTCTGTTAGATGATCCATTTTTTACAGAGGAACAAAAAATAGATATTATAGGATCGTATGGAGAAGAGAATACTATCGGATAAGTTAAAAGAAGCAGCCCAAACAGTTAGTTTGATTTAACCAAAATATATGGATTATATCTCATAAAAGAAGTGTACTTTAACATGGTATTCACTTTAATAAAATTAAAATGGTAGTTCAACTCCAATTCGATCCATCAACAACAAGAAAATTGTAACTGAAATAGGCATTTCTGACGAAACTGCTACATATGGAGGAAACTACCAGGCATTATGGGACACGGCTCAGGTATTACAAGCGTATCACAAAAGTAATTACCGCTTTAGGTTTAACGCCAAATGGTAATACTGTAACTGCTACATACGGTAATGGTCATTCTACACCAACGTTCCTTTGCACAATATGCTTATTTTAGATTTAGAAAAGAATACTTCTATTAGAATGAAGTTGCTATAACAGCAAAACCCCCATTTTGATTTAGTGATTGGTATGGATTTAATTTCAAAAGTAAGTTTTCCATAGAATATGTAAGTGCCAACAGAACTGATTTTGATTTCAAATTTAATTTCTTGGTACTTTTTAATCTAAGACTAATTTGGCACTGACCGCCAGCAGACACTAGGTTTAAGAATGTTTTTCTGATTATTATATTACCACCTCACTTCGTGTGATATACTGACCACTACCGTTGTTTCCGTTCCTTTATAAAATCTATACAAAAACTTTAACAAAATCTATATCTCCATATCTAAAGCC
>Ga0137414_1259585_pt1 | contig 10079 bp, 8 predicted proteins | sample CZODoug2_1_16fun_FD_122068 | JGI IMG/M metagenome (GOLD analysis project Ga0137414, IMG submission 122068) | Vadose zone soil fungal communities from Angelo Coast Range Reserve, California, USA - CZODoug2_1_16fungal (PacBio error correction) | ecosystem: Environmental > Terrestrial > Soil >... | reverse complement strand
TTACTTGGGGGGGTTCTACCTACCGATGATTAGAGGAAACCTCATTTGCAATCGTATCGAGGCTGAAGGATGATAAGAGCCCTTTCTGCTCCTCAAGCCAGGCAATGACTTATTAGCACAAAGAAGGCGTATTTTCATATGTCTACCGGATCCTCCACCTTGGGTTCCCGCTGTGGCTGGAGATACCACATCTGGTGCTTCGGAAAGACGAATTGCATATGATACGTGCTGTTGACACCGGATAATCAATGCAAGTGGTTCGCTCAAATTAATAATCTCGCTGTGTCCTGAGAGAATGTTATCTACAGCTGTCGCTGACGGTTCAGGAGTCGGAAGAAAAACTGAAGTTACTGGGCTTGATTGAGGGGAAGGGTAAAGGTAAAGCTCAGGTATCTTAGTGCGAGGTGCATTTATAGACATAGGACAACCGTACATACTCGTGGACTCTGTAGACATGTTTGTTGCCCTTAGCAGTGATATTGACGGTGGAATCTACCGACCATTCCTAGCTTGTTGATCGAAAACGTGCAATATCACGTGTCAGCGATAAAGAGAAATATTTTCAAACGTTATCTGGTGTAGATGTTTGCTTACTCCAAGTTACCTCCAGAATTGTGGGCGCGAATATTACTGTTTGCGACGGATGTGCGATACGCGTTCGTTCCCCGACCTCCCGATCCGTTTGATTCTACACCACCACCTTCTCTGCGTCAGCTCCAGCGGGAAATCACCCACTCTTTGGTCAACAAACGATATGTAGTCTTGGTGTGCAAGAAGTGTATCAATGCGCTATTCCATTCTTGTACTCCGCTATTGTACCATCATGACGCGAGTTCGTCTCTACACAGACACTGTTGGAGTCCAAAGCAGAAGTAGAGCGTCCCTTACTGCCGCCATCCTTTGGCTGGTACACTAGGCGCTTCGATATGGTCATGCACGATTCGAAACTCGTCATCAGCATGGCAAAGAAACAGAGCAGGCAATGATCTGTGAAATTTTACAATGCTTCCCGAATCTTGCCCTCTTCTTCACAGGGCTGAAGGGGCGACCTTCGCCGGTTCGTTCTTTTTGTCGTCTGTCTCCGTACTCACGACCGGTAATCGTTCAACGTTTGTCTATTAGGATGCGAACAGCGTCGCTCGATCCTGCCGAGACGTGCGTCGATCATTACAATACATTCACTGGGATCACAAGACTTGGTTTGTTATCTCTGTCCTGATCCAGAAATCATGGGAACTATTGCTCCAGGCATGTCCCAATCTCCACACGCTGGAAGTACTTGCGTGTCAAGGGTCTACTTGTTCCTCTTCGCATCCCGAATCGTTCAGCCTTATCCTGTCTCGCCATTTTCTGTGAATCAGACGATCAGCTCAACGCAGATTTGATATTCCCTCTCTCTCAAGATTGATATTCCGCCCTTTTTTTTCGGTGAGGCGCCTACAGGAGGCTCTATCATGTACGGCGAACATCTGACGCGCTCGAAATACATAACTTCCATCTCCATGATTTGCAGCCGTCACAACTTATGTCCGAACTTAAACACATCGTTCTGAGTGCGAGTTACTGGTCATCTTCCAGAGGGAGTTCACTCCCATCTTCTATCACGCATCTCGCAATTAGCTTCCAAGAAATTCATCCACGTATCCCGATTTCGCTTCGTTTTTTACCCACCTATCTTCGATGCACGCTCCAGGGCTTGTTTGTTCTCAGGCTGATCAGCAATCATCCGCAGTTGCGTGGCTACTGTACCCGATTCCGCAACTTGCCGATGGCCTCAAATCGTTACGACTGGCAGGCTTCTATCTAGAGGATAGAGATGGACGTGCTTTCACTGGACCCGCTGACATATGGTTTGTGAAATTCTTCGCCTCCCGATATCGCCATTCCTCACGTCTGCCAAGATCGGTTTTATGGTACAGATATGGGCCACACCCAGCGTATTCTACACATGAAAAGTAACTGTTTACATATGAGCATCGTCAACAAATTATCAACCCATTAAACGTCACTCTGATCCGTTGAATAGTTGGGATTATCGGTCCCACTCTTCCATCGCCTAGGTGGGGCGTTATGTCAACGCGAGATCCACGGAGGCAACTCAGTACATACCGCCTGTTAGAACTCGATCTGGCTGTCGGCCAGGCCACCTAACATTTCTTTCATCTCCGATTCCTTGGCAAATTGGAAGACGGTATGTTCGCGCAAAGTTCTTCACTAAATCATCTGAGGTTTCGTGGGCTGTGTAACAGCTTCTTGGAGCTACGAAGGAGCGGTAAAATACTTATTCCGCACAGATTGACGTGCTTACCTCTTTAATTTTTGGCATCAAGTTTACGCCATTTTCTCAACTCTGCTTCGATCATCATCTCCCCCCTGAAGTGCATCAACTCTCTCCCGTAGGTAAGATCCCAGTCCAAGGCGTACTGCCGGCGTGTCCACTGATTACGGCTGGACACCGATCGCGTTCAGTTGTGACGTTGGATAGATATGTCGGACAACTCCTCGAATCCATTTGTTTCTGGTCTCGCAACTTCAGGACAGCTCTGTTCGCAGTGGGAATAATAAAGCAGTGAATGGAGATGAACCAGGAAAGGGTCGGTTCCTGTTGCGTCTAAATCTAAATTTTAGCACTCGAGGAGAGAAGCAACCGCGGTGTGGCGAACCATGTGTCGAAGAAATGCAGAAAACTCCAGCAACGTATTGGAAAAATGATTCAACGGGTCCGTAATTCCGGATTCTAAGAATCCTAGCCTTGTACAGCCACAGCGGGTCATGATAGTCTCCAGTAAGATCTTCACCCAATCGATGTTGTCATCTCATTCAGCTCAGAGACCTGAGAGAAATATTTGGACAGGAAAGTCCGACTCACCATTTGTTCTGCTTCTGACTCTATTCCATAGTCTGTTTCTCGATAACAAAAGGCCCTCTCGAATTTGTCGACATTTCACGCATAGACAGAAAACGTTCGTCTGCTTTCGGACTTGTGGAGAAGCGTTTAAGCAGAGTGTCGGAAATATTGTCGATAAGGCCGCCATTTTGTTCCGGGTTTGGAGGATGAGCGATAGTTGATGCATATGGACATGCTGTTTGTGGGATTGGATTAGTGGAATAAAAGCGTCATAGGAAGGGCTAACCCATTCTGTTGATCAAAGAATGCGCGCACAAGGGTGCTGCGTTGAAGTGTCGATGTCGTGATAACCGCTCCAAGAAACGGTGAAGTCTGTAGATGTTGAGCAGGAAAACTTGGGTACCAAGGTCAAAGACTCACTCAGGCGTCGCCTTTCCATGATTCTGGGCTAAACCTATCACCAGTGACGTACTCTGTATCAATTTACGTTAAGAACTCAAAGTACATGATAGGAGAGACACAAACCTAGGCGGTGTTTGTCAGGCAAAGGTGGTACGACACATGCTGGGAAGCCCCTCGTTAGGTGATCCTTCAGAAGACGAGTCCTGGAACGTCTCCTCGCGACGGGGTTGGGTTGGAGAACATAGTAGATTTGTCTTCATTAAGGACATCAATTACAAAGCGAATGCTTGAACTAGTAGCACCTTAGCGAGACGAAGATAAGACACGTAGGCATCTTGGTTTCCGCCAATTCCTTCACGGGATCCTTGACTGCAGTGATAAGATAGCCCTCCCACTTTGGATCATGAGGACTTTGATCCTCGCTGTCTAAAGTGCTTTGCCTGAAGCCCGGACCGATAGCGCAGTATGTAGTTGGGGCGCAGAAGGAGTCTCCCAATGTAACGCGTCGAAAACGTCCTCGTCGTCACCAAGCATGGTGTAGAAAACAACGAAGTGGATGAGATGATCGCAGTTTACGCAACACGCCTACTTGTTCATCCCTTGCTCAACACTCAACATGTCACCCGCAGTTTCGTGCTGGCGGGATTGTGGCATCGCTCGTTACTGCTTTGAGTTCCTTTTGTCAGATGCTGATTACTCCCGTCAAACTTGTTCTGGAATGTGGGCCAATTCTCATGACACACATCAATGTATGCACGTCTCTTTGTACCTCTATATGACATGCAAGTCTCTCATTAAAACAAGTTAGCTTTGATGCTCCTCGCAAGGCCAATTGGCCATGGTCATATACGAATGGGCTGATGTTAATTCTGTTGGAAGGTCACCTCCCGGGTTGGGAATTTACCAGTGAGTAGCTTGTGCATGGTCTGTTCGTTCTTTGACATGTTTGGACCAGCAGAAAACGACATTTGCCACGTCAGATGCTCAAAGGAATGGTTTTTGCGATCAGTCACAACTTGGCCATTTCATCTTCACCTTCCTTCCGATAAATCAATAAATCAGACGAGTTTCTGGTCCGCTCGAGTGGGATTTTCAGCCAGTAACTCTAGTTCCTCAACGGCTACTCGTCATGACACCAGCGGTTTTTGGGACAGTCCAGCAGGATACCCAACCCCTCCGTCATCCGAATACGATTTCTCCTTTTCGAAGGGCGGTGACGCCACTCCCCCTCAATCCAAACCCTACCGACATTCTCTGGTACACTACCCAATAAAACTATAAGTCCGGAAACCGGCACTATGTGAGGATCAAGATCTGACTTTCCAAGTAACCAACTAAACTTCTCCAGTTGGGTGAGCAGTTGTACAGTCACCGTCTTGCCCTCTGAAAGCCGGCGTCAAGTTGGAACAGAATGTACCTTTTCCACCTACGTATAGTGGGGTTTTCTTTTCAAAAACAAATTCGATGGACAGCTGCCAGCACCGATTATCGAAGGTTAATTTCTATCTCGTAATGTCCTTGTCTATGTGTTTTTGGTAGCGCATGGGCTGGCTGTGTTATCAACATGTGCAAGACCTGCTCCCCATTCAGGTCAGTTGCCACTTCTCGTGCTACTTCGCTTAATTCATCGGGATGCTACAGTATTACCTGTCAAGCCTTGTGGTTTCTTGGTTATCGGAATGGTGGCAAACCTAGTAAGTTGGCGCCATTACAACTGAAAGCTTTGTTTCTGAAACTCCTAATTTCAGCTTACTTATCGATACCTAAACGCTCATGGAAGGGACGGCCTCAGTTATTTTTCTCTTTGTCGGTTAGTTCTGGGCGGTTGCTTACCTCCCAGCTGTGCTGAATATTTATAGTGGCCATCCTGGATGCTGGCAGAAACGCCCTTTCATTTTTTATGCTTCTATGTGTATCGCTTGGACTCAGCTGTAGTGCGCGAGTCCATAGGTACAAAGATGTTCAAATGCCAAGCTTTGGCCGGTGCACATTTCGTTTTCGAGGTATGATATAACCCTTCCAGTTTTAACGTTGATTTATTCTATTTAACAGTCCTTTATGCTGTGGGCATCCGTAGAACTCGAACTGGATCAACAATCTGCCTTGGTTTACTTCTTTTCATCATCCGTGGCATTTACCCCTCTGGCTTCCTACTTTGGATCATGTTATTCTCTTAACGCCACCATGGCCCAACTTAAAGCTCGTAAGCAAACGGTATAAATTGGGCATGTTCACAAAATTATATCGCATCTCCGGAACCGGTGGTCGTATCGCCATCTTCTTGTGGTTCTTCTTTATCTTCTCGAGCGTCTGGCGAAGGTAAAGGCGCGCTTAATCCATTAGCCCTCGCATCTCATTCTTTTAATAGATATGCTGCAAACACATGGAAGGTACGCTGGTGGCTTCTTGATGGCTGGTTAGCCTTGCTCTACTTCGCCGCATTGCTTCGATCGAATACCTCTGGAGGCCGTCGGCCAACAACAGAAAGATAAGTGGACCATTTCCCTTTCTGTATTTCCTCTTATCTTGTATGTTGATATCTACATTGGCGATGTCGAATGAACTGGCACAGGACGAAGAAGACGCTGAGGATTATGATCTGGAGGCTCTGAGAGGCGTACCGCAGCACGGATGATGATGACGATGATGACGACGACGACGCAACACTGGTTGGTCGTCGAGGTCCAGCATCGGTAGCAGAGGATGGGTTTGTTTTTGAGATCGGCGACGGGAATGAACAAGTAGCGATGATGAAGAGTGTTAAAATACGGCGGCCTGAACGCCCAGTCGTCCCCACGGAGGTGGAGCGATCATGAACGCAGGGCTTGATGGGGAATGTGAGGAGAAAGGGATAGACGGGAGTAAGGAGCGGAATTTACGTGGTATTATACTATGGTTTGTACAGTACATGCAATAAGGCCACAGGCGAGTAGCACTAATCCTAATACGACCTGTAGAGACGGTAAACAACTGGTGTGTTGGGTCGTTGAAATGTTTCCGAAAGAAAAAGATTGTGATTCTTACCCTGCAGCGATATTCATGCTCTGTAGCTCCTGAGGGGGCATGAGTAACCACGGACAGGAATTACAGTGAGAAACGAACCTGGAACAATAGCTTCGCTGCGTAAGGATGTATAGCTGAGATACCGAAGTTTTGTTTTTACAAGCACGACACTTTAATGAATGATCAGCGGCGCTCAATGAAGATATTGTGAGGATCTACCTCGAAAGTTTGTTTTTCTAGAAGTTTCAAGGTAATCAGTAAGCGAAGAGGACGAAGAGCAGGAAGTACTTGCCAAGTTCGCATGGCCGTCAACCACAACTATAAAAGATGAGATTTGGACAACAATAGTAGCGCTTGGATTACTCACATGTCACAAACATGTAACGGTAGGCATCACTAGCCTCAAACAAGCGTTCCTTCAAGAACGCGGCAACACCATGAGAAATCATACAGTCACGTTCCCATCTCTCAAATCGTAAACCCCGTCTCGACTCTAACTTCTACAGGTTGCCGAGTCAAAATTTGCACAGGCCCTCTAGCTCGGGAAATGAATCTTGTCATCCACCATGTGCTTCAGCGCTGGTAATAAGTAGGCCGAGATAAATTTGGGCTTGAGTTTACGACCTGTATGCCCGTGGTACATGACTTCCAAGCCTCGTGATGATAGCCCTTATTTCGCAGGTACGTAGAAACGCTTCCACAGTCAAGTCGGTGAACGGAGTAGCATCTCCCTCATTCCCGATGAGTGTCGCCACTTCGACAATAGACACTCTACCAAGTGGCCGATTGTCATACGAGATGGAAGAGCGTGCGGTTGATGACTATATCAGGTGTGACCCCTTCTGCAGTAAAAGGCATGTCCTCTTGACGATAAGTGATGCCAATAGTACCCTTCTGACCCGTGTCGAGAGGCAAATTTGTCACCGATCTGTGGAACACGGGTAGATCGTACGCGACTTTCACCAAACTTCTGACCCTCTGAATTTGTTTGTGATTAGAACCTGATCCACAATCCCACTCTCGTACTCTATTCAATGGCGTGGAAACATCTCGTCGAGTATGTGTCCGCGTCCGTTGTCCAAGCTCTTCGCTTGTCGGGTGGGATAGGAGCAGTCTTGCCATTGATGATATCCTCACCATTGACACCAGTACCTGGGGCGATCAAACCATCGTCTTCCAGTTTGTCGTAAGTGCATGCTTCATACGAAGCGTGGGTGTCTCTGGAAGGTTTCTCGAACTCTTCAGCTGCTGGATCCCACTCTTCTTTTCCAAATCATTAACTTCTGTAATAAATACTCCTGAAAAGACCGCGATCGATAGAAATTTGATTCATGATAACGGAATCTTCCTGGTTGTAACCACTGTAACACATGATGGCAACTATAGCATTCTGACCCGCAGAAGTTTTCTCGAAGCGGAGATATCCCATGAACGTGTGGTTGCGAGAGCTTTTGAGGATAGTTGAGAATGTTTGCCATGTATCCATCCGGACCAAGAAATTTGTGAGGTAGATACCATAGCTTGCTTGCCCATGGCAGATTGGTATGTGTTACGGGGGGACTACACATACGATGAGAAATGATATTTGGGAAAACGGTGAGAACCAACCTGATTCGTGGTCTGGGACGGAATGATGCTGGCACAAACTCGAGAATCATACTCGGGTGAATTTCGCATGGTCCAAGTATGTGCAGAACTTGTTGCTCGTAAACGGGCAGAAGGGTCAAACTCCCCATCGTTTTTCGTGGGCTCCAGGCCCCTGAGATTGAAGCCTCGAATTTTCAAGTCTTCAGGTGTCATGCATCATGACAGTCTCTTCTTCCTCAGCATCCAATAGCTCGATGACACCTCCCTTGACTAGTTGATCCCACTTGTACTCTTCTCCTGTTGTCATCTGACCTCTGTTCAACCACTCGATATGCTTCTTTCGCAACGCGAGCTGTTGATTCTCGCGATGAACAATGGACGACAGACCCTTCCGGCATCGGTATACACCTAACTCCCTATCTCGGATATCACGCCACAACGACACCTCAGGGCTGATATCATCTTTCCTCCGCAACTTCTTGATCGTCTTGACCAGATTTGCAGGATCCCGATGGACACCCATCCATACTCCATTCCGAACACCTTCGTACAGGGCGTCGAGGAATGAGCGTTCTCCTCCAGCGACTCTAAACCCCATTTCCTCCAAAAACTCAATGACAGGGCGGACAATGACCCGACAGATATAACACGCCATCAATGCCAAGTTTTTTAACCAGACCACAAGCCTGTCCTTCTGGAGTCTCAGCGGGACACACCATGCCCCAATGTGTGTTGTGCAACTGTCGGGTTGGCGATCTTGCCTTCGACCAGTGGTTGTGTTACATCTTAGCAAATGCGACATGTCGAGGCATACGTATAACGATTCAATACCTGCGATACACCAGCTATTTGGATGACATGGACTTCTTTTGATCGCCCCAATTACCGGTGGCATAAAGAGTATTTGAGACGTTCGTAATGGTATTGTTGGCTTGACCGCCAGGAAAGATTGAATTCTTTATGAGCCTCGACGCACTACGTTCTTGTGGTGTCACTAGTTGAACATAACATTCTATAGACCCGCACCTTTTTGCAGATATCGATATACAATCTTTGGTCAATTTCCTGAACAACTACGGAACAGGTTGGCCAGGAGAGGACCAGCAAGATCCAGCCGTTCTTCCCCAAAATGATCACGATCACGAGTTCCTACGCTCCCATAGCAGCGAGAAGCAGACGATTGATCATTACCCGAGAGTACGCCTTCTGGATTCGAGCCTTCTGCATAGACACATGCGGCAACATTTCTCTGGAGAATCTCCTGAGCCATAGCGAAGACGACGCTCGCGGTTCAGACCGGTGGTCGTTCCCACGATACCGATAAAGTCCAACGCGACCTAAACGAGATATAGATATCAATAACAGAGAACGATGAGAAAAACAAACCTCACGATCTGAATCACGAAAGCCATCATCTATGCAAGGTTTGAGCATTTCAGCATTTGGAATCTTGCATGTCATAACAAATGTGTTCGAGAATGTCTTATCCGAGATTACACCCAGGGCACGAAAAACTACCCAGATAGGAATGTCTACCTTTGATGTACGGAATGGTAGCCTCATGACGTTACCCAGCTGCAAGTCAAGGATGTGAATCTGTTATCCTAAGGAACAGAACAGCATACCGAACGTTCCTGCCACGATGGTACAGTTAACTTGGAAACTGACTGATTGTTTTGCCACCTTCTCAACTGCACTTCGAATCTCGCAGAAAGCTTATGGTGATGGCTGGGCCTTGGCAAAACACATAGACATGGTTTGTTGCCATGCGTTCTGCGCAATGAGAACTTTTTCAGAGCCATTGATAATAAAATAGCCTCCAGAGTCGAACGGGCACTCGGTTTAAATCGTACAGATCCTGGTCTTGCAACCACGCAGATACAGAAAGTTGACCGAAGCATAATGGGAACCTAAATTCCGATAGTAGAATCTGGCATAAACAAACTCCATGACATGATGATTCACCTTCCCGATCCACCACTTTTCTCGTATCTTCGGGTGTTTCTTGCGCCTCTGCTTCCACAAAATCTCTCCAGTTGCGCTGCAGGATCCTCCCGCCCAACCATTACTCTTTTTTTCATCTCGATATACAAAGGGGCAGAGTAGTCAAATTGCGCAACCGCGCTTCTTGGGGAAATACTGGGACGACGGAACCATCCGCCTCAGTAACAGTGGGCCGGACAAATAAATCTGTCCAAATTTTGATCTCGTACCGCCTGGAAATGTCTCCGGCATGAAT
>Ga0137414_1242425_pt1 | contig 10121 bp, 14 predicted proteins | sample CZODoug2_1_16fun_FD_122068 | JGI IMG/M metagenome (GOLD analysis project Ga0137414, IMG submission 122068) | Vadose zone soil fungal communities from Angelo Coast Range Reserve, California, USA - CZODoug2_1_16fungal (PacBio error correction) | ecosystem: Environmental > Terrestrial > Soil >... | reverse complement strand
GCTATAGATGAGGCTGGAAGCCGAGGCTGGGAGTGGGCTGTCTATGGAAGAACTTGCAGTGCATTAGCGCTGCAAGTTCTCAAGTGACAATGGGACTTTAACCCCGTAAATTCGCCGTCGGCGCCGTTTGAGCAGTGGAGGTAGCAAGGTTGATGAGGGAGGAGGCTTGAAAATTTCGTCTGGGATGAGATGTCTTTGAAGCGCAGGCAAGGACGACCGTAAGAGCAATAACTGTTCGTAGCTTCCAATGCTTTTCATCGAGTGTGTTATTTGCATGTTGTTGGCAAGCCAAAGCCCTGCGGGATAGATCTATTGTAAAAAACTAGGGTTTAAAATTAGTTTGATAGCCACCAGAAAAACGTAGAATACACTTCGCAGAGCAATTTCTATTTGCCAGCTTTCAAGAAGTTCCATTCATTTCGTTATTTTGTTGAATAATGCCATCTCCGTGAAGTCACGTAACCATTCCTGTCCCACTAATCGACTCTCGGCTTGTTTTGCCTCGTCCAAGTTCGAGGACATTGCCTGCGTGAATCATGTCATTAGTTCAACGATTCACTTGCTTTTTCTCTGTTATTAATGACGGGACTCACCAGCCATGATACCTTTAAAAGGTGAAAAAAATCCGCCTACCCTATGCCCAATCGAACTCGAACCTCGCAGCGAGAGCCAAATATTGAAAGATGTTTTCGGATTGCTCTTTACTCATGTTGGTAAGCGTTTCTGGATTCACAGTATTCTCCGGAGAACATCGCCATTTGAAAGTTCTACTAAATGATTCCAGGCATTATGATACCCAAATTTAAGAAGTAGTAAGTGAAGATTGTAAAGGTGAGACAGAGGAGGATGAATTTTGAGGGTTGAGTTTCATGTTGATGGCCGTGTTTTTCGCGTTCGAGATTTTGGTAGAAGAGATTTACGATTGATGGTGATGTTTGAATGGCCTGGCATTGATGGAAACTACGCCGTATCGCATTTTGCTGGAAAGTCAGCTGGTGGGATCGAGGGGGCGGTTGCGGAATGTTTAATAGATCCTCAGTTTCCGCCTCAAAGGTGAGTTTACACAAGATTTCAATGGCGCGCTATCTCGGTCCATTTAATGGCTACGGGCTTCGGGTAAGCCAGCAACCAGTAATACCTTTCATCGCTTGAGAGATTCCACTGGGTCTGTATCCCCTTCGCTAGCGCTGTCTCGAGTCGTTCAGGTAGCCGCTCTAAACTAAGTCCAAGTCTCGAAGTTATACTTTCCTTCCGGCGAATGCGTCCATGCTTTTCGCCACATGAAGCCTGAAGTATGCAAAGCTTACGAGCGTGAAAACCGTGGCTGATGTTTATTGAACCCACTCAGGATTGAAGGACAGATAGAACAAAAATGATGGCCTTGGAATGTAGGATCTTCCAGCATACAAATTTCGTAAATTTCAAGTAGATGACAATGAAGAAAGCGACAGAACATCTCATCTACTCTTTTCACTTTGAGTCACAATTCCCACGCGGGAACCAATCTAGCCACCCTTATATCCAAAAGATCAATGCAATGCGCCATACCAAAACCAAACCCAGATTCGAGCCGCTCGAAAAACGTACATGCGCAAAGTCAACGCTCAGGACTGTTTCGCTCTGCTTCCTTTCCTCCATCTTTCTCTACCATTTCCAAAAACCTTGCTTTTTTGCCCTCCCCTTTCCTCTGGGGTCGTTGGTGCCTCACTCTCGCGACAGGCTCAAGTGACGGCCCAGGTTTCCAGAAAGCCTTTCAAGGCTTTGTTGCTTCCCTTCTTACTCCGCAAACTCCCAATATCACTCCCATCATTCTTCAACATTGTTGGTTCACAACCTCAGCCCTCTTTCGGGACTGGAACATGACTTTGCACAACCCGATTCTGTTACCGCACGCTCAATGTCCCACTCATCTTTTCGTCATCAATTGCCGATCCTGAGCCCATTTCTGCTTGCATACATCGCCCGTGAAAGTGTTACTTCTCGGCATCCCTGGATTCAAGCCAGCACTGTCCTCCCAATCACCTCTCCCCTGTTTTTCGTCTCCACAATGGCACCAGCGCTTGACCGTCCTTCGAGGGTGTGAGCCTCCAACGGAACAGGGCTGGGTTCTTCTTGCTCGACAGGAAGTGAGAGTCGGAGTGTTGTGGCCACTGACCCGAATCGCCACCCCCGAAAGAATCCTCTCTTAAGACTCCAAGCCATCCAATCTGTCGTCCTTGCCTAGCGCAGGAGCTTTGTTTTTAGACGGAGAGCGGCCGGAATCGGCTTGAGGAGCGAGTTGGTGAATTCTCACCCCTCGCAAAAACTCTGGTCTCGGCCAAAGGCTTTCGCCTTCCGCTGCAGAGCTGGAAACTAGTGTGAGCGTCGTGAAACTTTACTCGATCCACTACCAGAGCTTCCAGGAGGCTTGCTTCTTCGAGCCAGGTCCATCGAATACAGGGCTCACAGTTGGCGCTCGCCACGGTGTGGTAGGAAGGATTGTCGAAGTGAAAGGATATTCATGGCGTTGGTGATGAATCCTCGCAGTGTCGCCGTCTCAGCGATTGACAGTATCTGCGATCTGCTCGAAGCTCACAAGGTCGTCAAGAAGCAACTCATTCAAGGATTCACACCAACGCCATGAATCTTCACTTCGACAATCCTTTCTACCCACCGTGGCGAAGCGCCACTGTGAGCCCTGTATTGATGGACCTGGCTCGAAGAACAAGCCTCTGGTAGCTCTGGTTAGTGGATCGATTTAGTTTACGACAGCTCACACTAGTTTTCCAGTCTGCAGGCGGAAGGCGAAAGCCTATTGCGAGACCAGATGGTGCTTTTTGCGATGGGTGAGAAATTCACCAACTCGCTCTCAAGCCGATTCGGCCGGCTCTCCGTCTAAAAACAAAGCTCCTGCGTAGGCAAAGGACGACAGAATGGATGGCATTGGGAGTCTTAAGAGAGGTTTCATTCGGGTGGTGGCGATTCGGGCAGTGGCCCACAACACTCCGGACTCTCAACTTCTGTCGAGCAGAGAACCCAGCCTGTTCGCGAGGCTCACCACCTCGAAGGACGTCAGCGCTGGTGCCACATTGTGGAGACGAAAACAGGGAGAGGTGATGGAGGACCAGTGCTGGCTTTGATCCAGGGATGCCGAGAAATAACACTTTCACGGCGATGTATCAACAGAAATGGGCTCAGGATCGGCAATTGATGACGAAATGATGAGTGGGACATGAGCGTGCGGTACAGAATCGGGTTGTGCAAGTCATGTTCACAGCCCGAAAGAGGGCTGAGGGTTGTTGAAACCACAATGTTGAAGATGATGGGAGTGATATTGGGAGTTTGCGGAGTAAGAGGGAAGCCAACAAGAGCTTGAAGGCTCTGGAACCTGGGCGTCACTGAGCCTGTCGGGCGAGAGTGAGGCACCAACGACCCCAGAAGGGGAAAGGAAGGGCAAAAGCAACGGTTTTGAAATGGTATAGAAGATGGAGAAAGGAGCAGAGGAAACAGTCCTGAGCGTTGACTTTGGCGCATGTACGTTTTTTCGAGCGGCTCGATCTGGTTTGGTTTTGGTATGGCGCATTGCATGATCTTTTGGATATAAGGGTGGCTAGATTGTTCCCGTGGGAATTGTGATCTCAAGTGAAAAGAGTAGATGAGATGTCTGTCGCTTCTTCATTGTAATCTACTTGAAATTTACGAATTTGTATTGCTTTGGCAAGATCCTACATTCAAGGCCATCATTTTTGTCTATCTGTCCCTTCAATCCTGAGTGGGTTCAATAAACATCAGCCACGGGTTCACGCTCGTAAGCTTTCAATACTTCATGGCTTCATGGATGGCGAAAGCATGGACGCATCGCGGAAGGGAAAGTATAAACTTCGAGACTTGGACTTAGTTTGAGCGGCTACCTAACGACTCGAGGAACAGCCGCTAGCGAAGGGGATACAGACCCAGTGGAATCTTCTCAAGCGATGAAAGTATTACTGCTTGGCTGGCTACCGAAGCCGGTAGACCTTAAATGGACTCGAGATAGCGCGCCATTGAAATCTTGTGGTAAAACTCACCTTTGAGGCGGAAAACTGAGGATCTATTAAACATTCGCAAACCGCCCCCTCGATCCCACCAGCTGACTTTCTCGCCAAATGCCGATTACGGCGTAGTTTCCATCAATGCACCCAAATCAAAACATCACCATCATCGAAATCTCTTCTACCAAAATCTCGAACCGAAAAACCACGGCCATCAACATGAAAACTTCAACCCTCAAAATTCATCCTCCTCTGTTCTCACCTTACAATCTTCACTTACTACTTCTTAATTTGGGTATCATATGCCTGGAATCATTTAGTAGACCTTCAAATGGCGATGTTTTCCGGAGAATACTGTGAATCCATGAACCTTACCACAATGAGTAAAAGAGCATCGACAACATCTTTCAATATTTGGCTCTCGCTGCGAGGTTCGAGTCGATTGGGCATAAAGGGTAGCGGATTTTTTTCACTTTTAAAGGTTATCATGCATGGTGAGTCCCGTCATTATACAGAAGAAAAAGCAAGTGAATCGTGAACTAATGACAATGATTCACAGCAGGCATGTCTCGAACTTGACGGAGCAAAACAAGCGAGAGTCGATTAGTGACAGGAAATGGTTACGTGACTCACGGAAGAAGGCATTATTCACAAAAATACGAATTGGAATTGGAACTTCTTGGAAAGCTGCAACATAAAATGCTCTGCGCGAAGTTGTATTCTACGTTTCTTGTGGCTATCAAACTATTTTTTAAACCCTAGTTTTTTACAATAGATCTATCCCGCAAGGGCATTGCTTGCCAACAACATCAAATAACACACTCGATATGAAAAGCATTGAGCTACGAACAGTTAATTGCTCTTACGGTCGTCCTTGCCTGCCTTCCAAAGACGATCTCATCCCAGACGAATTTCAGCCTCCTCCCTCATCACCTGCTACCTCCCTGTCAAACGGCGCCGACGGCGATTACGGGGTTTAAATTTCCCATTGTCACTGGGAACTTGCACGCCTGCAAGTTTCTCATAGACAGCCCAACTCCTCACACCTCGGCTTCCAGTCATCTACAATACTCTCTAAGCATCCTCTCTCTCTCCTCCGGAAAAAGAGGTCGGAAGCCGAGGCTGTGAGGAGTGGGCTGTCTATGGAGAAACTTGCAGGCGTGCAAGTCTCAGTGACCAATGGGACTTTAACCCCGTATCGCCGTCGGCGCCGTTTTGAGCAGGGAGGTAGCAAGGTTGATGAGGGAGGAGGCTGAAATCGTCTGGGGATGAGATCGTCTTTGGAAGGCAGGCAAGGACGACCGTAAGAGCAATAACTGTTCGTAGCTCAATGCTTTTCATCGAGTGTGTTATTTGATGTTTTGGCAAGCAAATTGCCCTGCGGGATAGATCTTTGTAAAAAAACTAGGGTTTAAATAGTTTGATAGCCACCAGAAAAAACGTAGAATACAACTTCGCAGAGCAATTTTATGTTGCCAGCTTTCCAAGAAGTTCCAATTCATTCGTATTTGTGAATAATGCCATCTTCCGTGGTCACGTAACCATTTCCGTCCACTAATCGACTCTCGCTTGTTTTGCCTCCTTTCAAGTTCGAGACATGCCTGCTGTGAATCATTGTCATTAGTTCAACGATTCACTTGCTTTTTCTCTGTATAATGACGGGACTCACCATGCCATGATACTTTAAAAGTGAAAAAAATCCGCTACCCTTTATGCCCAATCGAAACTCGAACCTCGGCAGCGAGAGCCAAATATTGAAAGATGTTGTCGATGCTCTTTACTCATGTGGTAAGGTTCATGGATTCACAGTATTCTCCGGGAGAACATCGCCATTTGAAAGGTCTACTAAATGATTCCAGGCATATGATACCCAAATTAAGAAGTATAAGTGAAGATTGTAAAGGTGAGACAGAGGAGGATGAATTTGAGGGTTGAAGTTTTCATGTGATGGCCGTGGTTTTTCGGTTCGAGATTTTGGTAGAAGAGATTTCGATGATGGTGATGTTTTGATTTGGGTGCATTGATGGAAACTACGCCGTATCGGCATTTGCTAGGAAAGTCAGCTGGTGGGATCGAGGGGGCGGTTGCGAATGTTTAATAGATCCTCAGTTTCCGCTCAAAGGTGAGTTTACCACAGATTTTCATGGCGCGCTATCTCGAGTCCATTTAAAGGTCTACCGGCTTCGGGTAGCCAGCAAGCCAGTAATACTTTCATCGCTGAGAAAGATTCCACTGGGTCTGTATCCCTTCGCTAGCGCTGTCTCCGAGTCGTTCAGGTAGCCGCTCAAACTAAGCCAAGTCTCGAAGTTTATACTTTCCTTCCGCGAAAATGCGTCCATGCTTCGCCATCCATGAAGCCATGAAGTATTGCAAAGCTTACGAGCGTGAAACCCGTGCTGATGTTTATGAACCCACTCGATTGAAGGGACAGATAGAACAAAAATGATGGCCTTGAATGTAGGATCTTGCCAGCAATCACAAATTCGAAATTTCAAGTAGATACAATGAAGAAGCGACAGACATCTCATCTACTCTTTCACTTGAGATCACAATTCCCACGGGGAACCATCTAGCCACCCTTATATCCAAAGATCAATGCAATGGCCATTACCAAAACCAAAACCCAGATCGAGCCGCTCGAAAAACGTACATGCGCCAAAGTCAACGCTCAGGACTGTTCCTCTGCTCCTTCCTCCATCTTCTCTACCATTTCCAAAACCTTGCTTTTGCCCTTCCCTTTCCTTCTGGGGTCGTTGGTGCCTCACTCTCGCCGACAGGCTCAAGTGACGGCCCAGGTTCCAGAGCCTTCAAGCTCTTGTTGCTTCCCTTCTTACTCCGCAAACTCCCCAATATCACTCCCCATCATCTTCAACATTGTGGTTCACAACCCTCAGCCTCTCTTTCGGACTGTGAACATGACTTCACAACCCGATTTCTGTACCGCACGCTCAATGTCCCACTCATCATTTTCGTCATCATTGCCGATCCTGAGCCCATTTCTGTTGATACATAGCCCGTGAAAGTGTTACTTCTCGGCATCCCTGGATCAAAGCCAGCACTGTCCCTCCCAATACCTCTCCCTGTTTTCGTCTCCACAATGTGGCACCAGCGCTGACCGTCCTTCGAGGTGGTGAGCCTCCAAACGCGAACAGGGCTGGGTTCTCTGCTCGACAGAAGTTGAGAGTCGGATGTTGTGGCCACTGCCCGAATCGCCACCCCGAAGAATCCTTCTTAAGACTCCCAAGCCATCCAATCTTCGTCCTTGCCTAGCGCAGGAGCTTTGTTTTTAGACGGAGAGCCGGCCGAATCGGCTTGAGAGCGAGTTGTGAATTCTCACCCCTCGCAAAACCATCTGGTCTCGCAATAGGCTTCGCCTTCGCCTGCAGAGCTGGAAAACTAGGTGAGCTGTTCGTGAAACTACTCGAATCCACTACCAGAGCTTCCCAGGAGGCTTGTTCTTCGAGCCAGGTCCATCGAATACAGGGCTCACAGTGGCGCTCGCCACGGTGGTAGAAAGGATTGTCGAAGTGAAAGGATTCATGGCGTTGGTGATGAATCCTCGCAATGATCTGCGTTCTGTGACAGTATCTTGATCGAGATCGAGCCAGATCGAGATACGTCATGCTGAACGGCGACGCTGCGAGGATTCATCACCAACGCCATGAATCCTTTCACTTCGACAATCCTTTCTACCACCGTGGCGAGCGCCACTGTGAGCCCTGTATTCGATGGACCTGGCTCGAAGAACAAGCCTCCTGGAAGCTCTGGTAGTGGGAATCGAGTAGTTTCACGACAGCTCACACTAGTTTCCAGCTCTGCAGGCGGAAGGCGAAAGCCTATTGCCGAGACCAGATGGTTTTTGCGAGGGGTGAGAATTCACCAACTCGCTCTCAAGCCGATTCGGCCGGCTCTCCGTCTAAAAAAAAAGCTCCTGCGCTAGGCAAAGGACGACAGATTGGATGGCTTGGGAGTCTTAAGAGAGGATTCTTCGGGGGTGGCGATTCGGGCAGTGGCCACAACACTCCGGACTCTCACTTCTGTCGAGCAGAGAACCCAGCCCTGTTCGCGTTGGAGGCTCACCACCTCGAAGGACGGTCAGCGCTGGGTGCCACATTGTGGAGACCGAAAACAGGGGAGAGGTGATTGGGAGGACAGTGCTGGCTTTGATCCAGGGATGCCGAGAAGTAACACTTTCACGGGCGATGTATCAACAGAAATGGGCTCAGGATCGGCAATTGATGACGAAAATGTATGAGTGGACATTGAGCGTGCGGTAACAGAATCGTTGTGCAAGTCATGTTCACAGTCCCGAAAGAGAGGCTGAGGGTTGTGAACCACAATGTGAGATGATGGGAGTGATATTGGGAGTTTGCGGAGTAGTGATAAGAGGAAGCAACAAGAGCTTGAAGGCTCTGGAACCTGGGCCGTCACTTGAGCCTGTCGGCGAGAGTGAGGCACCAACGCCCCAGAAGGGAAAGGGAAGGGCAAAGCAAGGTTTGGAAATGGTAGAGAAGATGGAGGAAAGGAGCAGAGGAAAACAGTTCCTGAGCGTTGACTTTGGCGCATGTACGTTTTTCGAGCGCCTCGATCTGGGTTGGTTTTGGTATGGCGCATTGCATTGATCTTTGGATATAAGGGTGGCTAGATTGGTTCCCCCGTGGGAATTGTGATCTCAAGTGAAAAGAGTAGATGAGATGTCTGTCGCTTCTTCATTGTATCTACTTGAAATTTACGAATTTGTATTGCTGGCAAGATCCTACATTCAGGCATCATTTTTGTTCTATCTGTCCCTTCAATCCTGAGTGGGTTCATAAACATCAAGCCACGGGTTTCACGCTCGTAAGCTTTGCAATAATTCATGGCTCATGGATGGCGAAAGCATGGCGCATTCGCGGAAGGAAAGTATAAACTTCGAGACTTGGACTTAGTTTTGAGCGGCTACCTGAACGACTCGAGACAGCGCTAGCGAAGGGGATACAGACCCAGTGGAATCTTCTCAAAGCGATGAAAGTATTACTGGCTTGCTGGCTACCCGAAGCCGTAGACCTTAATGGACTCGAGATAGCGCGCCATTGAAATCTTGTGGTAAACTCACCTTTGAGGCGGAAAAACTGAGGATCTATTAAACATTCGCAAACCGCCCCCTCGATCCACAGCTGACTTTCCTAGCAAATGGCCGATACGGCGTAGTTTCCATCAATGCACCCAAATCAAAACATCACCATCATCGAAATCTCTTCTACCAAATCTCGAACCGAAAACCACGGCATCAACATGAAAACTTCAACCTCAAATTCATCCTCCTCTGTCTCACCTTTACAATCTTCACTTACTACTCTAAATTGGGTATCAATATGCCTGGAATCTTTAGTAGACCTTTCAAATGGCGATGTTCTCCGGAGAATACTGTGAATCCATGAACCTTACCACATGAGTAAAGAGCATCGACAACATCTTTCATATTTGGCTCTCGCTGCGAGGTTCGAGTTCGATTGGCATAAGGGTACGGATTTTTTTCACTTTAAAGGTATCATGGCATGGTGAGTCCCGTCATTATACAGAGAAAAAGCAAGGAATCGTTGAACTAATGACAATGATTCACAGCAGGATGTCTCGACATTGACGGAGGCAAAACAAGCGAGAGTCGATTAGTGGGACAGAAATGGTTACGTGATCACGGAAGATGGCATTATTCACAAAATACGAATGAATTGGAACTTCTTGGAAAAGCTGGCAACATAAAATTGCTTTGCGAAGTTGTATTCTACGTTTTCTGTGGCTATCAAACTATTTAAACCTAGTTTTTTACAATAGATCTATCCCGCAGGGCATTTGCTGCCAACAACATCAAATAACACACTCGATGAAAAGCATTGAGCTACGAACAGTTATTGCTCTTACGGTCGTCCTTGCCTGCCTTCAAAGACGATCTCATCCCCAGACGAATTTCAGCCTCCTCCCTCATCAACCTTGCTACCTCCCTGCTCAACGGCGCCGACGGCGATTACGGGGTTAAAGTCCATTGTCACTGAGAACTGCACGCCTGCAAGTTTCTCCATAGACAGCCCACTCCTCACAGCCTCGGCTTCCAGCCTCAATCTATAGCTCTCC
>Ga0137414_1200075_pt1 | contig 10206 bp, 10 predicted proteins | sample CZODoug2_1_16fun_FD_122068 | JGI IMG/M metagenome (GOLD analysis project Ga0137414, IMG submission 122068) | Vadose zone soil fungal communities from Angelo Coast Range Reserve, California, USA - CZODoug2_1_16fungal (PacBio error correction) | ecosystem: Environmental > Terrestrial > Soil >... | reverse complement strand
GGTGCTGGCTTTCCTGCTGAGGGATTACAAGCGCGAAGCATTCTGTTCCAACTCAAAGGAGAAGCGTTGTGGAGCGCTTTGGGCTTCTCAGGCGTTTATTCTTGCCATCGTCATCGTGGTTAGGTGCGTCTGGGTCATGACCTAACGGTGTTCTGGTCAGATGATTAAGCCGCGCTCGGTCCCCGTTGCCAAAGAAACGCAATCGGGATTTTGGTCTCCTGGTTCGTGGAATGGCGCGGATTGGTAACGCTTGCAACAGCGTTCGCGTTGCAGAGGATTTTCCCGCACGTGACGTAATCGTTTCTCTAGTGCATTTACGTCGTTCTGGGTACTTTGGTGATACAGGGACTGACGATCAGCCATTGATTAGTTGATACGGATTGATCCTCGACAATCTAATTGACCAGGAGAATCGTGTGCGCGCGAAACGCCATGATTCGATGGCCCGCAGTTGCCACCTCTGGCACATCTGGTCGGGAGTAAAAGGCAGCCATGGCAGTGAGGACGGGAATACGAAGGCGGTAAGAAGACTAATCAAATGATTCCACAAGACCACATGCCGTATACCGAATACGACCGATACGGTTAAAGGCGATTGCAGCAGAACGGCGAGTGCTGGCTGAATTGCGAAGTGATGGCCAAATCAACCGATGATGCTTTTCATCGCTGGAGGGGAACCGACTGGGCTGAAAACTGAGTGCTACTCCACAAGCGATCTTGGATGTTGAGCACTTAGGAAGGCGTTTGAGAAATAACTTTCCGTTTTGGCAACCAGTGGAAATAAGAGACAATCCAGCCGAAGGGCACAAAGATAAGCACGAATAGAAAGAGGTTTCAGTTTTGAGTTTAGCAGTCCCAGGGACTAACCAGTGGTTCTTACTGAAAACTGCAAACTCAAATCTGTCTTATCTTTGTGTCCCTTAGAAGAAGCATTTTTTCACTTTTTAGTCGTATACAATCGTTTAGCCTTCGGACTCGCCGTGCTCACGTAACCAAAGCGTACGCTCCGAGCGTCTCGCCCCGGCTGCTTGTAATAACGACTAAAAGCAAAAACGCTCTAAGTGTTCTTGCGTGATTGATTTTTCTTTCCTCGTCTCCAAACAAACGGAAAGTCATTTACTAAGGATATCCTCAAGGGGCAGCGTCCGAAACATTCGTACTATGTCTTTCTATTATGGCGTAATTGAATTAGAAACGGAAATTTCAAGGAGGAGATCCCGCCAATCCCCCAATTGGAATCGGGCCAGCGATACGTAGCCCCAAATACTTGAGCGGGTCCAAGGCAGGACGGCCGACAAACTCTTGGAAAAGTGGTAAGAATGGTTAGTCTCTAACTGTAAATGATCTTTTTCCGTGAAATTACAAGACAAATTGTCCTGGTCTTCTTTTTCAAACATTAATTCAAGCACACTTCTTAATTGCGTCTTGAGCCAGTCCACTGTCTTCCGCAAGAAGACGGTAACCACATCTTCTAACTTGCCGCAGTCCACAGTAGACGAAGCAACAACCGGTATGCACGCGCGATAAGCATTAAGGAGGACTCGTGATTGTGCTCAACAAATGCGGGAGAACAACCATGTCCGCCTGATCGAAGCACTCTGTTCGGCTGCAACTTTCGTGTCCGAACGCCTTTCCAGAAATCAGGGCCTTCCAGTTCTGAGCCCGATAGCAGGAGTTTCGATATCCAGACCCTTAACGGCATGCCGCATTTGCAAATACGCACCCTTCCTACCGACAGTCGGACCAGGGGAATCCGATTCTCGTTTACGTGCTGTTATCTCTTTTGGTTTCGTTATACTCTGTTAGGGATCTTCCAGTCGAATAGAAATCGATTTGTCATTATACAATTCGGCAATCTCAGGCGTGAGGAGTAATGATTCTTTCGAGCATTCTTCACGCTTGTTGCTCCATCGCCACTAGAACATTGTCCAGCCCGAAAATCCCGCAAGGGTTTTGCTCTCCGGTGCAAACGCAGACGCTGATCAAGCCTTTCGTGCAGTCTTTCAATCGGCATAGCAGTCATCAGGACATCAAACGTTCGCCACCCCAAATGCCCGTCCGCGCGCAAAGGTACGGAAGCAATTGGCTGCATAACCAAATATGAGAAAACAATCATAAGTCAGTCGAGATCCATAACTGACGGCCAGTCTTTTCATGAAACGCAAGCTGATTGCGTTGTCTGGTCAGCGCCTGTAAAGAAGAGCAAGTTTTCTTGACCTATATGCTCGGAGGGCAGCGTCAGTAACCGGCTTTCGGAGATTTTATGAAATACATGACGTCGTCCAGCCTATAGTTTTGGCTTTCTAAAATCTCTTGCCGTTTATTGGGAGAAACATTTCGTCCCGGTCAGTTTAGCCGGATGTTATGTAATCATCGAATTCCCGTGAACGAAGTCATTCGACAAGAAACGCCGTTCGCCAAACCTTTTTTTACGCAACTGTACTGATGCTTTGAAGCCACGATTCGACACCGCAACTCGCGCAGCTATGCGGACCCTGTCCCATCAAGGGAAGAATGGACTTTGATGGCTTGGCGGGCTGTTTCGGATGATCGGCTGAAGCACCTCTGAATTTAAACGATAAGGGAATCGGCCGACAGCGAGGCCTCGATTCTGAAAAGCCCTTATCTGATTTAAAAGCGCAAATCGACATAGTTCACAAAAACACGGTGGCATCGCGATCGGTTTCAAGCCAAGCGATCCAGGAATAACCCTGCGTGTGAGCGTGTCGTTCGAACAAATTTCAAATCCGGCGCGGCATCGCGGCGTATAAAGCGCGTTCGAGAGTTGACACAAAACCTCCGCCAAATATTTCGGAATGATGCAACCTTCACTGGAGCTCTCGCCCTTCAAACATAACCTTTTAAACTTGCTGGTATGACCCAGTTGTGCCAGAAACTAAGAGAACTTCCGGCAGGGATTCAACGCGCGTCAAGGCGACGGATTGCTACTTCGCAGGTTCTGGACTTTACCGGCTATCAGATGCTCCTCCGCCGGGTTGTTTCCCCTTCCACAAATCGGACCACCGATTCCGATAATACTTGTTTGTCCCTCCATGGATTGGGCCAATCGAAAACCTTTGCTCTCTCTAGTTAAGAGAATTCTTACCGCTCTGTATAGTTGAAGCCACGGTCACTTTTTGCTCGAAAAGACAAGAGCATCGATTCTAACTCGGCGTGAGTTTTTTGGGTTCGTCCGGTCTTTGATGCCCACTTAAAGCCTCGAGATTGATGCCATATAAAATGCGCCTCTGCAATCCACTGATTTGCTATTGGAATGAATATAGACGCGAATTCGTCCACGGAAAGTAATGTGGCTACCCTCAGAATAGTTGCGTGATTTGAACAGTCCTGGCTGGTAGCGATCTTTAGCGGTTGAGGAGGCGAGAGATGGTGCAAACCCTGAAAAAAGACTCCAATCGCACGAAGGGCACGAAGCAGCACATAAAAAAGGAAAAAGAAGACCAGTTTTTTTTTTTTTGAGTTTTTTGCAGTTTTCAGTAAGAACACTGTTCTCCTTTGTGTTCGCTTAGTGTCCTTCGTGGATTGCATTTTCTTGCCAGGTCCTCAAGAAACGGGAAGTTATTTCTAAACAGTCCTTAGCTTGGAATTGGTTAGAATTTTGACGCTACTTCTATTGGTTTGGATCAATTTATACTGTTTGCCTGTTGGCAATGCCGAGACGTCACGCACCCCAATGCCGCAATCCCGCCAGAGTGTCACCGGATTTAACAAATGTACGTGTACCCCAACGCAGAAACTATCGGTTGAAGTGTCGGTTGTGAAATTCGTGCTCGCTGAGCCTTCCGCTTGTGTTGTCACTGGTAGTATCCGTGGTTACTGTGGCTTCCCGGACTGGATCGATTGGCAGAAAACCGCGTCAAAGCTGACTAGCCGTCGCCATTAAAAATAGTTGGTGGTCTACATTCCCATTAACGCCCGCCGCAGGTACATGATTGTGAATACTGCAAATTCCATGTTGTCCAGCCACTCAGGAAATCTTTGGCGAAGACACGTCGTAATTGGCGATCCACAGCGGATAAGAACCAAAATTGGGAATCAAGTGAGGGCATTCCAGACGAGGCATTGGTATAAATCATCGGTCGGATACCCAATTTTTGTTCTACTGTATGCAAGGCCAGGTATGAACGCCGCTGATTACCGTAGTATTGGATGCCCCAAAATCGATTCCAATGTCAATTACCGGCGGTTAAATCGCCAAGCGACACCTGCGCAACCTGTAGAAAATGATTTGCCTGAGCGGGCCGCGTCCTGATCGTCATGAAAAAATGATAGGCTTCCACGGATTATTCCGGCGGCTTTTCATCGCGGCCCAAGTAGTGGCAAATTGGTGATCGGTTGAGTCTGTGCTTTTCGTTGCCTTTGCATATGGGGGGGGGGGCGAAACAACTTTACCGGCGGTCTTTACATTTCCCCAATCAACTGTGCCCTGGTAAATCGACACGTCAATTCCTTGCAGATTTGCGGATGAATCCATTAGAACGGCATAACGTTCCTCACATTGTCGGTATTTGCGCTGAAAATACTGCTCAGATATGAAGAAGATTAACATTGCAAACGAAAATTACAGTCGAACGATTTCGGGATCGGTCTACTCACTTAAGGGCTTGTTAAGAAAATTAACTTTACCGTTTGTTCGAGATCATGGAAAGAAGAACCAATGCCACGAAGGACACGAAGGAACACAAAGATAAGAACACGTATTGAGTTTGCCAGTTTTTCAGTAAGAACACTGGTTAGGTCTCTGGAATGTAAACTCAAAACTGAAAACTATTTTCTCTTCGTGCTTCGTGTGCTTCGTGGATTGTTTCCCGGCCTTGCTGACAGGTCTTCCAGACCCTAAAAAGCGAAAAAATTATTATTTACGGTGATCATGGAATATTTTCCAGAGATTTGATGCGTTTCTTAACCTCGTGCTGACCGCCGGGTGTAAGAATTGGTTTGAGTTCGGCATCGGGAGTAACTGGCGAATGGGCAATGGCTAGCATTCAGCGCAAGAACAACCCAGCGAAAGTTTAATTTCCCTGATGCCCAAGCGCTGAAAGAAGACCCCATTATGTATTTTTTGGGAGGAATAACCTGGGAGTGTCTGCTTTGACTGAAAAGTCGCTAATATCTGGCGACGCAAAGAATTTCGAAATGAGTCTTACGATAGACGACGCCGCCGACCGCTACCTCCATCAAAACCATAACGTGCAAATCTTTAGCACAGTAGAAATGATATTCTTAATTCGCTTCCGGTTCACACGCAATGATGGAAGGGTAGCGTCGGCGCGCTCGTCTATCGTAAGACTCATTCGAAATCTTTGCGTCGCCAGCATATAGCGACTTTTCAGTCAAAGCAGACACTCCAGGTTATCCTCCCAAAAATACATAATGGGGTCTTCTTTCCAGCGCTGGCATCAGGGAATAACTTCCTGGGTTGTCTGGTTGAATGCTAGCCATGCCCATTCGCCAGTTACTCCCGATGCGAACTCAACCAATTCTACACCCGGCGGTCAGCACGCAGGTTAAGAACGCATCAAATCTCTGGAAAATATTCCATGATCACCGTAAATAATAATTTTCGCTTTGGTCTGGAGACCTGTCAGCAAAGGCCCGGGGAAAAATCACGAAGCACACGAAGCACGAAGAGAAAATAGTTTTCAGTTTTGAGTTTACAGTCAGAGACTAACCAGTGTTCTTACTGAAACTGGCAAACTCAATACTGTCTTATCTTTGTGTTCCTTCGTGTCCTTCGTGGATGGTTCTTCTTTCCATGTCTGAACAAACGGAAAGTTATTCTTAACAAGCCCTAAGTGAGTAGACCGATCCCGAAATCGTTCGACTGTATTTTCGTTTGCATGTTAATCTCTTCATATCTGAGCAGTATTCAGCGCAAATACCGACATGTGAGGGACGTTATGCCGTCTAATGATCATCCGCAATCGGCAGGAATTGACGTGTCGCATTACCAGGGCACAGTTGATTGGGGAAAGGTAAAGACCGCCGGTAAGTGTCGCCTTTGCAAAGGGACAACCGAAAGCACAGACTCAACCGATTCACAATTTGCCACTAACTGGGCCGCGATGAAAGCCGCCGGAATAATCCGTGGAGCCTATCATTTTTTTCATGACGATCAGGACGCGGCCGCTCAGGCAAATCATTTTCTACAGGTTGCGCAGGTTGTCGCTGGCGATTTACGCCGGTAATTGACATGAATCCGATTTTGGGGCATCCAAATACTACGGTAATCAGCGGCGTTCAGACCTGGCTTGATACAGTAGAACAAAAAATTGGGTATCCGACCGATGATTTATACCAATGCCTCGTTCTGGATGCTCACTTGAATTCCAATTTGGTCTTTTCCGCTGTGGATCGCCAATACGACGTGTCTTCGCCAAAGATTCCTGGTGGCTGGACCAACATGGAATTTTTGGCAGTATTTCACAATCAGGTACCTGCGGCGGGGTAATGGAAATGTAGACACCAACTATTTTAAATGGGACGGCTAGTCAGCTTGCGGCGTTTCTGCAATCGATCCAGTCCGGGCAAGCCACCAGTAACACGGATACTACCAGTGACAACACAAGCGGAAGTCAGCGAGCACGAAATTCCACAACCGACACTTCAACCGATAGTTCTGGCGGTGGGTACACCGTACATTGTTAAATCCGGTGACACTCTGGGCGGGATTGCGGCCAGTTTTGGGGTGACAGTCTCGGCATTGCAACAGGCAAAAGTATAAATGATCCAAACAAATAGAAGTAGGTCAAATTCTAACCATTCCAGCTAGGGACTTGTTTAGAAATAACTTCCGTTTCTTGAGGACCTGGAAGAAAATGCAATCCACGAAGGCACTAAGGAACACAAAGGGAGAACAGTGTTCTTACTGAAAACTGCCAAAACTCAAAACTGTCTTCTCTTTGTGCTGCTTCGTGCCCTTCGTGGATTGAGTCTTTTTTTCAGGTTTGCCATCTCTTCCGCCTCTCAACCGCTAAGATCGCTACCAGCCAGGACTGTTCAAATCACGCAACTATTCTGAGGGTAGCCCATTATTCCGTGACGAATTCGCGTCTATATTCATCCAATAGCAATCAGTGGATTGCAGAGGGCGCATATATGGAATCAATCTCGAGGCTTAAGTGGGTCATCAAAGACCGGACGATCCCAAAAAACTCACCCGAGTAGAATCGATGCTCTTGTCTTCGAGCAAAAGTGACCGTGCTTCAACTATACAGAGCGGTAAGAAATCTCTAACTAGAGAGACGCAAAGGTTTTAGATTGGCCAATCCATGGAGGGACAAACAGTATTATCGGAATCGGTGTCCGATTTTGTGGAAGGGAAACAACCCGGCGGAGGAGCATCTGATAGCCGGTAAAGTCCAGAACCTGCGAGTAGCAATCCGTCGCCTTGACGCGTTGAAATCCCTGCCGGAAGTCTCTTCAGTTTCGGCACAACTGGGTCATACCAGCAAGTTAAAAGGTTATGTTGAAGGCGAGAGCTCCGATGAAGGTTGCATCATTCCGAATATTGGCGGAGGTTTGTGTCAACTCTCGAACGCGCTTTATGACGCCGCGATGCGCGGCGGATTTGAAATGTCGAACGACACGCTCACACGCAGGTGATTCCTGGATCGCTGGCTGAAACCGATCGCGATGCCACCGTGTTTTTGGAACTAGTCGATTTGCGCCTTAAATCAGATAAGGCTTTCAGAATCGAGGCTCGCTGCGGCCGATTCCCTTATCGTTAAATTCCGAGGTGCTTCAGCCGATCATCCGAAACAGCCCGCCAAGCCATCAAAGTCCATTCTTCCCTTTGAGGACAGGGTCGCATAGCTGCGCGAGTTGCGGTGTCGATCGTGCTTCAGAAGCATCAGTACAGTTGCGGAAAAAAAGTTTGGGCGAACGGCGTTTCTTGTCGATGACTTCGTTCCGGAATTCGATGATTACATAACATCGGCTAAACTGACCGGGACGAAATGTTTCTCCCATAAACGGCAGAGATTTAGAAAGCCAAACTATAGCTGGACGACGTCTGTATTTCATAAAATCTCCGAAAGCCGGTTACTGACGCTGCTCCGAGCATATAGGTCAAGAAACTTGCTGTACAGGGCGCGACCAGACAACGCATCAGCTTGCGTTTCATGGAAAGACTGGCCCGTCAGTTATGGATGCTCGACTGACTTATGATGTTTCTCATATTGTGGTTATGCAGCAATTGCTTCCGTACCTTTGCGCGACGGGCATTGGGTGGCCGAACGTTTGATGTCCTGATGACTGCTATGCCGATTGAAAGACTGCACGAAAGGCTTGATCAGGCGTCTGCGTTGCACCCGAGAGCAAAACCTGCGGATTTTCGGGCTGAAATGTTCTAGTGCGATGGAGGCAAAAGCGTTGAAGAATGCTCGAAAGATCATTACTCCTCACGCTGAGATTGCCGAATTGGTATAATGACAAATCGATTCTGATCGACTGGAAGATCCCTAACAGAGTAACGAAACCAAAAGAGATTACAGCACGTAAACCGAGAACGATTCCCTGGTCCGACTGTCGGTAGGAAGGGTGCGTATGAAATGCGGCATGCCGTTAAGGGTCTGGATATCGAACTCCTGCTATCGGGCTCAGAACTGGAAGGCCTGATTTCTGGAAAGGCGTTCGGACACGAAAGTTGAGCCGAACAGAGTTGCTCGAACAGGCGGACATGGTTGTTCTCCCGGCATTTGTGAGGGCACATCACGAGTCCTCCTTAATGCTATCGCGCGTGCATACCGGTTGTTGCTTCGTCTACCTGTGGACTGGCAAGTTAGAAGATGTGGTTACCGTCTCTTGCGGAGACGTGACTGGGCTTCAAGACGCAATTAAGAGTGTGTTGAATAATGTTTGAAAAAAGAGACCAGAATTTTCTGTAACACTTCACGGAAAAGATCATTACAGTTAGAGACTAACCATTCTTACACTTTTCCAAGAGTTTGTCGGCGCGTCCTGCTGACCGCTAAGTATTTGGGCTACGTATCCTGGCCCGATCCAATGGGGGATTGGGCTGGATCTCCTCCTTGAAATTCCGTTCTAATTCAATACGCCATAATGAAAGACATAGTACGAATGTTTTCGACGTGCCTGAGGATATCTTAAGAAATGACTTTCCGTTGTTGGAGACGAGGAAAGAAAATCCAATCCACGAAGACACTAGAGCGTTGCTTTTAGTCGTATACAAGGCAGCCGGGCGATGACGCTCGGAGCCGTACGCTTTGGTACGTGAGCACGGCGAGTCCGAAGGCTAACGATGTATACGACTAAAGTGAAAATGCTCTAAGGGAACACAAAGATAAGACAGTTTTTGAGTTGCGTTTTCAGTAAGAACACTGGTTAGTCCTGGACTGTAACTCAAACTGAAAACCTCTTTCTATTCGTGCTTCTTTGTGCCCTTCGTGGATTGTCTCTTATTTCCATGGTTTGCCAAAACGGAAGTTATTTTCCAACGCCTCCCTAAGTGCTCAAACATCTCAAGATCGCTTGTGGGAGTAGCACTCAGTTCAGCCCAGTCGAGTTCCCCTTCCAGCGATGAAAGCATTCATCGTTGATTTGGCCATCATTCGCAATTCAGCCAGCACTCGCCGTTCTGCTGCAATCGCCTTTAACCGTAATCGGTCGTATTCCGTATCGGATTGTGGTTCTTGTGGATCATTGATTAGTCTTCTACCGCTTCGTATTCCTTCCTCACTGCCATGGCTGCCTTACTCCGACCATGTGCCAGAGTGGCAACTGCGGCATCGATCATGGCGTTTCGCGCGCCACACGATCTCCTGGTCAATAGAATTGTCGGGATCAATCCGTATCAACTTAATCAATGGTCTGATCGTCAGTCCCTGTATCACCAAAGTACCAGAACGACTGTAAATGCACTGAGAACGATTACGTCACGGTGCGGAAAATCCTCTGGCAACGCGAACGCTGTTGCAAAGCGTTTACCAATCCGCGCATTCCACACCAGGAGACCAAAAGCCCGATGCGTTTCTTTGGCAACGGGACCGAGCGCGGCTTAATCCATCTGACCAGAACACCGTAGGTCATGACCCAACGCACCTACCACGATGACGATGGCAAGAATAACGCCTGAGAAGCCCAAAGCGCTCCATCAACGCTTCTCCTTTGAGTTGGAACAGAATGCTTCGCGCTTGTAATCCATCAGCAGGAAAGCCAGCACAT
>Ga0137414_1017918_pt1 | contig 10268 bp, 10 predicted proteins | sample CZODoug2_1_16fun_FD_122068 | JGI IMG/M metagenome (GOLD analysis project Ga0137414, IMG submission 122068) | Vadose zone soil fungal communities from Angelo Coast Range Reserve, California, USA - CZODoug2_1_16fungal (PacBio error correction) | ecosystem: Environmental > Terrestrial > Soil >... | reverse complement strand
GAACGATCGATCGTCGCGTGACACGACGGCCGCCCCCGATCCGACGCCGCCCAGCCGATCGACCGATTCGTCCAGCCGCGGCCCGGCCGACGACAGCAACGCGGCGGGCTCCGACGGCAAAACCCGCGCATCGCGCTCCAACGACAGCAAGAAAGACACCGCGAAAGCCGACGACGGCAAATCCGCCGACAAGAGTTCGACCGACAAGAATTCGGCCGACAATGCTTCGGCGACCGATCCGGGCGCGGCAGCCGCCCAAAACGGAACGCCGCTCGTGCTCAATCCGGTCGCGACCGCCATTCCCGTAAGCGCCGATCTGGCCAACGGAGCCGCTTCGGGCGCAGCCGGCACATCCAGTAATTCCCCTGCGATCACAGCCGCGGCCACCGCCGCCGGCTCGGCGACGGCAGCGACGGCCGGCGCGACAGCGGCGCAGGCGCAGGCCCAGATGCAGGCGGGTGTCGGAGTGCCCTCCACGGCGGCCAACGGCACCGACACGACCGCAACCACGCCGACGAAGCAACCCGCCACGACCGATACGTCGGGAAAGCAGACCGCGGCAACGGCCATTGCCGCCGCCGCGACCGACGATGTCGCCGTAGCAACGGCTGGCGCAGCCCCCGGCGCGGCGGCGGCGAAGGCCGCGACGGGCCTGAAGACTCCCGCCGCGTCGCCAACGAAAACGTCCGCGTCGGCAAAAGCATCCAACGGCGTGGCCGATACGACGGCTTCGACGGCCAACGCGCTGGCCGAGCCCGGCCAGGGCAGAGCCGCGGCACCAACGGCCGTGACCGGCCAGGGCGACACCGGCCAGGGCGACACCGGCAATGGCGACACCGGCAATGGCGCCGGCGATTCGACAAAATCTCCCGGCACGGCATCGCCGCCGGCCGCGACTGCCTCGCCCCACGAGCATTCTTCTCTGCTCGCCACCGCGCCGGCCGCGACCACGCCGCTCGATGCGAGCGCGCAGGCCGCCGCCGCGATGCCGCAACAGCTTTCGTCCGTGACACCTCCTACCGCCGCAGGCCCGGTCAGCGTGACACCGGCGACCGGCGCGCCCGTGCCGGTGAGCGGGCTCGCGGTCGAGATCGTGGCCTCGTTAAGGGGCGGCAACACCCATTTCGAGGTCCGGCTCGATCCGGCGGAACTCGGCCGCATCGATGTCCGCATCGATGTCGACCGCAGCGGCCAGGTCACCTCGCATCTGACGGTCGAGAAGCCGGAAACCCTGACGATGTTGCGGCAGGACGCCCCTCAACTGCAGCAGGCGTTGAACGACGCCGGATTGAAGACCAGCAGCGGCGGCCTGCAGTTCAGCCTGCGCGACCAAACGTCGTCCAACCAGAACAACGGCAACAACAATAATCAGTCAGGCGCCCAGGCGCAGCGGCTGATCGTCAGCAACGAAGAGAGCGCGCCCGCACTTGTCGCCGGACGATCCTACGGCCGCATGGTGGGATCGAGCGGCGGCATCGACATCAGGGTCTGAGGAGACGAAACATGGCGTCGACAGATGCAATCACGGCAAGCCCGGTCGTTTCCGGCACCACGCCTTCGACCGCGTCCTCAAGCTCGAGCTCAAGCAGCAGCTTGGACTCCACCAGCACCACGCTGGCCGGGAACTTCCAGACCTTCTTGACGCTCTTGACCACGCAATTGCAGAACCAGAACCCGCTCGATCCGCTGGATACCAACCAGTTCACCCAGCAGCTCGTCGAGTTCGCATCCGTCGAGCAACAGCTCAAGACCAACGATCAACTGACCACCCTGGTCTCGCTGCAACAGACCACCCAGGCGACGCAGGCGCTGGGCTTCGTCGGCAAGACCGCCGTCGTCAGCGGCAACACCGCCGCCCTTACCAGCTCGTCGGCGACCTGGCAGCTCAACGTTCCCTCAGCCTCGACGGTGAACATCTCGATCGCCAACAGCCAGGGCCAAACCGTTTTCACGGGCAACTATCCGGCGAACGCCGGCAACGGCCAGCCCTTCACCTGGAACGGCCAGGGCAATGACGGCACGCAGTGGCCGGATGGCCAATACACGATGACGGCGACGGCCGCGGACAGTTCGGGCAATCCCGTCGCCATCGCCACGCAGGTCGGAGGCACGGTCTCCTCCGTCGATCTCACCCAGACGCCGCCGCTGCTGTCGATCAACGGCCAGAGCTACACCGTCAGCCAGATCAAGAGCATCGGCACCTAGCCCTCATTCGCAACAAGGCGCGGTTTTTCTTTCAACCGACAGCGGCAAAGTGGCGGCATCGAGATTCCGTTCGAACCACAGTCCAGCCGCAATGTTCGCGGTCCGGCCCAAAAGCTTAAGAAAGAGCCCGAAGTAGTTAACAAACAGGCTTAACAAACAATTAATCGTCGCTGATCCGCCGGTCCGCCAGCCCCGCGCCCGGTCTATTGCAAGCATTTTCAAGGAGAATCTTATTGAAGCCGTATGCTTAGGCAAATTTTAAGCCGCGGCGCGTAGGTTGGCACAGTGAGTTCAGTGGTTAAGAGTTTGTGAGTACGCCATGACAGAACCCCATCGTCCGAGGGTGAAATACGTCATCGGGCCTGACGGCAGCCCGCTAACGATTGCCGACCTGCCCGCGCCCGGCACCAAACGTTGGGTCATCCGCCGCAAGGCCGAGGTTGTCGCCGCCGTGCGCGGAGGCCTTCTCTCCCTCGAGGAGGCCTGCAGCCGATATACGCTGACGGTCGACGAATTTCTTTCTTGGCAATTCTCGATCGATCAACACGGTCTGGCGGGCCTGCGCACCACCCGTATTCAGCAATATCGCCAATAAACGCCGTCGCGATCGCGACGACATTTAAAAAAATCGGCCTCGTTTCGCGAGGTCGATTTTTTTCACGTTTGCAGTTTCGCCGTACCCCTTAACCTCCGTTAACCATATTGAAACCTTCCCATAGGCAATAATTGCCCACTCGGCCGATTGGCGCCGAATCTCTGGGGCAGTCGTGTGCAAGGTCTCGTTGACTTTCTGAAGGGTTTGGGCGCTGCCCGACTGATGGCGATGATGGCGGTGACAGCCGCCCTCATCGGCTTCTTTGCTTTTGTCATCATGCGCGTCACCACGCCGCAGATGACCACGTTATTCACCGATCTCAGCATGGAGGACTCCTCCAGCATCATCAAAGACCTCGAACGCCAAGGCATCCCCTTCGAGATGCGCAACGAGGGCAGCGTGATCCTGGTGCCCAAGGACAAGGTGACGCGGCTGCGCATGAAGCTAGCCGAGGGCGGCCTGCCGAAGGGCGGCGGGGTCGGCTACGAGATCTTCGACAAATCCGACGCGCTCGGCACCACGAGCTTCGTGCAGAACATCAATCATCTGCGCGCGCTGGAGGGCGAACTGGCCCGCACCATCCGCGCCATCGACCGCATTCAGGCGGCGCGGGTGCATCTGGTGCTGCCGGAACGGCCGCTGTTCTCGCGCGAGACGCCGGAACCGTCCGCCTCGATCGTGGTGCGGGTGCGTGGCACGCTGGAGCCCGCGCAGATCAACGCCGTCCGCCATCTGGTCGCCTCCTCGGTCAACGGACTGAAGCCGCAACGGGTCTCGATCGTCGATGAATCCGGCCAGTTGCTCGCCGACGGCGCCGCCAGCGATGCCGACCAGGCGGTCGGCGACGAACGCCGCGCCGGCTTCGAGAAGCGGATGCGCAAGCAGGTCGAGGACATCGTGTCCTCCGTGGTCGGAGCCGGCCGCGCCCGCGTCCAGCTCTCGGCGGACTTCGACTTCAACCGGATCACCCAGACCTCCGACAAGTTCGATCCCGAAGGCCGCGTGCTGCGATCGACCCAGACCCGGGAAGAGTCGGCCGCGACCACCGACAATAACGGCCAGGTCACCGTCAACAACGAGCTGCCCGGCAACCAGCAGAACGGCAACACGGCGGTCGCGCGCGACCAGAGCAAGAAGACCGAGGAAACCAACAATTACGAGATTTCCCGCACCACCAAGACCGAGGTGACCGAAGCGGGCCGGGTCAACCGCATTTCCGTCGCCGTGCTGGTCGACGGCAGCTACGCCAAGAACGAGAAGGGCGACCAGGTCTACAAGGAGCGCGGCAAGGAAGAGCTCGATCGCATCGCAGCTCTGGTGCGCTCGGCGATCGGCTTCGACCAGAAGCGCGGCGACCAGGTCGAGGTCGTGAACCTGAAGTTCGCCGAAGCCCCCGCGGTGCCGCAGATCTCCGAGCCGTCCGGCCTGCTCGGCATGGTTCAGTTCACCAAGGACGACGTCATGTACATCATCGAGCTCGGCGTCATGATGCTGCTCGGCCTCGTGGTGCTGTTCATGGTGGTGCGGCCGCTGGTCAAGCGCGTCCTCGCCTCCGAAGAAATGGCTGCCCTGACCGGCCACGGCGCGCTGCCCGCGCTGGAAGACGCCAGCGCGAGATCGGCGGGTCCCCCGGGCCAGGCGCTGGTTCCCGGCGGCGCCAGCCAGTGGATCGACGTCGCCCAGGTCCAGGGCCAGGTCCACGCCCAGTCCGTGCATAAAGTCGGTGAACTCGCCGAACGCAATCCGAACGAAACCGTCGCCATTGTTCGCCAATGGCTGAGCGAAACCGCTACGTGATCTGAGATCCGTGAACTGACATGTCATCTCCCACCGCAAACTCCAACGACATCACTCAGGTTCTCGCGAGCCTGGCGCCGCGGCAGGCCGGCCGGCCGAAGTCGGAGATTCCCGGCCCGCAGCGCGCCGCGATGCTGATGCTGGCGCTCGGCGAACAATATGGCGGCAAGATCTGGTCGATGCTCGACGACGACGAGGTGCGCGAATTGTCGCTGCAGATGTCGACGCTCGGCAACGTGGAGGCCGACCGGGTCGAAGACATGCTGCTCGAATTCGTCTCGCGGATGTCGGCCTCGGGCGCGCTGATGGGTAATTTCGACGCCACCGAGCGGCTGTTGCAGCAATATCTGCCGCCGGACCGGGTCAACGGCATCATGGACGAAATCCGCGGCCCCGCCGGCCGCAACATGTGGGAGAAGCTCTCCAACGTCCAGGAAGAGGTGCTCGCCAACTATCTGAAGAACGAATATCCGCAGACCATCGCGGTCGTGCTGTCGAAGCTGAAACCCGAACATGCCGCCCGCGTGCTCGCGATCCTGCCCGAGGACATGGCGCTCGACGTCGTCGGCCGCATGCTGAAGATGGAGGCCGTGCAGAAAGAGGTTATCGAACGGGTCGAGCAGACGCTGCGCGTGGAGTTCATGTCGAACCTGTCGCAGACCCGCCGCCGCGACGCCCATGAAGTGATGGCGGAAATCTTCAACAATTTCGACCGCCAGACCGAAACGCGCTTCATCACCGCGCTGGAAGAGGAAAGCCGCGAGTCGGCCGAGCGCATCAAGGCGCTGATGTTCACCTTCGATGACCTGATCAAGCTGGATTCCGGCTCCGCGCAGACGCTGATGCGCAATGTCGACAAGGACAAGCTCGGCGTCGCGCTGAAGAGCGCCAATGAAGAGGTCAAGGGCTTCTTCCTCGGCAACATGTCCTCGCGCGCCGGCAAGATGCTGATGGACGACATGGCCGCGATGGGCCCGGTGCGCTTGCGCGACGTCGACGAAGCGCAGGCGCTGCTCGTCAATCTCGCCAAGGATCTCGCCGCCAAGGGCGAAATCACCCTGACCAAGAACCGCGCCGACGACGAGTTGGTATATTGATGGCCGCACCCGCGAAATTCCTGTTCGATACCGACTTCGGCGCGCCGGACCGCTCGCGCGAGCGCGCCGCGACCGCGGCTGAAGTCACGCAGAAGGTCGCCGCCGCCGAGGCCCGCGCCTACCGCGATGGCTTCGATGCCGGCCAGCGCGAAGCCAAGGCTGAAAGCGACCGTCGCAGCGCGCTGGCGCTGGAAGAGATCAAGATCGCCATGCAGGGCCTCGCGGCGCGGTTCGCCGGTATCGAGACCAAGATGGAAACCGAGGCGGTCGATGTCGCGGTCGCGGTCGCGCGCAAGCTCTGCAGCCAACTGATCGCCGCCGAGCCGCTCGGCGAGATCACCGGGCTCGTCGCCGAATGCTTCTCGCATCTGGTCGCAACCCCGCATCTCGTCGTCCGCATCAACGATCAGCTCTACGACGCCGCGCACCAGCGCATCGAGCAATTGGCCAAGGCCAGCGGCTTCCAGGGCCGCCTCGTCATTCTCGCCGAGCCCGAGATCGCCACCGGCGATTGCCGGATCGAATGGGCCGATGGCGGCGTGGTGCTCGAACGCGCGGCCACTGAAACCAAGATCGACGAACTCGTCGGGCGTTACATCGCGTCCAGGAAGGGAGACTAAATCATGAGCGACACCGACACACAGGTTCCGCTTCCCGACCTCAACGCCGCGGATGCGCCGCCGATCAACGACGTGACCTATCAAGAAGACGACCAGGCCGCGCGCATTGCCGCCGACCTGGAGGCGGTGTTCGACGTCCCCGTGCAGGTCTCGGCCGTGCTCGGCCGTTCCAAGATGGACGTCGGCGAATTGCTCAAGCTCGGCCCCGGCACCGTGCTCGAACTCGACCGCCGGGTCGGCGAGGCCATCGACATCTATGTCAACAACCGCCTGGTCGCGCGCGGCGAGGTGGTGCTGGTGGAAGACAAGCTCGGCGTAACCATGACGGAAATTATCAAGCAGGAACGTACCTGAACGTGATCATTTTTTGCGCCCGGACGGCGCACACAAAATTGGGAGATTGACATGCGGCTTCTCATCGTAGGCACCTTGAAGGGTCAGCTCACTGCGGCCACCAAGATCGCCATGGCAAACGGCGCGACGGTCACGCACGCCGAAGACTTCGAACTGGCGATGCGGGTGCTGCGTGGCGGCAAGGGCGCCGACCTGCTGCTGGTCGATGTCGCCCTCGACATTCGCGACCTCGTGATGCGGCTCGAGGCCGAGCATATTCACGTGCCGATCGTCGCCTGCGGCATCACCAGCGACGCCCGCGCGGCGGTCGCAGCGATCCACGCCGGCGCCAAGGAATATATTCCGCTGCCGCCCGACCCGGAATTGATCGCGGCCGTGCTCGCCGCCGTCGCCAACGATTCCCGCGACATGGTCTATCGCGACGAGGCGATGGCCAAGGTGATCAAGCTGGCGCAGCAGATCGCGGGTTCGGACGCCTCGGTAATGGTCACCGGCGAATCCGGAACCGGCAAGGAAGTGCTGGCGCGCTACGTCCACTCCCGTTCCAACCGCGCCAAGCGGCCGTTCATCTCGATCAATTGCGCGGCGATCCCGGAGCATCTCCTGGAATCGGAATTGTTCGGCCATGAGAAGGGCGCGTTCACCGGCGCGGTGGCGCGGCGCATCGGAAAATTCGAGGAGGCGACCGGCGGCACCCTGCTGCTCGATGAAATCTCCGAAATGGACGTGCGGCTGCAATCGAAGCTCTTGCGCGCCATCCAGGAGCGCGTGATCGATCGCGTCGGCGGCACCCGTCCGGTGCCGGTCGACATCCGGATCATCGCGACCTCGAACCGCAATCTGTCCGACGCCGTGCGCGAAGGCACGTTCCGCGAGGATCTCCTGTTCCGGCTCAATGTCGTGAACCTGAAGATTCCGCCGCTGCGCGAACGTCCTGCCGACGTTCTCGAACTGGCGCAGCATTTCGCGAAGAAATATTCCGACGCCAACGGCGTGCCGCTGCGTCCGATCTCAGCCGACGCCAAGCGCGTGCTGACGGTCAATCGCTGGCAGGGCAATGTCCGCGAGCTGGAAAACACCATTCATCGCGCGGTGCTGATGGCGCAGGGCGACGAAATCGGCGCGGACGCCATTCTGACGCCGGACGGCGACCGGCTCGATATCGCCAAGACCCCGCCCGCGGTGGCCCATGCGACGCTCGCCGCCGAGCAGGTGACGCGCGCGCTGGTCGGGCGCACCGTCGCGGACGTCGAGCGCGATCTCATCCTGGAGACGCTCAAGCATTGCCTCGGCAACCGGACCCATGCCGCCAACATCCTCGGCATCTCGATCCGCACGCTGCGCAACAAGCTGAACGAATATGCCGATGGCGGCGTCCCGATCCCCCCACCAGGCGCCGGAGAATACCAGCGCGCGGCCACGGTGGGGTGAACCGACCTCTTTCTACTGAGGGGACGTGGCTGAATTTCCCTCCGCTCGTCATCGTCCGGCTCGACCGGACGATCCAGTATTCCAGGGACGCTTGTGCTTAAACCGAGAGGCCGCGGCGTACTGGATGCCCCGCCTTCGCGGAGCATGACGGACACGGGATGACGTACCCACCTCACGAATAATTCGGTCCATCGGGACTGCGGAAAATGTGGATGGGCTCGCCGGGCGTCAGATGAGGCCGCGTGAACGCCGCATAGATGTTGAGCGCGACGTACAGGATCGCCAGCACACTCACTGCGTAAAAAACCCAGATTGCGACACGTTTCATCAGGACGCTTCTAGAGCGCCGGGCGGCAAAAAGCCAGTCCGGCCACCCTCAAGGCCCGCGGGGCCTCGTCAGGCCCTGCGCGTGCCGCGCGCGGCAGGCAGGCTCACCTCGGCGAGCCTGATCGCATCCTCGGCCCGGTCGATCGCGACATATTGCCCCTGCCAATAGGCCAGCGCCGCGCTGCGCGGCGAAAGCCGCAGGTCCAGCGCGCGGCCGATGACGATCGCGTGCGAATGGCGTTCGATGATGTCCTCGACCTCGCAGTCGATCGCCGCCAGCGCCCCCACCAACAACGGCACGCCGGAAACGCGCGTGACCCACTCGGCGCCGGCGAAGCGATCGGCGCCCTTGATGCCATCCTTGCCGGCAAATCGTTCCGCAATGTCGATCTGATCCGCATTCAGGATGTTCACGCCGAAGAAGCCGTCGCGCTTCAGTATCGGCCATGACGAAGCTGACCGGTTGATGGCGACGATCAGGGACGGCGGATCGACCGAGAGCGACGACACCGAGGTCACCGTCATTCCCGTAATGTCCCTGCCCCGCCCGACCGTGATGACGCTGACGCCACCGGTCAATTGCCGCATGGCTGCCCGGAAATCGGCGGACGCGGCCTCGCGGTCGATCGTGATGCGGGTGACGGTGGCGTTCATGTTGACCTCACGGGCTTGCCGGGTCATCCGCGGAGCGGAGCAGATGGCGCAGGATCGAACCTTCCAGCGCCGCCAAATCCGCCGCGCCACGCCGGCGCGGGCGCGGAATGTCGACATTCACATCTTGAGCGATGCGGCCATCCTCGATGACCAGGATACGATCGGCGAGCGCCACTGCCTCGGCGACGTCATGCGTCACCAGGATCGCGGTGAACGCCTGTTCCTGCCAGACCCGCTCCAAAAGCCGCTGCATCGAAATCCGCGTCAACGCATCGAGCGCGCCGAGCGGCTCGTCGAACGCCAGCACCCGCGGGCCCGCGACCAGCGCGCGCGCCAGCGCCACCCGCTGCTTCTGTCCCCCTGAGAGCACCGAAGGCCATTGCGCGCGCTTGTCGGCAAGACCGACCTCCGTCAGCGCCGCCTCGGCGCGCTGCCGGGCACCGGATGAGCTGCGATCGCGGCCGAGACCGACCTCGACGTTCGACAACACCCGCGCCCATGGCAACAACCGCGGCTCCTGAAACATCACCCGCACATCCTCTGGCCTGGCGTCATGGCCGAAGCCGACGCTGCCGGAGTCAATCGACTCGAGCCCCGCGATCAGCCGCAGCAAGGTGCTCTTGCCGCAGCCGCTACGACCCACGATGGCGACGAACTGCCCGGCGGGAATATGCAGGTCGATGCCGCGCAGCACCGCGTGATCGCCGAACGATTTGCGCAAATCCCGGATCGTCAGCGCAAGCCCGCGCAACACGGTATCCGAACCGCGCCACGCCAGCCGCGCCCGCTCGACGAAATCCGCGCGATCCACCGGTTCGGCATCCGGCAGGCGTAGACGAAGCGCTTCCTGCATTTCAATTCCTCTAGTTCTGGAAGGCCGGGTGCCAGGACAAGGTCAGCCGTTCGAGCGCGCGCGAGGCGCTGTCGGCGAGCTTGCCCAGCAGGGCATAGATCAGGATCGAGAGCACCACGACGTCGATCTGCATGAACTCGCGCGCCTGCATCGCCATGTAGCCGAGGCCGGACGATGCCGCGATGGTCTCGGCGACGATCAGGGTCAGCCACATGATGCCGAGCGCAAAGCGCAGGCCGACGAAGATCGAGGGCAACGCGCCCGGGAAAATCACCCGGCGGAACAATTCGCGCCCGGTCATGCCATAGATGCGGCCCATCTCGATCAATTGCGGA
>Ga0137414_1247463_pt1 | contig 10285 bp, 1 predicted proteins | sample CZODoug2_1_16fun_FD_122068 | JGI IMG/M metagenome (GOLD analysis project Ga0137414, IMG submission 122068) | Vadose zone soil fungal communities from Angelo Coast Range Reserve, California, USA - CZODoug2_1_16fungal (PacBio error correction) | ecosystem: Environmental > Terrestrial > Soil >... | reverse complement strand
TTGTTTAACTAGCTTGCCTATTCTTTTTAAATCGACATTTCTTCTAGATAAGTGATCCTTACATATAGGATCGCTAGTCCAATAGATGTCTAGCTTAGAATCCTAGTATAAGAAGCTATATCTTCTCTAGAGAGATAGTATTGGTGAGTAGTTCTAAGAAATAAATCTGGTAGTAAAGACCTTACTATCTCATCACTCTCTTCTCTATCTCTCTTGATTCTAGCTCTCTTGGCTACCTCGAAATCTAACCTCTATAAATTAGTATATAATACTCCTATATCTAGTAGAGCTGTATTTAAAGTATAAGTTACTTCGAATACTATCGAAACTACTATAGGATTCTCCTGTTAGAATCTATAGCGCTCTCTATAAGTAATATATACTTACTCTCTTGGAGAATACTTCAAAGTAGAAAATAGGGCTAGCCTTGACCTTATCCTTAATAGTTGCTGGGAAAGTCCTTTCCTTCCTGGTCGACGACTGTCTTATAGACGACTGATAATCTTCTACTATTTCTCGTCCAGCTACTAGAGTTTAGAGATTTTATCAAGTATTGAGGAGAAACCTTCTATAATATTGAATAGGTATCTTCTAGTTATAAACTATCAATAAAGATATTCTATATAAAGATATTATCGAATCCGAAGTAGTTCTAGAGTAATAGTAGGCCTCCTTTCGAAGTATATAAATCTTGAACCTAATTGTTACTTGTAGATCGTCACATCTATCATAAGCTAGTAAAGTCCTTGATATATTACTACTGGCTTGATAAGAAGATGATATAATATTGTCCTTTATATCTTAATCTTGTTTAAGATCTCTAGAATATCTATAATCTTCTCTCGTCGATCTCGTTAATCTTGGCCTATAGTTTGATTATAAAGTTTTTTAGAACTTGATATATTCTTTATACTTAAATATATCTACTACTATTTATTCTCGGGTTGTTTCAAGTTATATAGGACAAAGAATACTATCTAGTTGTCGCCTAGAGTTCGGTTCTGATCGAATCTCTTTAATAGCGAGTATCTAATCAAGGTTTTGGTAAGTAGAAACTTAGTATCTTCTCTCTATATAATTATCTTTAATATATCAAACCATCGTCTCGATTGCTAGTAGAGAAGTACATTCTAATATCTACTAAAGGCTAGTTTCCTTTAAGACTTTTAGTTGTTATAGTATCGAGTGGTTAGAGGGTCTAGAGTTGAAATTCTTTTGAAATATAAAATATAAAACAAGGGTGTGTATTAATAAATATAAAGGGCGGTAGCCCTTTAAGAATCGAATTGAGTTATAAATGAAAGGTTAGTATAAGGTTTAGTACTATAGTTATAGCTTTAGTATCAGGTTCAAGTATATATACAAGTATAAGTTCAAGTATATATAGTTTTAGCCTTACTCTTTCCTATCTGCTAACCCGGGCGTATAAACTAAAAGGGTATTGACTACACCCAGAACAGTATCAAGAGAATTCCTATTCTAACAATTTGAACTATAAGAAGCTTTAAGGCATCTTAGTTGATCTGTCTCGTCTAGGCTCCTATTTAATATCTAGGAGTAGTTTTTACTCCTAACGACCTGACTGAGCCTTTTAGCTATTAGAGACTCGATATCTACTAATTATATTTAAGAGTATATTAGCTACCAGGCCCCTAGGTTACTATATAACAGCTTATCTAGTTATAGAGAACGACTGTTCCACCTCTTTAAACCTGGCTGGAAAGTGTCCTAGGGTCTCACAGACGTTAGCTAACTATACTATAGTCTCAGCTAGTTAGGTCCTATAGCTTGAAGAAAGCTATTAGATATATAGTTATTCTCTAGAGCTCTATATAGCTTCTAGGCCTTAAAAGAGGCTACTAACTTTATCGGCTATAGCTAGTCTAGAGACCTCTAGACTACCTTGGAAGGAGCTATCTTAAAAAAGATATATCTTAAGATATTACTTAGGTCTATCTCTACTGTTAGATAAAATCTAACTTTAAAGGCCTCTACTTTCTTAGGATTAAGTAGGCTAAGCCTTGGAATTGTCTATAAAGCCTAGTAAGCTGGTAGCTCTACTAGCTGTTAAACTTTCGTCCGACCCTAATTTATAGATACTATACTCTATCTCCTTAGCTGTCTCAGTAATAGTTCTCTAAAAGTTTCTTCTAGACTTTAACTATAGAGTTTGTAAATCTACTAGTTCTCAACACTCTGTCTATCTTCTATAGATCTAAGTCTAGCTAGTAGTGTCTAGCTCTCTATCAGCTCTGACTGCCTCTACTACTTCGCTGGATCTACTATAGGACTAGAAATTTAAAGCTTAGCCTAGGAATAGTTATATCAACTAGTCTCTTGGTGAACTGACTAGATAGTCCGAATATATATCAATTTAGCCAGTATAGTCAAGTCGCCTGATATTGTAGCTTTATATAGTAGTTGTAGCTATTAGGTCTAAGTCAACCTTCTTCCAAGTTCTAGCTGGCTGTGGTTGAGCCCTAGCTAGGTTGAACTCGGAATTAGAGAGAGATAGGGAAGTAGTTAGAGTTATAGTCTAGTATTGAATTTATAGTATACTCGACTAGTCTCTGTTATAGTCGCTAGCTTATAAAAGTTAAGTCGATTGTACTAGTTGAGCCTCGAGCCTCCTAATGATTGTTTCCTTAGGTTAATAGCTCTATATCCCTTACTAATAGTATCTCAACTACTATATCAGCTACTAGGTGTACGTAGGTTCTGAGGGCTAGACTAAAGTAGATGGTAAAGGTTGAAGTCTCTTAAGACTAAGTATTCACCTTCTCTTACTAAGAGGCCTGATAAGAGTATAAGAGAAGAGAGGTAGTTGGTTATAGTATAGCTTTTTAGTAGTTAGTTATAGAAGTTATAGATCTAGAGACTATATCTGATAGTTAGAGTCTAAAGGAGTATATATTAGGCTCTAAGTAGTCGATATCTTAAGAGTTGATAGCTAGACTCTTATTGATTAGAAAGTAGCTTTATCTTCTTAGTTATTATATATTATATAAGATATTGATAGTTAGGACAGTAGGTTATATTCTTATATAAGTTTTCTATAGTTTTTAAGAGCTAAGATATTATATAAACTATTACTTTATCTATTAATAGAGGGGCTATAACTTATCTTTACTCTCTATATATTATATTAGAGGACTTAAGTTCTATTTATATAGACTAGACTGGGGGACTAATACGTCCCTAATATCTATTAGTTATAGGAGGTTTTACCTTCTAAGTAGCCTTGTACTGTGTCGTCTAACTATAGAGTAGCCCCTGTTAGGTTGGGAAATCACTCTCTTGAGTCTAAAAGTAGTCCAAGTAGCCCTAGTCCTTTTCCTAGAGACGTTCGAGGGTTTGGGCTGGGGCTAGTAGCTCTAATTCTATTCTAAATCTATCTCTTGATCTAATATCTCACTTCAATAATCGATTCTAAAGAGGAGTCTTCATATATAGCTATAATATATATATCTATAGTAGTAGTAGTCTCTAGTAGGTACTCGCGGTTGTCGATACTAGATATAGGGCTAGTAAGTCCTAGTCTAGAACTTAGAAGGCTGATAGGTATAAGTTTATTGAGCCTTCTCGACTTGCTATCTTCTAATTGGACATCTCTAGCCTGGAGACATGGCCTTACTTATAGTATAGGATATAGTAAAAGGCTGTACAGTCGTCCTTCTTCCTACAGTCTTAAGAGTGTAGCTAACTATACTATAGAAGCTATATCTAGATATACTCTTATAGTACTTTACTATATAGTTATACTGGTAGTATTTGAAGTACTGGTAATATAGTAGCTATTGTTAAATAACTTGTAGTTGTAGAGTTTACTATCTATTATTTATTATTTCCTACAACCTACGAGCTACTGCTATAAGGAGCTCTCTTATTACTTGTTAAGGAAACCTCTCTAGATAAAAACTTAATATCACTGGCTTATACACTCAGCCTAGCCTATACTTTTCTACTCTTTTCGACTAGTAATCGATCTTGACTACCTCTATCTTACTAAGCTAGTCTCTATACTACTCTCTCTATTGTATAAAACTTTACTTATAAGCTAGAACTGCTATCCTCCTACTTTAGATCAGCTAGTCCCCCCCCCTAGTAGTCGGCCACCCCTGAAGTCGGCCACTCGCTTAGTTCTACACACTTCACTTCCAACTACAATAACTTTTTTATTCTCTTATAGTTTATATGAGATAATATAGAACTAGTTGTATAGTTATTCAGAGTCTTTCTCTTCAATTGACAGTCTCAGCTTTAATCTATACCTTCTTAATAGCCTCGATCCCTACAAATTTGGAATTTGTGAGGTCTTTACTTTCCTACGCTTCCAGACTCTAACTGCTGAACCTAGTCTCTAATTGTTAAATTCGACACTTATGTTGGCAATAACAAATCCCTTTGATCGACCGCTTTAGAGACCTTCCGAAAGAGTACCCTAGCTGTGGGTATAGCGGCCTTTCCTAATCGGGAATCGAATAAACTTGTTCCTATATATCTTCAAGTTTTTTAGTATAGACATCTTAAAAGCCGCTGGTCTACGTTCCACTCAGGTAGAGGCTCCTCTAATTTATATTTCTTAGATTCCTTTTCTAAGTTATTACTATTTTCAAGTAATAAATCGACTTATAAGTGGTTTGTACTATTCGTGGCTATAGACCTGTAGCCTGCACCTAGACCTAATATTTCTAACTGTTAAGTGTCGAGCCTTGCTTTATAGTAGTACTGTAAGAAATTACACTTCCCAATTAGGTAGAAATCGGTCAATAGGCTGAGAAATCTAACCTGTTTTCGACATAATGTCTTGAGGGACGAGAATATAGCTAAATCAAGTGGTTGTAGTATATGTGAGGTATATGGCGGGAGGAATAAGAGTTGTATAATGTATAAGAAGTACTCCTATATAAACTCTTAGTCTTATAGCTCCTATGGCCGTTAGGACTAGTAGTCGGGCCTTAGATAGGTCATATGGTACTGTCTGAGGGATAAAGAACCTTCTATAGCTACTCTAAGGCTATATCGTCTATAGTCAGCCATCTCAGTTACAGTGAACGCCAGCCTTTGAATTCGTCTAGGGTAGTCTCAAACTACTGTTGTTGTACTGACTCCCTCTGGAAATGACCAAAGGGAAGTAGCTACAACACAGTAGTTTGAGACTACCCTAGACGAATTCAAAGGCGGCAGTTCACTGTAACTGAGAATGGCTGGACTATAGACGATATAGCCTAGAGTAGCTATAGAAGGTCTTTATCCTCAGACAGTACCATATGACCTATCTAAGGCCCGACTACTAGTCCTAGACGGCCATAGGAGCTATAAGACTATAGAGTTTATATAGGAGTACTTCTTATACAATATCAACTCTTATTCCTCCCGCCATATACCTCAAATATACTACAACCCTTGATTTAAGCTATATTCTCGTCCCTTCAAGACATTATGTCGAAAACAGGTTAGATTTCTCAGCCTATTGACCGATTCTAGACTATTGGGAGTGGTAATTTCTTACAGTACTACTATAAAGCAAGGCTGACACTTTAACAGTTAGAATAATTAGGTCTAGGTGGCAGCTACAGGTCTATAGCTACGAATAGTACAAAACCACTTATAGTCGATTATTACTTGAAAAATAGTAATAACTTAGAAAAGGATCTAAGAAATATAAAGTAGAGGAGCCTCTACCTGAGTGGAACGTAGACCAGGTCGGCCTTTTAAGATGTCTATACTAAAAAACTTGAAGATATATAGGACAAGTTTATTTCGATTTCCCGATTAGGAAAGGCCGCTATACCAACAGCTAGGGTACTCTTTCGGAAGGCTCTAAAAGCGTCGATCAAAGGGATTTTGTTATTGCTCACATAAGTGTCGAATTTAACAATTAGAGACTAGGGTTCAGCAGTTAGAGTCTAGGAAGCGTAGGAAATAAAGACCTCACCAATTCCAAATTTGTAGGATCGAGGCTATTAAGAAGGTATAGATTAAAAGCTGGAGACTGTCAAATTGAAGAGAAAACGACTCTGATATAACTATACAACTTAGTTCTATATTATCTCATATAACTATAAGAGATAAAAAGTTATTGTAGTGGAAGTGAAGTGGTGTAGAACTAAGCGAGGTGGCCGGACTTCAGGGGGTGGCGACTACTAGGGGGGGGGAACTTAGCTGATCTAAAGTAGGAGGATGAGGCAGTTCTAGCTTATAAGTAAAGTTTTATACAATAGAGAGAGTAGTATAGTAGACTAAGCTTAGTAAGATAGAGGTAGTCAAGATCGATATACTAGTCGATTAAAAGGAGTAGAACAGTATAGGCTAGTGCTGAGTGTATAAGCCAGTGATATTAAGTGTTATCTAGAGAGGTTTCCTTAACAAGTAAATAAGAGAGGCTCCTTATAGCCGTAGCTCGTAGGTGTAGGAATAAATAAATAATAGATAGTAAACTCTACAACTACAAGTTATTTAACAATAGCTACTATATTACCAGTACTTCAATACTACCAGTATAACTATATAGTAAAGTACATAAGAGTATAGCTAGATATAGCTTCTATAGTTAGTTAGCTACAACTCTTAAGACTGTAGGAAAGAAGGACGACTGTACAGCCTTTTACTATATCCTATACTATAAGTAAGGCCATGTCTCCTAGGCTAGAGAATGTCCAATTAGAAGATAGCAAGTCGAGAGGCCAATAAACTTATACCTATCAGCCTCTAAGTTCTAGACTAGGACTACTAGCCCTATATCTAGTATTCGACCAACCGCGAGTACCCTACTAGAGACTACTAACTACTATAGATAATATATATTATAGCTATATATGAAGACTCCTCTTTAGAACGATTATTGAAGTCGAGATATTAGATCAAGAGATAGATTAGATTAGAATTAGAGCTACTAGCCCCAGCCCAAACCCTCGAACGCTCTAGGAAAAGGACTAGGGCTACTAGGACTACTTTAGACTCAGAGAGTGATTTCCAGACCACAGGGCTACTCTATAGTTAGACGACATCAGTACAAGGCTACTTAGTAAGGTAAACCTCCTATAACTAATAAGATATTAGGGAACGTATTAGTCCCCCAGTCTTAGTCTATATAAATAGACTTAAGTCCTCTAATATAATATATAGAAGAGTAAAGATAAAGTATAGCCCTCTATTAATAGATAAAGTAATAGTTTTATATAATATCTTAGCTCTATAAGAACTATAGAAAACCTTATATAAGAATATAACCTACTGTCCTAACTTATCAATATCTTAATATAATATATAATAACTAAGAAGATTAAAGCTACTTTCTAATCAATAAGAGTCTAGCTATCAACTCTTAGATATCGACTACTTAGAGCCTAATATATACTCTTTAGACTCTCAACTATCAGATATAGTCTTCTAGATCTATAACTTCTATAACTAACTACTAAAAAGCTATACTATAACCAACTACTCTCTTCTCTTATACTCTTATCAGGCCTCTTAGTAAGAGAAGTGAATACTTAGTCTTAAGAGACTTCAACCTTTACCACTACTTTAGTCTAGCCCTCAGAACCCTACGTTACACCTAGTGCTGATATAGTAGTTGAGATACTATTAGTAAGGATTATAGAGCTAGTTAACCTAAGGAAACAATCATATAGAAGGTCGAATGCTCAACTAGTACAATCGACTTAACTTTTATAAGCTAGCGACTATAACAGAGACTAGTCGAGTATACTATAATTCAATACTAGATATAACTCTAACTACTTCCCTATCTCTCTCTAATTCGAGTTCACCTAGTAGGGCTCAACCACAGCCAGCTAGAACTTGGAAGAAGGTTGACTTTAGACCTAATAGCTACAACTACTATATAAGAGCTACAACTATCAGCGACTTGACTATACTAGGCTAAATTGAATATATATTCGGACTATCTAGTCAGTTTCACCAGAACTAGTTGATATAACTATTCCCTAGGCTTAAGCCTTTAAAATTTCTCAGTCCTATAGTAGATCAGCGAAGGATAGTAGAGGCAGTCAGAGCTGATAGAGAAGCTAGACACTACTAGCTAGACTTAGATCTAATAGAAGACTGACAGAGTGTTTGAGAACTAGTAGATTTAAACAAACTCTATAGTTAAAGTCTAGTAAAGAAACTTTAGAGAAGCTATTACTGAGACAGCTAAAGGAGAAGAGTATAGTATCTTATAAATAGGGTCGGACGAAAGTTTAACAGCTAGTAGAGCTACCAGCTATACTAGCTTTATAGACAATTCAAGGCTTAGCCTACTTAATTCCTAAGAAAGTAGAGGCCTTTAAAGTTAGATTTTATTAACAGTAGAGATAGACCTAAGTAATATCTAAGATATATCTTTTCTAAGATAGCTCCTTCCAAGGTAGTCTAGAGGTCCTAGACTAAGCTATAGCCGATTAAAGTTAGTAGCTCTTTTAAGCTAGAAGCTATATAGAGCTCTAGAGAATAACTATATATCTAATAGCTTTCTTCAAGCTATAGGACCTAGACTAGCTGAGACTATAGTATAGTTAGCTAACGTCTGTGAACCCTAGGACACTTCCCAGCCAGGTTTAAAGAGGTGTGAACAGTCGTTCTCTATAAGCTAGATAAGCTGTTATATAGTAAACCTAGGGGCCTGTAGCTAATAGTACTCTTAAATATAATTAGTAAGATAATCGAGTCTCTAATAGCTAAAAGGCTCAGTCAGGTCGTTAAGGAGTATTAAACTACTCCTAGATAATTTAAATAGGAGCTAGACGAGACAGATCAACTAAGATAGCCTTAAAGCTTCTTATAGTTCAAATTGTAGAATAGGATCTCTTGATACTGTTCTGTGGTGTAGTCATACCCTTTAGGTTATACGCCCGGGTTAGCCAGATAGGAAAGATAAGGCTAAAACTATATATACTTGAACTTATACTTGTATATATACTTGAACCTGATACTAAAGCTATAACTATAGACTAACCTTATACTAACCTTTCATTTATAACTCAATTCGATTCTTAAAGGGCTACCGCTTATATTTTTAATACACACCCTTGTTTTATTATTTTATATTTCAAAAGAATTCAACTCTAGGACCCTCTAAACCACTCGTATACTATACAACTAAAGTCTTTAAAGGAACTAGCCTTTGTAGATATAGAATGTACTTCTACTAGCAATCGAGACGATTGGGTTTGATTATATTAAAGATAATTATATAGAGAAGAAGATACTAAGTTTTCTACTTAACCAAAACCTTGATTAGATACTCGACTATTAAAGATTCGAATCAGAACCGAACCTCTAGGCGACAACCTAGATAGTATCTTTGTCCTATATAACTTGAAACAACCCGAGAATAAATCGTAGTAGATTATATTTAAGTATAAAGAATATATCAAGGTCTAAAATAACTTTATAATCACTATAGCAGATTAACGAGATCGACCGAGAGAAGATTATAGATATTCTAGAGATCTTAAACAAGATTAAGATATTAAAGGACAAGTATTATATCATCTCTTATCAAGCCAGTAGTAATATATCAAGGACTTTACTAGCTTTATGATAGATGAGACGATCTTACCAAGTAACAATTAGGTCAAGATTTATATACTTCGAAAGGAGGCCTACTATTACTCCTAGAACTACTCGATTCGATAATATCTTATATAGAATATCTTTATGATAGTTTATAACTAGAAGATACCTATATCATATTATAGAAGGTTTCTCCTCAATACTTGATAAAATCTCTAAACTCTAGTAGCTGGACGAGACATAGTAGAAGATTATCAGTCGTCTATAAGACAGTCGTCGACCAGAAGGAAAGGACTTTCCCAGCAAACTATTAAGGATAAGGTCAGGCTAGCCTATTTCTAACTTTGAAGTATTCCTCCAAGAAGAGTAAGTATATATTACTTATAGAGAGCGCTATAGATTCTAACAGGAGAAATCCTATGTAGTTTCGATAGTATCGAAGTACTTTATACTTTTAAATACAGCTCTACTAGATATAGGAGTATTATATACTAATTTATAGAGGTTAGCATTCCGAGGTAGCAAGAGAGCTAGAATCAAGAGAGATAGAGAAGAGAGTGATGAAGATAGCTAAAGGTCTATTAACTACCCAAGATTATATTCTTTAGAACTACTCACCAATACTATCTCTCTAAGAAGATATAGCTTCTATACTAGGATTCTAAAAGCTAGACAATCTATTGACTAGCGATCCTATAGTAAGGATCACTTATCTAGAAGAAATGTCCGATTTAAAAAAGAATAGGCCAAGCTAGTTAACAAC
>Ga0137414_1165714_pt1 | contig 10743 bp, 6 predicted proteins | sample CZODoug2_1_16fun_FD_122068 | JGI IMG/M metagenome (GOLD analysis project Ga0137414, IMG submission 122068) | Vadose zone soil fungal communities from Angelo Coast Range Reserve, California, USA - CZODoug2_1_16fungal (PacBio error correction) | ecosystem: Environmental > Terrestrial > Soil >... | reverse complement strand
CATACACGACGAAAGGGTTACTGTCCGGCTTGCATTCGTGTATGCATTAAGATCACGCCATGCTCCATGCTTTACCATACGGCGTGCTGCTGCTTTAGCCGTCAGGAATTGAGACCGCGTTATAGGTCGTGACCGAAGAGAAAAACTCTCCAGCGATAGTTCAGTGAGCGGAATACCCTGGATGCCTTTTGAGGAATACCAATAGCATTGAAAGAAATGTCGATTCTCCCTGCTTTTTGATTACTTCACTCATATGTTCCTCTATAGCTTTCTCGTCAAGCGCGTCGAGTTTGGCTATCTGATCGCTCCTCCACCTTTGGTGGACAAGATTTCGTTAGCGATCGCATCAAGCTTTGTAATCGTGCGACCAGTCAGAAAAACCATTGCAGCTCCCGTGCAAAAGGCTTTCGCAATCGCAGCGCCTACTGCGCATCTCCGTAAACAACGGCAACTTGTTTTCCAATCTTTTCATAATAACTGTTTTTATTTTACTCAAAACTATTGTCTTAAATAAAAACATACAGGGTGTGAAATAGACTTTGTGCAGGGTGATTTGGACATCATAGTCATGTATCTTTCAGGCAAACATTTTACCATGAAGCACGTGACTATAGTTGTCCCGAAGGGAAGACCAACCTGAGCAGCTAACCGGTTCGTTTGAATCCTGACAAAAGCAAATGGCATTGCGAAAGATGGGAAACAAACAAATAATGGATATCCGTATAGCCGGTTTATGACCGAACTGAAATTGGATGGGGCTTCTTTTCAGTTACCCTGTACATATTACCGAAATAAAAAAAACGATCTTCTCGTCATTCCTCAGTTGATTATGGAATAATTTAATAAAGAGAATGCAGCGCTATTGAGTGGATAAAGAGCAATATAAAGCCGCGCTGAAATAGCGACGATGTGCTCGCGGCATTTTTGCTGGCGTACCGGCTGCTGGAAGGGAAGAGCTGCTCTACGCATTGGAATGTGCGGCCAATTTCAGGCGGCTGTTCCAAACATTCATCTTCAAACCGATAAACTGATCACCGCCGAAAAAGGGATATATACTAACGGAGGCGCCTACCATTTTTAAACCTTGTACTTTGCTAGTGGAGAAATATTTGACAGGGCAACAGCAAATTTACTGTTCAAAAATTTCCAGATTGATATGGACAGACGTCGCAATCGCCTTTTCATTTTTCAAACGCAGAAGAACCATGGAGACGAATTGGTTTGCCAGCGCAAACGTATATTGAAGAGAATCTAGCGAAAAAAATTTCCTTTGAGAACTGGCTTGAAGCTTGCTATCAGGCGGCGAAATTTGAAGGCGTTTTATAAAGCACGGTAATACCCCGGTGGAATATCTGCAGCGTGTAAAAGTGGAATGGCAAAAAAACATTGGAAAAGGCAGAACAGCATTTTCGAGGTAATGTATAAGTGGTTATTCAGATGATAAGCATTCAGGGAGGTTTTAAAAAAATAACCGGCTTATCTCCTTTGGATTACAAGGCGAGTATAATAAGAAGCTGTACCGATGGCTATGGATGCAGTAGAGCCGCTATTGAGTCACCAGATTCTATCTATTGATATGTTCGGTTTCTTCATACACGTACGGATATGCCTTGTGGAGATTGCCATTGCAACAATACCCGGCACTGTCTGACAGCGTTAGTTAACACTCCTATGAACTTGTTTCATCATTGAAATTTAAGTTCTCCCACAATATGAACCCGCTATTTTTAGACCAGCTTTATTAACGTTGCTTTTGAAGCAACATTTTCCATGCCGGTACGGCTGCCGGACTCTGCCACTGAGATAGCATTGTTTTCAGTCCTGGATAAGAAAACTTCCTAACCCTTTTCTGCGGCAATCTTCTTTCACTTCCATATATAAATCTGCAAATGGCATATTATAATGAAGAAAAAAATCCTCCCGTGCCACCACCTCATTGTCACTCTAAAACATAATTTCAAACAGCTCTCTTTGTGTTCAAAAACAACTTCATTTTCGATCCGTTTCTGAACAGGACATTAATCTATTTAGTGTCAGAGCTGGTATTCTCTCCAATAAAATTGTAGTTGGTTTTTATTGTTTCTGCATATCTATAACAGCGTCGTCAATAAAAATCATTCTCTGGCATTTATAAGACTGCTTTTGAAGAATGCAATAATTTTAAGAAAGCGGCCGACAACAAATTTCTAAAGAAGGGATAATATAAAATTCAAAAACCGTTGTCCCTGTCGCAGGATTTTCATATCCTGCTACGGCACCATACCCGATTTTTTCTTGATCATACATCACAATATAGCTGTGTCAACCACGTTCATGCGGGAATTTGTACCTGATTTGAAATTGGTTTCCTGTAAAATAAATTTCGCAAATACAGATTTCTTCCAGGTTAGTTTTAGTTCATCAAGTGTCATCTTGTGAAGTGTCAATTAAAATTGTCGCCGAGACTAAGATATGCGAATGGTACGAAATAGTCAATTGCTGATCCCGCAATCTTGTAGTGTTATAAAGCCAAACCGGATCCAACCAGTTATCCCCCTGTGATCCATAAAAATTTAATATCAATAAGTTTATTTGCCATCCCGGGATTCATTCATGCCCGTTAATTTTAAAATTCTTCAAAATCATTTTCTTACTTACTGTTCATACCGGCCGCTGTTCCATTGCTACGGCCTTTGCGACTGTGCGCATACGTGTTGTATTATCACACAGGCAAACTGCATTAACGTATTTCCTGAAAGGATCAATTTTAATATAGCCTCTCAGTTAATTCGCATCCAGCGATTCCGGAACTGGCAATGTTGTTCCAAGGCGCTATGTGCATATTTACCTTTCACGCCGGATTTTGGTGCCGTCGCTGAAAATGATATGTTGAGATATCCATTGATGTGTTCCAATCTTTCAACTTTCTTTTCAACTATTTTTATATGATGTTCTTCAAGTTTCCGGTCTGCCCGATTGATAATGTTTGAAGCTCCGTTGGTAAACAGCGTTAAATCATTTGTCCAATTTAAATAAGCCTGGATAATCATACCAGTTCTCCATTGCCGATGACACCGGTTTTTTCATTTCTCACTTCGTATCCATGACATAAGGGCAATGAAGAACAGAAACGCCCAGCATCAGCATATCCGGGAATATCCGGTATAATATCCTGATACCAGTTGCAAAAATTAACTTCCTGGCGTGAACCTTTCACCGGATGACAGATGAATTCAAAACCAGTTTCATTCGGATCCCACTTAATTGCCAGGCCATCGAAGAATTTTACAGTATCATACTGTCTACTTGCCGTTTGCTAAGGCAGCCAATTTCTCGCGGGGGCATACCATCCTGCGTTATGAGTTGTTGGAATAGGGTGTTTGACGGTTACATGGGTTACCGCTATCAATTATTAAAACTTTTTTCAGTGCTCTGCCAAGACCATGCCAGCTGCAAGACCTGAATAACTCCCTCCAACTATTATATATCAAAAGTATTATGCCTGACATAGGATTATTTTTTTTAAATTTCTGGCTAAAAGAAACTATAAACAAAGGCTGTTGCTTTTCTCCTAGATTTATAAATTCACGTTTTGCTGATAAGTCGTGGATGCCTGGAGGTTTATTATTTAATCTTGCCGTTTTAGACATGAATACACGGAGAATTGAATTCAACAAAGGCACACCAACAAACACTATCCAGGGGACTAATGCAAGGTGAGTATAAACGTTCTTGATACAATTGCAGGACGGATAATCGTCCTCCAACAGTATAAAACACGTGATGGATGGATAAATTACAACCCAGATTTTCAATGATGCGATAATCTTGCTTTCGTTTTCATGTTAATACTTTTTTTGAACAATTATTTTATTTGTTCGCAAAAGTACCTACAGACAGGACAGCAGGATGGACAAAGATGTAGTTGTATGGATTTATCTGTAATATATCTGAATGCTCTGGTGTATACCCAGTGGGTTTTTTTGAAAAACCTCGTAAAGGATGAAACATCTCATAGCCCAGTGATCGCGATATCTTTAACCTGGTTAGGTGTTGCAAGCAGGTATCTTTTTGCCTCCAGGATAATATATTATTTTATAATTCTGAGAGGTTTTTTCCTACTGTCGCCTAGTATTCCGTTGAGTTGATAGAGGGAAAGATTCAGCAAATTTGCATATGCGACGGTTGCTTACGGTTAGTAATGTGAATTTCCAAAGCTCCAGAAATTCCTCAAGGCGTGCCTGTGTATATTGTTAGCATCGTTTGATACGCTTTTGGGATCCCGGCTTTGCCGTGCAAGTTCGATAAAGAAATGTCCAGGTTCGCTTTAATATCTCCTGTTGCCCCTCTGTTTTCAGTGTATTCTGGAAAAATATATGCAGGATAGAATGTAATTTTTTAAACTGTTAGTGTCAAGCTACAAAGTTTTTATTGCTTGCCTTTCGTAACCGCTGATTTGACAGTTGTTAGTATGAAAAAATTCGTAATTAAATTCAATTAAAACCCGGTACAACCTGTTTTGCATTCAGCTGGTGTACCTGGCGGGACGCATAAAGAAAATAGAATTGTCAAGACTTTGTATGGTTAAATCTATTTCATGAAGACCCTTCCCATTTTGCAAAGCAAGATAAAAAAGAAATTATGCCTGTGCAGCTCCTGGACTAAGTCTTTTCCGCCAAGTAATTCCCGACCCCTCTTATGCTAAAGCATCCTGAAGAATCCGGAATTTTTGGGCGCATTAATATGCCTATTGAATGGGTTTCATTTTAGCGTTAATACCGCTGATATTAAGATATGCGAATGGCCCGGACACAGGCGGGCGGCCTGCGACCGGTTGTTGACAACTTTTTATTTGATAATTATAAATGGCTGGTACTATTTTATTCATCAGGATTAATAAAGCTAAAAGGTCTGCATTATTGTGGCAGCTTCTGTCGTTGGCATGCCATGAGGAAAACCCGGTAAGAAATAAGTTTCCATTTTTTAAAAGTTAACAGCCCTTGCTCCTGTAAGCGGAAATGGAACTATCTGGTCATCTTCGCCATGCATAACAAGTAAAGGCACATCGACAGCTTTAGATCTTCCGTAAAATCTGTTTCTGAAAGCCTTAATACATCGTAATGCGCTTTTATTGCACCCATCATTCCCTGGCGCCACAATTATCCCGGATCCCCTGCGATATTTTTGCCCCTGCACGATTGTATCCTAAACGGTATGGTAAATCCTGGAAATATTGTGGTCGTTGTGTTGCGTACCTCACGTATTTCATCGAATACAGATAGAGGAAACCTTCCGGATTATTTTTGTTTGTACATTATTGGAGTACCGCACTTATAGTACAGTTTAGCTAACGGCCTGTCATGTTTGGCACATAACGAATACTCACCACCACCCGTTGAATGACCATGTGTACGGCATTTTTCAGATCAAGCGTTTTGTAAGTCGCAACATCTCCTGCATAGGTATCCATATCATGTCATTTGGAGTTGGGTAGATCTTCCATGTCCCCTGCGGTCATGAGCAATAACTCTGAACCCTGGTTCAGGAAAAACATCATTTGTGCGTCCCAGTCATCGCCGGATAGAGGCCACCGTGATGAAAAAAAGCGTTGTCCTGTTCCCCAATCTTTGTAATAGATTTCAGTTCGTCATTTACTATAATCTTACTCATCTTTTTTCTTTAATTATATTGGTAATAAAATTTTTAGATTACTTTATCCTGGATAAAAAATGGATAAGTATAATTGACTTCATTCTTTAATAATTGCAACACGAGGTACACATACTGCCAAGAGGTCTTAGTTGGAGGTTACCTGAAAGCCAATAGTTGGAGTTTTTCACATAGCTATCGAGCTCACACAACTTCTCCCGGCTACCGGGAGCATACGAAATTTTATTTTCTTACAGAGTAGGAGAGATGAACACGCAGAGCCAACCAGGTACACAAAAGCCGGGACATAAATCTTTTCCGGCATCTACTTTTTGCTATCCTGTAAAGCCCCTGGAGTCAGAATCGTATATAGCATACCGTTAAAATAAGCCACATCCCTGAATCTTCTTTTTATCCTAAGCAATCTTCTTCGCCGGTCACTTTATGTCTCAATCACTAATCGCAGATGTGTGAACTGCTGAGTCCACCTAATAAATTGTTTTTCCACCTCAGGAATAGCATTGCCTTGTAAAACGCCGTACCCATGGGGATAGAACGGGGTCCAGTATAGACGGTTGTGTCATACCTTCTTTCGGTTGTATGCCATCGCTACTGCAGTCCGCATATTCAATCCAAGGTAATAACAGGCCAGCCATAATTTTTGCCCGCCTTTATAATATTAACCTCATCACCGCCACGAGAGGCCGATTCCGCTTCCCACAGTTCACCTGTTACCGGGTGAATGTCCAGGCTTTGCGCATTGCGGATACCAAACGCATATATTTCCCGGCATCGCATCTTTGCGGACTCCAGGAAGGATTGCCCGGAGCAGGTTTTACCTTCTTGGTAATCTTAAAAATTTTCCCAATCCGGAACTAAGCAAATTGCGCCTGTCGCCTCCTTTCAGTATGATCGTTCGCCCGTGCTTACAAATAAATTTTATCTTTATCAAACATCCAGCCTTGGCTAAATGCATGTTACTGCTAATGCGGGCGTTGCCGAAAGATGACAGTAGCGTTTGGAACGGTTATGCTTACTTCATCTAATTTGCCCCGGGGCCACAGCGAGCAGGTTATCGGCTTCCATTCTTTTCGGCGTATTGACCAGTAAAATGATTTTGTTGTTTGAAATCAGGATCCCAATTCTACATCGAGTAAACCAATTTGTCCGCGGTCTACTACTTCCGGCAGGCCGGTATTCCGTAACTAATTTACCGGTTGCATCATACAGTTGCATGCTCGCCGCTTTTCAGGCGTATCAATAACTCCCGTCGGGTAATGAATGATTGCCCATGGTCACGCAATGCGCAGCGATACGATCTACATTGTAAGAGTATTTGTTTTTTACCCGCCTATTCTCGTTTGTCCTTAAAAGCAGGTTTGTAATCGGTGTTCGATCTTTTGTTTCTACGGTGGCAGGTTCACTTATTGCTTTGCCCAGTGGTGCATTGAATAACGAAGAGTACAATGACTAAACAAATTCACTTATCCGCATGGCTGTTTATTTTATTCAATTTAATAAAAATTTAGCCGAACGCTGCATGGCACTAAATTCTACAGCACTGAATTTAACGCCCGGCCTTACCTGTATTACATCTTTGGCGGAGCCGGGACAAGTTCCATGTTTTGCCATTACCAACTTTAATTTCTCCATGTCGGGAGAACCGCCTGCGTTTATATCTCGGTACCTCTTAAAGAAATAGGTCGAGAAGCGCCGTGAATTATTCCCATTCTTTCGCGTCGTCTTGCTTTAATGTTTAAAACCGTGAACAGCGCCGCGGGGAATAAACAGTTCACCCGGGGCGATGTCTATCGTTTACATCTACAGTAAGGTCATAACACCTGCTAATCCATAAATGGTTTCGTCCAAAATTTCGATGGTAGTGTGCACGGGTACCCTGCGCCTTGTTGGAACTGTAAATTCAAACATGGCTGCAGACCCATTTGTATCGGGCCGCTTCCAAAAGGAAATCAATAGTGACCTTACCTGCTTTGATCGTTTCTTTTTCATAATATAATTTTTTGTTGCGCTAAACTACCGTGATGAACCTGGAAAGTCCTTGATTTGAGATAAGAAGTTATTTCTCCCGTAATTTTTTTCCTGATGCGGCTTAAGGTTCCGGCGTCATGGCTAAATAAGCGGCTATATGATATATGGTATCCGTTGCAATTAAAGAGGTTCTTCTTTATAAACGCAGGTATTTTTCTTCGGGTGTTTCAACGTAGCTTCTGCAAGGCGTTTTTCAGCATATAATGGGTCCTGCTGTGCTCTTATAAACCCTAGTGAAAGAAAGCAATCTGGGTTACTGCGTATATCCAGTTCTTTGATGATGATTGGAGTTCTGCTGTTTTCAAGTGCCTGCAGGTTTAATTCCGTAGTTTATTAATCCAGGAAACTGACCAGTTCGCTGGCCCATCCCTTCTTGCTTTGACATAAATCGGGCGAATCCTCACCGTTATTATTAATATAGTATAGCGCAGGCAATCCGCTTTCCTACATAGTAAAACATGCTGGCCATCTTCTCCGAACGAAAAAGATGTTCATTTTTTTTTACTCCAAGGTTCAATAATTGAATAAGCCTTGCGCAATCTTTATCAGGGAAATTTATATACCTGTTTGAAATGAGTTAAAAGTGACTTACTTGTCGCATATATGTTTTATGCCGGTTCTTGCGGTAATTGTGTATTGATGTGCTTCCCGGAACAATTTCATTAATTAGCAATTGAAAATGTTACAAGAATTGGTTCATGCATATTGATTGCCGCTTGATTATACAGTTTCACATTTTTTATGACTTTGAATTGACTACTCAGAACAGTTCAGGCTGACGCAGTCATCTTTTACAGGGAAGTACGGGCCGGAGAGAGCTTAGCTGGGTGGCGTAGTAAATTTCTATCCTGATTAAATGTCGTTGCTGAAAAAACCGATATTTCCTTTACGCGTATTCGCGGTATCTATGCTTAATTTCTCAAAACATCTTTGCCGGAAAAAGAAATTAATAAATTCAACCTGATTGTTTTTTTTCTTAAAAATTGCGTAATAAGATCACCCCTTGATCTCGCAAATAATTCATCTAGTATTGATATTGTGCATCATTTTTGAATTCTGCCAACGCAGAAACTGAACAACTATGCAGGTTTGTCATTTTTTCATCGAGGCACCAATATAAAGCTGATATAACTTAAACATTTTCCTTTTACCTACGCCTGATAAAATCTTCAAACAGCGTCTAGCGGTTTTTTCATCAATAATAACGCGGGGTACTTCATTGCATGGTCTGTTTGTCCGGGTGAATATTATAATTCATGAACCTGTTATAAGGAAGGCAGGATGTCTTTAGTAGTAAGGCATATATTAAAATGCTCCTTGCTGGTGCATTTCCAGGCCTCTTAATTTTTTCCTTCCCTTGAAGTATGTTGAATCGCACTTATCTGTGAGACTACCTGCCGGCATTCAACAACAAGGGAAAAAAAGATGATGTTAGCAAAAGATATTTAATGCATAGTTAAAAAGTTGGTCTGAAAAAAATTAAATAGATTTCATGCCGCCTAGTCCTGTTAAATTGAGAGTAACCGATTTGCAAAAGGTGATCTGCGCATACAAGATTCCGCCCCGCGATTCAGTTGGACAACGTGACGTTGCAGGAATTCACAGTACCGGATGCCAGAAATTATAATACACGGCGTAATGGCAGATTTGGCATTTAATCTAAGACTTTTCCCAAAGCATCGCGTGCTCCTATGCCCTGGATTTCTATGATTAAACAAAATCTGTTTAGGCTGTTTTTTTCACATATTCTCTATCTCTTCAAACTGATACCACTCTTGCTAACAATTTGAATCGAACAGCGTTGACTAACACTCATTTCGATTTTCCATTCATACCTTTCGATCATAATAGCCTTTAGTTTCCGGATCAAATCTTGTAGCATCTATGCTGCCAGGTGAAGATTTTTTAAGTTTTTTAATTAGCCATATGGCTAACTTTGTCTTTCCTTGATACTACATGCGATTGATAAGGGAAGGCGCTACTCCGCAATAACATGCTAATTTTTGCCTATCACACATAATGTTGAAGCCGTTGTAATGTATGAAAGGTAATCGCTGTTACAACTCAAACCTACTACAGAAGTAATCATGGTAAACGATGATGAAGGCTGGCATCTTCTAAGACATTCAATAATTTTAAAGTTCTATCTTTTTCAAATCTGAATCACATGGCGTTGGATAATTTTTTAATTGACTTTTCAAGATATCAGCCATTTTTTGCTGCCCGCATCCTTAATTCTTCAAAGGAGTTTAGTCTTTTCTGAGTTGCAACCATCATCTCTAAAGCTTCGAGGTGTTTTAATTTTCTCCAGTATCATCGCCTGACGGGTCTCCAAATCCTTACAGTTCTGTATTTTTTTAGGTCATACTTTGCAATATTGATCGCATCACCTTATCAGTTTTAAGCTCGCTTTATCCCATGAACGTTTAATCTGAGTAGCATTCTACCCAAACTTTGTTTCTGATGTTCAAAAAAATTGAAGCAATGCATTACAATACAATCCTGTTGCTTCCCATGCAAACAAAGCTTACTGCTATCAAAGTCCGGCATCGTTGATGTTAGCAAACTCATCAATCTCATCGAAGCCTTTTCATCATTACTAAAAGCCATTGCAAAATAGCTCAGGATTTTTGGCTGAGAACAGCCATGTCAAAACTGTGTTTGGAAATGTCCATTCCAATTACATGTTCGTAGTACATAAATTTGTTTTTTTTGCAATCATTTTACAGGTTTAACATTGAACCTTACTAGTGGCCTGGCTACGCCTGAATTTCTATTTGATGCGTCCTGTAAAAAAACTGTAAGGTCTTTATCCAGGGATAGCTATAAAAGCTTGCTCGTGTCATAGTTCACCCAAACAGTTTGATTGCAGTTATTAACATTTTTACATTTTCCACAAGAAAAGTACAAAAGAAAGGTATAATAATAATAATTAAGATCATTAACTACTTAAGAACAAATCTAAAGTTCGTGTCCCCAGGTAACTATATACTGTTAACCAAAGTCGGTAAGATTATTTTTTCATCCTCTTTCTAATAAATAGTATGCTGGTACAAAGCAGACCAA
>Ga0137414_1178185_pt1 | contig 10802 bp, 10 predicted proteins | sample CZODoug2_1_16fun_FD_122068 | JGI IMG/M metagenome (GOLD analysis project Ga0137414, IMG submission 122068) | Vadose zone soil fungal communities from Angelo Coast Range Reserve, California, USA - CZODoug2_1_16fungal (PacBio error correction) | ecosystem: Environmental > Terrestrial > Soil >... | reverse complement strand
TTTTATTCATAAAATATAACATACAGTAAATTCATTTTATGTAAATTTATTTCATTTTGTGGAAACAGAAATCAATAGTTAGAGAGAGAAAGAGAGAGAGAGAGAGAAACAGGAAAAAAAATGATTTCAAATGGATTTCCATAAAAATAAAACTTATACTTATGTTAAACATTACTTGAATGTGTGTATACTTTTGTGAAATTGTTGGCAAAATAAATTTCCACACAATTTTCCTGTCATCTCTTAAGTTATGAGTAAAGTCTCATATTTTTTGCAGATAGAAAGACACAAACAGGGAATGAACAGTACGTACGTATGGGGGATCAAAAATCATACTATGAATATTTTGGAGATTAAGAAATTGGCACGAAATGAATGATAATGAATGCTCAAAAATATTATTTATATATATTTCCACTGATAACGAGTGCGTGAAGACTGATTCTTGCAGACATATCCCCCGTATATTTCAGTATTCATTCTTCGAAGAGTAAGAAATATAGATAACAGAAATGCAAAGGAAGTCTGCATCACAAACATTCCTTCACTACTCATATGATTATTATTGCATTGAATTACATTACGAAAACTATGCAGTACACTAAAGTAATGATCCGCAGATTTGCTAAAGACTTAAAGATTTAAGTATTTGGAATTATATATATTATATAACTTATATATAAAGTAAACGAAAAAAAAATACTTTGAGAGGTTCGGATCTAAAAAACACTAAAAAACAAAAGCGCAAAAGTGTGAATATATATTACTCTCGAAATGTATGAAAGAAAGGATAAGGAAAATTTATTAGAGATGGATATCAATAAATGAAATCCAATGCAATACAAGAAAAAGTTGCAGCAAAAAAGTAAACTAAATAGTATAAAAAAATTCCTGCCGAAATATATTTCCAAAGAAAAAAAAAGGATTCTGTACTTTATTTGAGAGCAAACACTTTTCACTCTTATGCAGGCTTAAGAGAAGGAAAATTAAAACAGAGAGCTATGACTTACAACAAACATTATTAACAAACAGTAGTAGTTTATACAAAATAAATTCAAACCAACAAAATCAAAACGTTCTTGAAGTCTAATTTAGAGAATGAGACCTCTCTCTCTCTCTCTCTCTCGTCTCTCTCTCTCTCTCTCTCTCTCTCTCTATTGAAAAAATGCTTTACAACAGCAGAAGAGAGCGAATGAAAATAAGCTCTATTTTTCGTTTATAACATGTAGGATGCAATGCATAATAGTGTATATATGGAATATAAGTTTGAAGTCAAGAGGAGAGAGAATTATAGTGATAGAAGAAGAGGAAAAGGAGAACAAAGAGGTTCATTGTAATCAATTGTTAAAAAGTTAACTATATTAATAAAGGCAGAGGCAGTCAACTAAATGTCAAAATTCCAGCGCAAGAAGAGAAGAGAACTTTTAAGAATGCCTATTAAACTATACGCTAAACACATACACGAAAGAAGAAAAGTAGTATTACTTCATTAGAGATCTTAAAAATTGGGGTTTGTATACAATGAGAATTATAGATCATTCGCTAACAACAGGAGAAGGAAACTGAACCTAAGATCTACTAAAGAAGAAGTAGAGATAATAGACCAAAGAGAGGAACGGAAAATAATAACTAAAGAAAAAGAGAGAAAAATGTAATGCATACAATTAAATATATAAGTTACTAATCAATTTTGTTACTAAACAGATTTGGTGTTATTTTTAAATGTCATAAATATTAGATGAAAAGAGATAAGAGAATAAAGAAAAGAGAGAATTAATTCTTAAACATCAAAAAATAAACAGAAAAAGTTATAAAACTATTTTTATTATCTTTAGTCCTACTGTATTATAACTTTTTTTGTTGCTTTATTTCTTCTTTATTTGTTGATTAAATTAAATTAAATGTAATGAAAATTTTTCATTCCTCTCGAGTATTCCATTGAAATGGTTTAAAGAAAGAAAGAGAGAGAGAGAGAGAGAGAGAGAGAGATAGAGAGGAAAATGAAAGGCATTACTTTTATTTGGCATGAAATGGTTTTTATGGATAGAAAAGTGTCTCCAGAAAAACTTTCTATTCCTTAAAATGAGTACTACTTGTATACTAAAAATTATTTGAGATATAAAAGTGTTGCTCATGAGAGGAGTAGTTGTAGTAGTAATTCATGATATTTGCTCTGTCTCGCGAGAAAATCACATAAATAGCGCTCACGAAATAAACTTAATATGTTATATACCATTTATAAAGGAGTGTTAGGGATAATAAAATACGTTTGACAGTAAATTGTATTCATTTGCATTTCTCGCATTTAAATAACAAGAATAAAGAGAGAGAGTTTAGCAATAGTTATGTGAGGATAGTATGAAGAGTGGATTGAATGCACCAAATGTGATGGCACTAAAGGATGCAATGACAGTCAATATATGCTGCGGGTCTCTCTTCACCAGAGCTAAAGTAGTGACATTATGCCTGGGAGTGGTATCAAGTGGTGCCGCAGTTGCAAATATTCCGAATGCGAAAAATCTGTTCCTCAACTCTTAATACAATACAATATACCATCAAAAACTCTCATTCTCTTCGCGATTAACAAGCGATGATGTAGTGAATGATCATTCTATCCATTAGCTTTTGTCAATCGCGGAGAATGAATGAGAGATTTGCATGGTATATATTGTATTGTATTAAGAGTTGAGGAACAGATTTTTTCGCATTCGGAAGATATTGCAACTGCGGCACCACTTGTATTCACTCCCAGGCATAATGTCACTACTTTAGCTCTGGTGAAAGAGACCGCAGCAATATTGACTGTCATTGCACCTTTAGTGCATCACATTTGGTGCCATTCAATCCACTCTTCAATACTATCCCTCATAACTATTGCTAACTTCTCTCTCTTTATTCTTGTTATTTAAATGACGAGAAATGCAAATTGAATACAATTTTACTGCTCAAAACGTATTTTTATTATCCCTAACACTCCTTTTATAAATGGTATATAACATATTAAGTTTAATTTCGGTGAGCGCTATTTATGTGATTTTCTCGCGAGACAGAGCTAATATCCTGAATTACTACTACAACTACTCCTCTATGAGCAACACTTTTATATCTCAAATAATTTTAGTATACAGTAGTACTCATTTTAAGGGAATAGAAAAGTTTTTTTGGAGACACTTTTCTATCCATAAAAACCATTTCCATGCAATAAAAGTAATGCTTTCATTCCGCTCTCTCTCTCTCTCTCTCTCTCTCTCTCTCTCTCTTCTTTTCTTTTAAACCATTCAATGGAATACTCGAAGAGGGAATGAAAAATTTTCATTACATGTTAAATTTAATTTAATCAACAATAAAGAAGAAAATAAAGCAACAAAAAAAGTTTATAATACAGTAGGACTAAAGAAAATAAAAATAGTTTTTTATAACTTTTTCTGTTTTATTTTTGATGTTTAGAATTAATTCTCTCTTTTCTTTATTCTCTTATTTCTCTTTTCATCTAATATTAGACATTTAAAAATAAACACCAAATCTTGTTTAGAACAAAATTGATTAGTAACTTAATATATAATTGTATAGCATACATTTTTCTCTCTTTTTCTTTAGTTATATTTTTCGTTCCTCTCTTGTCTATTATTCTCTACTTCTTTTAGTAGATCTTTAGGTTCAGTTTTCTTTTCCTGTGTTAGCGAATGATCTATAATCTCATTGTATTACAAAACCCCAATTTTTACAGAATCTCTAATGAAGTTATACTACTTTTTCTTCTTTCGTATGTGTTTAGCGTATAGTTTTAATAGGCATTCTTTAAAAGTTCTCTTCTCTTTCTTTGCGCTGGAAATTTTTGACATTAGTTGACTGCCTCTGCCTTTGCATTAATATAGTTAACTTTTAACAATTGATACAATGAAACCTCTTTGTTCTCCTTTTCCTCTTCTTCTATCACTATATTTCTCTCTCCTCTGAACTTCCAACTTATATTCCATATTATACACTATTATTTGCATTGCATCCTAACATGTTATAAACGAAAAATAGAGCTTATTTTCATTTCCGCTCTCTTCTGCTGTGTAAGCATTTTTTCAATAGAGTAAGAGAGAGAGAGAGAGAGAGAGAGAGAGAGAGAGAGAGAGAGAGGTCTCATTCTCTAAATTAGACTTCAAGAGACGTTTTGAGTTTTGTGTTTGATTTATTTTGTATAACTACTACTGTTTTTGTTAATAATGTTTGTTAGTAAGTCATGCTCTCTGTTTAATTTTTCCTTCTCTTTAAGCTCTGCATAGAGTGAAAGTGTTGCTCTCAATAAAGTACAGAATCCTTTTTTTTTTCTTTGATTATTTCGCAGGAATTTTTTTACTACTATTTAGTTTACTTTTTGCTGCAACTTTTTCTTTGATTGCATTGGATTTCATTTATTGATATCCATCTCTAATAAATTTTCCTTATCCTTTCTTTACTCATTTCGAGGAGTAATATATATCACACTTTTTGCTGCTTTTGTTTTTTAGTGTTTTTAGATCCGAACCTCTCAAAGTATTTTTTTTTTCGTTTACTATATATAAGTTATTATATATATATATATTTCAAAATACTTAAATCTTTAAGTCTTTAGAAAATCGCGGATCATTTACTTTAGTAGTACTGCATAGTTTTCGTTATGTAATTCATGCAATAATATCTATGAGTAGTGAAGGATGTTTGTGATGCAGACTTCCTTTGCATTTCTGTTATCTATATTTCTTACTCTTCGGAATGATACTGAAATATACGGGGATATGTCTGCAGAATTCAGTCTTCACGACATCGTTACCAGTGGAATATATATAATAATATTTTGAGGCATTCATTATCATTCATTTCGTGCCAATTTCTTAATCTCCAAAATATTCATAGTATGATTTTTGATCCCCACCATACGTAGTACTGTTTCATTCCCTGTTTGTGTCTTTCTATCTGCAAAAAATTGAGACTTTACTCATAACTTAAGAGATGACAGGAAATTGTGTGGAATTTTTATTTTTGCAACATTTCACCAAAGTATACACACATTTCAAGTATAGTTTAACAATAAGTATAGTTTATTTTTATGGAAATCCATTTGAAATCATTTTTTTCCTGTTTCTCTCTCTCTCTCTTTCTCTCTAACTATTGATTTTCTGTTTTCCACAAAATGAAAATAAATTTACATAAATGAATTTTACTGTATGTTATATTTTATGAATAAAAATCTTTCTTTTTCCCCTTCCAAAACAACAAACCAAAAACCCCGGGGAAGGAAAAGGGAAGGGGAAAAAAAAGAAAAAAAAAAAAAGAGAAGAATTTTTTTTATTCATAAAAATATAACATACAGTAAATACCCCCCCCCCCCCCCCCCCCCCCCCCCCCCCCCCCCCCCCCCCCCCCCCCCCCCCCCCCCCCCCCCCCCCCCCCCCCCCCCCCCCCCCCCCCCCCCCCCCACCCCCCCCCCCCCCCCCCAAAACCCCCCCCCCCCCCCCCCCCCCCCCCCCTCATTTTATGTAAATTTTAATTTTCATTTTGTGGAAACAGAAATCAATAGTTAGAGAGAGAAGAGAGAGAGAGAGAGAAACAGGAAAAAAATGATTCAAATGAATTCCATAAAAAAAAATAAACTAATACTTTATGTTAAACATATACTGAAATGTGTGTATACTTTTGGTGAAATTGTTGGCAAAATAAATTCCACACAATTTCCTGTCATCTCTTAAGTTATGAGTAAAGTCCAATATTTTTGGCAATAGAAAGACACAACAGGGAATGAAACAGTACGTACGTAATGGGGGGAAAATCAAAAAAAATCATACTATGAAATATTTTGGAGATTAAGAAATTGGCACGAAATGAATTGAATGAATGCCTCAAATAATATTATTTATATATATTCACCTGATAACGAGTGCCGGTGAAGAACCTGAAATTCTTGCAAGACAATATCCCCCGTATATTTCAGTATTCATTCTTCGAAGAGTAAGAATAATAGATAACAGAAATGCAAAGGACAGTCTGCATCACAAACATTCCTTCACTACTCATTGATTATAATTGCATTGGAATTACATAACAAAACTAATGCAGTACTACTAAGTAAATGATCCGCAGATTTTGGCTAAAGACTTAAGATTAAGTATTTGGAAATATATATATATATATATCAACTTATAATAAAGTAAACGAAAAAAATACTTTGAAGGTTTCGGATCTAAAAACACAAAAACAAAAGCAGCAAAAAGTGTGAATATATATTACTCCTCGAAATGTATGTAAAAGAAAAGGAAAGGAAAATTTAATTAGAGATGGATATCAATAATGAAATCCATGCAATACAAAGAAAAAGTTCAGCAAAAAAAAGTAAACTAAATAGTAGTAAAAAAATTCCTGCGAAATATATTCAAAGAAAAAAAAAAGGATTCTGTACTTTATTTGAGAGCAAACACTTTTCACTCTTAATGCAGAGATTAAAGAGAAGGAAAATTAACAGATAGCTATGACTTACTAAACAACATTATAACAAACAGTAGTAGTTAATACAAAATAAATTTCAACACAAAACTCAAAAACGTCTCTTGAAGTCTAATTTAGAAAGAATGAGACCTCTCTCTCTCTCTCTCTCTCTCTCTCGTCTCTCTCTCTCTCTCTTCTCTATTGAAAAAATGCTTTAACAAACAGGCAAAGAGAGGCGAATGAAAATAAGCTCTATTTTCGTTTTATAACATGTTAGGAATGCATGCAAATATAGTGTATAATATGGAAAATAAGTTGGAAGTCAAGGAAGAGGGAAAATATAGTGATAGAAGAAGAGGAAAAGGAGAACAAAGAGGTTCATTGTATCAATTGTTAAAAAGTTAACCTATATTAATTGCAAAGGCAGAGGCAGTCAACTAAATGTCAAAAATTCCAAGCGCAAAGAAGAGAAGAGAATTTTAAGAATGCCTATTAAACCTATACGCTAAACACATACACGAAGAGAAAAGTAAAGTATAACTTCATTAGAGATTCTTGTAAAAATTGGGGTTTTGTAATACAATGAGAATTATAGATCATAGTCGCCTAACAACAGGAAGGAAAAGAAAACTGAACCTAAAGAATCTACTAAAGAAGAAGTAGAGAATATAGACAAAGAGAGGAACGAAAAAAATAATAATAAAGAAAGAGAGAAAAAATGTAATGCTATACAATTATATATTAAGTTACTAATCAAATTTGTTCTAACAAGATTTGGTGTTTAATTTTAAATGTCATAATATTAGATGAAAAGAGAATAAGAAATAAAGAAAAGAGAGATTAATTCTAAACATCAAAAATAAAACAGAAAAAGTTATTAAAGATATTTTTATTTATCTTTAGTCCTACTGTATTAAACTTTTTTTGTTGCTTTATTTTCTTCTTTATTTGTTTGATTAAATTAAATTAACATGATATGAAAATTTTTCATTCCTCTTCGAGTATTCCATTGAAATGGTTTAAAAGAAAGAAAAGAGAGAGAGAGAGGGGGAGAGGAGAGGAGAGGAGAGAGAGGAAAATGAAAAAGGCCAATTACTTTATTGGCATGAAATTGTTTTAATGGATAGAAAAAGTGTCTCCAGAAAAACTTTTCTATTCCTTAAAAATGATACTGACCTTGTATACTAAAAATTATTTGAGATGATAAAAGTGTTGCCATGGAAGGAGTAGTTGTAGTAGTAATTCATGAATATTTAGCTCTGTCTCGCGAGAAAAATCACATAAATAGCGCTCAACGAAATAAACTTAAAATGTTTATATTACCATTTATAAAATGGAGTGTTAGGGATAAATAAAAATACGTTTGAGGCAGTAAAATTGTATTCAATTTGCATTTCCGTCATTTAAATAACAAGAATATAAGAGAGAGAAGTTTAGCAAATAGTTAGTGAGGGATAGTATTGAGAGTGGATTGAAATGGACCAAATTATGGCACTAAAAGGTGCAAATGACAGTCAATTATGCTGCGGGTCTCCTTCACCAAAGCTAAGTAGTGACATTATGCTGGGAGTGGTATTACAAGGTGGTCGCAGTTGCCAAATATCTCCCGAATGCGAAAAAATCTGTTTCCTCAACTCTTAATACAATACAATATACATGCAAATTCTCTATTCATTCCATTCCACTCTCTGCGATTGGACAAACAATAATTGTAGTATTATGATGATTCACTCTCTCGCTTTTTAAATGCGAAAGAATGAGAGCTTTGAATGGTAATATTGTATTGTATTAAGAGTTGAGGAACAGATTTTTCGCATTCGGGAAGATATTTGCAACTGCGGCAAACACTTGTATACCACCCCAGGCATAATGTCACTACTTAGCTCTGGTGAAGAGAGACCCGCAGCATATAATTGATGTCATTGCACTTTAGTGCCATGCACATTTGGTGCCATTCAATCAGCTCTTCAATACATCCTCACTAACTATTGCTAAAGCTTCTCTCCTCTTTATTCTTGTTATTTAAAATGACGAGAAATGCAAATTGAAACCAATTTTACTGCTCAACGTTTTTTATTATCCTAACACTCCTTTTATAAATGGTATATAACTTTTAAGTTTATTTCGTGGAGCGCTATTATGTGATTTCTCGCGAGACAGAGCTAAATATCATGAATTACTACTACAACTACTCCTCTCATGAGCAACACTTTTATATCTCAAATAATTTTTAGTATACAGTAGTACTCATTTTAAGGGAATAGAAAAGTTTTTCTGGAGACACTTTTCTTCCATAAAAACCAATTTCATGCCAAATAAGTAATGCTTTCAATTTTCCTCCTCTCTCTCTCCTCCTCTCTCTCTCTCTCTCTCTCTCTCTTTCTTTCTTTTAAACCATTTCAATGGAATACTCGAGAGGGAATGAAAAATTTTCATTACATGTTATTTAATTTAATCAACAAATAAAGAAGAAAATAAAGCAACAAAAAAAGTTATATACAGTAGGACTAAAGATAAATAAAAATAGTTTTAATAACGTTTTTCTGTTTTTAATTTTGGGATGTTTAGAATTAATTCTCTCTTCTTTATTCTCCTTTATTCTCTTTTCATCTAATATTATGACATTAAAAATAAACACGCAATCTTTGTTTAGAACAAATTGAATTAGTAACTAATATATATTGTATAGCATACATTTTTCTCTCTTTTTCTTTAGTTATTATTTTTCGTTCCTCTCTTTGGTCTATTATTCTCTACTTCTTCTTAGTAGATCTTTAGTCAGTTTTCTTTCTCCTGTTTGTTAGCGAATGATCTATAATCTCATTGTATTACAAAACCCCAATTTTTAACAGAATCTCTAATGAAGTTATACTACTTTTCTTCTTTCGTGTATGTGTTTAGCGTATAGTTAATAGGCATTCTTTAAAAGTCTCTTTCTCTTCTTGCGCTGGAATTTTTGACATTTAGTTGACTGCCTCTGCCTTTGCATTAATATAGTTAACTTTTAACAATTGATACAATGAACCTCTTTGTTCCCTTTTCCTCTTCTTCTACACTATATTTCTCTCTCCTCTGACTTCAACTTATATTCCATATTATTACACTATTATTTGCATTGCATCCTAACATGTTATAAACGAAAAATAGAGCTTATTTTTCATTCGCTCTCTTCTGCTGTTGTAAAGCATTTTTTCAATAGAGAAGAGAGAGCGAGAGAGAGAGAGAGAGAGAAGAGAGAAGAGAGAGAGGTCTCACTCTAAATTAGACTTCAAGAGAGTTTTTGAGTTTTGTGTTTGATTTATTTGTATAACTATACTGTTTTGTTAATAATGTTTGTTAGTAATCATGCTCTCTGTTTAATTTCCTCTCTTTAAGCTCTGCATAAGAGTGAAAAGTGTTTGCTCTCAAATAAAGTACGAATCCTTTTTTTTTTCTTTGAATAATATTTCGCAGAATTTTTTTACTACTATTTAGTTTACTTTTTTGCTGCAACTTTTTCTTTTTGTATTGCATTGGATTTCATTTATTGATATCCATCTCTAATAAATTTTCCTTATCCTTTCTTTACATACATTTCGAGGAGTAATATATATTTCACACTTTTTGCTGCTTTTGTTTTTTAGTGTTTTTAGATCCGAAACCTCTCAAAGTATTTTTTTTCGTTTACTTTATATATAAGTTATTATAATATATATATATTTCCAAATACTTTAAATCTTTAAGTCTTTAGCAAAAATCTGCGGATCATTACTTTAGTAGTACTGCATAGTTTTCGTTAATGTAATCAATGCAATAATAATCATATGAAGTAGTGAAGGAATGTTTGTGATGCAGACTTCCTTTGCATTTCTGTTATCTATATTTCTTACTCTTCGAAGAATGATACTGAAATATACGGGGGATAATGTCTGCAAGATTCAGTCTTCACGCACTCGTTATCATGGAAATATATATAAATAATATTTTTTGAGGCATTCATTATCAATTCATTTCGTGCCAATTTCTAATCTCCAAAATATTCCATAGTATGATTTTTGATCCCCATACGTAACGTACTGTTTCATTCCCTGTTTGTGTCTTCTATCTGCAAAAATATGAGACTTACTCATACTTAAGAGATGACAGGAATTGTGTGGAATTTATTTTGCCAACAATTTCACCAAAAGTATACACACATTTCAAGATAGTTTAACATAAGTATAGTTTATTTTTTATGGGAAATCCATTTGAATCATTTTTTCCTGTTTCTCTCTCTCTCTCTCTTCTCTCTCTAACTATTGATTTCTGTTTCCACAAAATGAAATAAAATTTACATAAATGAATTTTACTGTATGTTATATTTTATGATAAAA
>Ga0137414_1075461_pt1 | contig 10885 bp, 7 predicted proteins | sample CZODoug2_1_16fun_FD_122068 | JGI IMG/M metagenome (GOLD analysis project Ga0137414, IMG submission 122068) | Vadose zone soil fungal communities from Angelo Coast Range Reserve, California, USA - CZODoug2_1_16fungal (PacBio error correction) | ecosystem: Environmental > Terrestrial > Soil >... | reverse complement strand
ATTTCGCTGTTTGGATTCAGCATCGGCGCGCTGCTGAGCGGATCGCTGCTGGTTGAGGTCATAACGAGCTGGCCGGGGCTGGGGCCATTCTTACTGGAAGCGATTCTGGCGCGGGATTTGTATGTGGTGATCGGCGGAGTACTGCTTTCGACGGTTTTTCTGGTTGCCGGGAATTTCATTGCGGATGTGCTGTTGTTCTGGGCCGACCCGCGGATACGGACGGAGTGACCAGTGGGAAACGCTCCGCGCAAGCAGAGTTTAGTTGTGATGTTCCTGGTTTTACTGCACGGTGTGGTGCTGGTTGGCGGATTTGTGGCGCCTTACGACCCGATTCGACAGAACCGCGAGCGGCCTTATGCACCACCGGCAAGAATTCATTTTGTGGATGGACAGGGGAAGTTCCATTTTCGTCCGTTTGTCTATGCACAGCGGCTGCGAGAGGGCGCTTTCGATCAGTATGAAGATGACCATGCGACGCTTATCCCACTAAAGTTTTTCGTGTCCGGGGCTTCGTACCGGTTGCTCGGCGCCATCCCTTTGAAAATCCATTTGTTCGGAGCGGGCGAGGCCACGGTAAATTTGCTGGGGACGGATGGCTACGGGAGAGATCTTTTTTCGCGGATTCTCTATGGCGGGCAGATTTCGCTTCTAGCGGGATTGCTTGCGGCTTCCGTTTCGCTGGTTGTCGGAACAATTGTGGGAAGCGCTTCGGGGTACCTGGGCGGTTGGACGGATGCGATCGCGATGCGATTGGCGGAGTTGTGTTTGGCTTTGCCGTGGCTGTATTTGCTGTTCGGAGTGCGGGCTTTTTTGCCGCTGCTAGTGAGTCCGGTGAAGGCGTTTTTGATCGTCGTGACGACGATTGGCGTGCTGGGATGGGCGAGGCCGGCGCGACTCGTGCGCGGAGTGGCTCTGAGCGCGAAGGAACGGGATTTTGTACGGGCGGCGCGGGGATTTGGCGCCTCCAATTTGTATATTTTGAGGCGACACATCCTGCCGCAGACAAAGAGCGTAATCTTGACGCAGGCGGCGATTCTAATTCCACAATATATTCTCGCCGAAGTAACGCTGTCGTTTCTTGGGCTGGGTATACCGGAGCCTGCGCCGAGTTGGGGGAATTTGCTGGGCAGCCTGCAACAGTACAGCGTGCTGTCGTCTTATTGGTGGATGTACTTGCCCGCGCTGGCAATGGTGCCATTCTTTTTCGGTTACCTGGCCCTGGCGAGCACGTTGCAGGAAGGGCGCCGCGCGGTGAAGATAGAGTCGTAGGGTACGGGCTCCATCTGGCAGGACAATATGACTCCGAAGTGTGCGCACGGGATTCGAAGGGCAGCGTGGCTGGGAGTGGTGCTGGTCTTCGGCCACTTTTGTTGCCCGGCGGCAGCGATACCGCAAACTCAACAAGCGACAAAGACGGAATTTTTAGTAAGTAAAGAGCCGGTCGGAAAACGAGGCGGACGGCTGGTGCTGTCGTTGCGCGCGGAGCCTAAGACGCTGAATCCGATTATTGCCGGAGATGCGCCTTCGCGCGAAGTGATTGGGGCGATGCAAGCCGACCTGATTCACATCAATCGAAGTTCACAGCTGACGGAACCGGGATTGGCAAAAAGCTGCAAGGTTTCGAAAGACGGATTGGAATATGCGATCGAGCTTCGGCGGGGATTGCAATTTTCCGACGGGCACGCGATGGATGCCGACGACGTGCTATTTACGTTCCGAGTTTATTTGGATGAAGCGATTCATGCGCCACAGAGAGACCTTTTGATTGTGGGCGGAAAGCCAATCGAGGTTCGCAAGGTAGATGCTTATCACCTGGTGTTTCGGATGGCGAAGCCGTATGGCGTGGGCGACCGGCTATTCGATGGGCTGGCGATTCTTCCCCGCCATTTGCTGGAAAAGCCGTATCAGGAAGGAAAGCTGGCGCAATTCGGCGGTCTTTCTGTTTCGCCGGCGGAGTGGGCGGGACTTGGGCCATTTCGGCTGAAGGAGTACGTGGCAGGGCAGCAGATTGTGCTGGAGCGCAATCCCTACTATTGGAAGACGGATTCGAACGGGAGCCGGTTGCCGTATCTTGACGAGATTGTTTTTCTGTTTGTGCCAAGCGCGGATGCGCAGGTCTTGCGTTTCCAGTCAGGGGAGACAGATATTGTCACGCGCCTGGGAGCGGAGAATTTTTCCGTGCTTTCACGGCAAGCGCGTGGGTATTCGATGACGGACGCAGGCCCGGGGCTCGAGTACAACTTTCTTTTCTTCAATTTGAACGATACGGGCACAAAGAACTCCCCCGAGGCCGCCCGAAGGCAGGAGTGGTTCCGGGATGTGAGATTCCGCCAAGCGATTTCGGCAGTTGTGGATCGCCAGGCGATCGTGCGGCTGGTGTATCAGGGACGGGGCGCGGCGCTGTGGGGACCGGTGACGCCGGGAAATAAGCGGTGGGCGAACACGGAGATAAAGCATCCGGCGCGGTCGTTGGATCGGGCACGCGACCTCTTGCGTCAGGCCGGGTTTTTCTGGAAGGATGGTTCAGGTGGAGATCAAGTGTTAGTGGATCAACACTCCAGCCCGGTTGAATTTTCCATTCTGACAAGCGCCTCGAACGCAGACCGAACGAAGATGGCGACGTTGATTGCAGACGACTTGAAACAGCTGGGGATACGAGCGCAGGTGGTGCCGCTTGAATTCCGGTCGCTGCTGGATCGGGTGAACCAGACGAAGGACTACGACGCGTGCGTGCTGGGGCTGGCGAGCTTTGACGCGGACCCGAATTCGGACATCAACGTATGGCTTTCGAGCGGTGGAACACATTTGTGGAATCCGTCGCAGGCGCATCCGGCGACGTCGTGGGAAGCGGAAATTGACCAGTTGATGGAGCAGCAACTGGTTGCGAACAGTTTTGAAGAAAGAAAGAAGAGTTACGACCGCGTACAACGGATTCTTGATGAGAATCAGCCGTTCATTTTTCTGGCAACGCCCGACATCCTGGTGGGCGCCAAGGACAATGTGGGGAATTTCCAGCCGACCGTTCTGGAACCCTACGCGTTGTGGAATGTCGAGAATTTATTTTTGCGGAACGCATCGGAGACCGGCGGCAAGTGAGTCCCGTGACCACTGACAGCGAGCAACCAGCAGTGCGATCGATATCGGACACTGCGCTGGTGAAGCAGTGTCTCGAAGGGAAGGAAGAAGCGTGGTCGCAGCTGATCGATAAGTATAAAGCGCTGATCTATTCGATTCCGGTGAAGTATGGATTGCCGCCGCAGGAAGCGGCTGACATTTTTCAAGGAACCTGCATGGAACTGTTAACGCGGCTGCCGGATCTGCGCGAACCGCGTGCGTTACCGAAATGGCTGATTCAGGTGGCGTACCACCAGTGCTATCACTGGAAGAGGCAGCAGGAGCGCCTTGTGAGCCGCGACGGCGAGGCCAACCTGCCCGAACCGGAAATACCGCCGATGGCGGAAGAGCTTCTGCGACAAAGCGAAGAAGAGCAGATACTGCGTGAAGCGATGACTGGGCTCGCGCCACGTTGCCGAAAATTGGTCGAGATGCTTTTTTTTGAAAGTCCCGCGCGGCCCTACAGCGAAGTGGCGAATGAATTGAAGCTTGCAGTGGGATCGATTGGGCTGACGCGGCAGAAGTGCATCGAGACGTTGCGGAAACGTCTGGATGAATTGGGATTTTCATGACGGCCGAACCGGAGCCGACGGCTCCCAGCGAAGTTGTGATCGAGGAACTGGCTCGCACGCAGAACGAGTCCGAACGCGAGCGATTGGTTTCGAGCAATCCGACTCTGCTTTCCGCGGAGGTTGTGACGGACCTTCTTGCGAAGGTCGTAGAGCGTGTACGAGTGGATATCCCTCAAGCGCGCTCGCTTGCGGAATCCGCACTGCTGATCGCGAAAAAACTAGGCGGCAAAGAGGAAATTGCCACGGGGCTGCGGGCCAGGGCGAACGCACTGTACGCAAGCGGCGACCATAAAGAAGCAGTCGCACACCACGACCAGGCGCTCGAACTCTATTTGCAGGCTGGGAATCAAATGGAAGCGGCGCGCACGCTCAGCACTTCGATTCAGCCTCTAATTCTGATGGGCGAGTATGACCGCGCGTACGAAGCGTCCGAGCAGGCACGGCAAATCTTCACACAACTGGGCGACCCGTGGCGCATTGCGCGGTTGGAAATCAATGCAGGGAATATCTTTCACCGGCAGGACCGCTTCGAAGAAGCGCTGGCGCACTACGAGCGGGCCTATGCGGGGATGATTGAGCATCGCGACGTTGAGGGCATCGCCGTGGTGCTGAGCAATATGGCGGTATGCCTGATCAGCTTGAACGATTTCGCGCGAGCACTGTCGTCTTACCGGCAAGCGCGAAAGGTTTGCGAGAAGGCGGGGATGCCGTTGTTGGTTGCACAGGCCGACTACAACGTGGCGTATCTCTATTACCTGCGCGGCGAATACGGAAGCGCAATCGAGAGGCTGTATGCGGCGCGGCGAGCATGCGAGGCGACGGGCGACGCGTATCACTTTGCGCTGTGCCACCTGGATTTGTCCGACGTCTATCTGGAGCTGAATCTGAGCGAAGAGGCGCGGACGATCGCGCACGAAGGTTTTTTGCGCTTTGAAGCGCAGGGGATGCGCTACGAGGCGGCGAAAACACTTGCGAACGAAGCGACGGCGTATGGCCAGCAGGGGAAAACGGTGCAAGCGCTGGAGCTTTTTGCGAGGGCGCGAGAAATGTTCGCGAAGGAGGCGAACCGTGTTTGGCCGAGGCTGCTGGATCTATATCAGGCGCTGCTTCTTTTTCACGAGGGGCGCCACTTTGAAGCGCGGCGGTTGTGTGTAGCGGCAGCTGCATTCTTTGACGACGCAAAGCTCCGCGGCAAAGCGGTCATCGCGCACCTGTTACTCGCGCGCATTGCCCTGCAACTTGGCGACGCACCGGAAGCAACGAGACGCGCGGACGCAGCCGCCGAGCGACTATCGCTCGTCAAGACGCCAGTGCTCGAGTATCAAGTCCACTTTCTGCTTGGCCAAATTGCTCAAAAGGAAGGCGACCTTTCCGGCGCGCACAATTCCTATCAGGTGGCCCGGCAGGCGCTGGAGTCATTGCGAACGAGAATTCACACGGAAGAGTTGAAAATTTCTTTTGGACGGAACCGGCTGCAAGTGTACGAAGCACTCGTGGATATTCTGCTGGCGGGGGCGGCAGGCGAGGAATCCACGGCGGAAGCGTTTGCGTGCATCGAGGCGGCGAAATCCCGGAGCATGAGCGAAATGATTTTTCGCAGCGGCCAGAGCTTGCCGATGGGCGAAGCAGGACAGAGCACTCTGGTGCGGCGAATCCGCGAGTTGCGCGAGGACCTGAACTGGTATTACCACAGAATTGAATTGGAACAACTTGGCGCGGAGAACAATGCCGAAAACCGGATTGCGACACTGCAAGAACAGGCGCAGGCGCATGAGAATGAATTGATGCGAACGCTGCGGGAATTGCCGGCGCATGAGCGGGAAAACGCGACACTTGAAGCGCCGACGGATTTTTCGTTGAGCTATGTGCAGGAATGCCTGCCGGAGCACGCCGCGATCGTCGAATATTACTCGACCGGCGACAGGCTGATTGCAGCGGTGGTTACGCGAACCAAAATGGAAATTGTTTCGGTGAGCGTGCTCTCGCGCATTCAAAATGCGCTACAGCTGCTGCGCTTCCAACTTTCTAAATTCCGGATGGGCGCTTCCTATACGCAGAGGTTCGTCGAACCGATGCAGCGCGCCGCGGAATCTCACCTCGACGTGCTTTACAACGAGCTGATTGCTCCGATTTGGCCGCTACTGGATGGGTGCACCCATTTGGTGATCGTTCCCCACGGACCGCTGCATTTCCTGCCGTTTCACGCGTTGCGACAGTCCGGAAAATATCTTTGCGACGATTTCACTATTTCGTACGCGCCGAGCGCGACGATTTTTGCGCTATGCCAGCGGAAAGAGGCCAATGCGAATTTGCGGCCCGTGGTATTTGGAGTAGCGGATCAAAACGCGCCGGAAATTGACGCGGAGGTAAAGGCTGTTGCGGAGATTTTGCCGGGATCGGAATTACTTGCAGGCGAGAAGGCGACGGTTGCGGCGCTGCGGGACCGCGGAGCTACCGTCGGGATTTTGCACGTCGCGACGCACGGCGTGTACCGGCAGGATAACCCGATGTTTTCGGGGATCCGGCTGGGTGATGGCTACCTCTATCTTTATGACCTGTATCAAATGAGGATCCCGGCGCGGCTGGTGACGTTGAGCGGTTGCGCGACGGGAATGAATGTGGTGGCCGCGGGCGACGAGTTGCTGGGCTTGCAGCGGGGTTTATTTTGCGCGGGCGCGTCGACGCTGCTGCTTTCGCTATGGGATGTACACGACGAAACGACGGCGGAACTGATGAGGTGCTTCTATGCGCAGTTCAGTGCCACGAATGATATGGCTGGTTCGCTGCGGACTGCGATGCAGGAGATTCGGGCCAGCCACCCGCATCCGTACTTTTGGGCACCGTTCTTTCTGACGGGCCAACTAATTGATAGCAAACGACTTAATTAAATTCTACGAACTAGTATTTTTGCGAGCCCTGCCTACCCCTTATCCGTGTAAGAAGAACCCGGCCCGCACCGGGTAACTAGAGAAAGTGACCTTCTGAGGGAGAACGACCAATGACCCATTATTCGCCAGAGCAATGGATTGATTTCGTGAACGGAGCCGGCCGGGCGCCTGTGCAGCAGGAAATGCAGGCACACTTGGCTTCAGGCTGCGAGCGGTGCAAAGAACGAGTTGCGACTTGGCGAAAGGTGCAGCGCTCAGCCGCGCTTGAGGCAAAGTTTCAGCCGCCTGTCGACACAGTTCGCATAGCGAAGGCAGCGTTCGCGAATGCCGGATTTGAAGCGAAGCCCGGATTGGCTGGGATTGTCGCGCAAGTCGTTTACGACAGTTTTAAGACGCCCGCAGTGGCTGGCGCGCGCTCCGCTGGAGTGCAGAGCCGCCAGATGTTGTTTTCAGCGAACCCGTTTCAGATTGACGTGAATATTGAGGCCAAGCCCGGAGAAACCCGGCTGTCGGTGACGGGGCAGTTGATGGACACGTCGCAGCCGGATTCGATTGCGCGGGGAATACCAGTGACGCTTTCGAATCGTCGCGGACAGACGATTCAGACGGTCACTAATAATTTCGGTGAATTTCAGGGCGAGATTGAGAATCGGGGCGACCTGGAGCTTACGTTTTTGGGGCATTCGGAAAAGACGATTGTTGTCTCGCTGCGCGATGCGCTGACGTACATTCCGGGGCCGACGCGCGGCAGCGATTCGTTCGGTGCCGTAGATTAAAAGTTTCCTGGTACTTCTGTACCAGAATCTGTGAACCAAAGGAGCAGTCACTAAGAGCCACTCGTACCATTTGCAGATTTCCGGGGATTCGCGACGCTTGAGGGGCATCCGAAATCTGAAAAATACGGGCGGGCAGCAGGGATTCCTGCAACGGACTAAAACCATATGAAAAACCTCTCCCTCAAACTTGCAGTGGTCGTCGCGTTGGCCGTAATGACATGCACGACCGCATCGGCTGCAAATCAGCGGTACATCGTTCGAACGACCGGTGGATTGTTGAGCGTCCTGAGATTGTGCTCGTCCGCGGGATGCACGGTTCAAGGTTCTCTAGACGGAAACGTGGGCCAGACGTATCTGGTCACCTCTTCGCAAAACCTCATTGCGAACATCTTAAACACTGTAGGCAGTTTGCTTGAGGCACTCCTTGGGATTCAGAGCGTGGAGCCCGATCAAGTTTTGCCGTTGCCGCAGACTTCGCAACAGCAAGTGGGCGCGGGTCTGTCCGATACGGCTCCGGTGAATTATTACGGGTCTGTGGTGTGGCACGGCTATGCGGCTCAGCCCGCGACCTACATTATCCGGCTGCGCGACGCGCAAGGTGGTTTTGGCGTGAGCGGCAAAGGAGTTGTGGCCGTCATCGATACCGGTGTGGATGTGAATCACCCCGCGCTTGTTCCCGTGTTGCTGCCTGGATACGACTTTACGAGGAATCAGGCCGGCGCGTCGGAATGGACCGATGTGGCGGGATTGCCGAATGGGCCGATTGACCAAGATTCGCAGGACCAACAACCGGTGGTGGTGCAGCAGTCGACTGCCGCAGTGTTGGATCAATCGACAGCAGCGGTCCTTGATGGCAGCCCGTATGTTGCGTTTGGTCACGGAACGATGACGGCAGGACTGGTTCATTTGGTTGCGCCGAAGGCGAAGATCCTGCCGCTGAAGGCGTTCTCTTCGGATGGCACTGCGTATCTCTCCAACATCATTGCGGCGCTTTACTACGCGCAGCAACATGGAGCGAACGTAGTTAACATGAGTTTCGACCTCTCGGTGCCGTCGAGTGCGCTTTCGAACGCAGTTTCGCGGTTGAATCAATCGGGCGTGATTCTTGTCGCCGCAGCCGGCAATGAGAACACAAGCGCGCGGGTGTACCCAGCAGCTTTGAACGGAAACGTCGTCGGTGTGGCTTCGACCACGAATTACGATACACGGTCCTCGTTCTCGAACTACGGCACTGCTGACGTATGGATTGCGGCGCCGGGTGAAAACATCATTAGCACATACCCGGGTGGAACGTATGGCAGTTCCTCGGGGACTTCGTTTAGCTCTCCGATCGTTGCCGGTACGGTGGCGCTGTGCCTCGATTTGAAGAGCGGGCTCAACCAGAACAAAGCTGCCAGCGCGTTGTCGCACGGGCGCACTCTGACACCGGACCTCAATCATGGACGCTTGGACACCTACCAGGCGCTCTCAGCCTGGCTCGTCAGCTGGTGAACAATTGAACCCCGGTAACCCATTGTCGGTGCCTTCCGGCGAGTCGTTGATCCCGTCGCCGGAAGGTTTTCGCGTGAAGGTTCTGGAAGAGCAGGTAGCAAGCCTGCGCAATTCGGTGATTTGCGCCTTCAACCAACTTCTCGACTTGAAGGACTTGAATACGGGAGTGCACAGCACGCGGCTTGCGGAATGGGGCCTGCGCGTTGGCCAGGAGCTTGGGCTCGATGAAGGCACACTGCGCAACCTGGAAGTGGCAGCATTGCTGCACGACATCGGGAAAGTGGGAATTCCAGACGCGATTCTCCGAAAGCCAGGCAAACTGGATGCGGACGAATATGCATTGATCAAGAAGCATCCGGACTACGGATGGGCGGTGTTGCGCATTTTGCCGGGATTTGAATCGCCGGCGCTGGATATTCTGCATCACCACGAAAGCGTGGATGGAAGCGGTTATCCGGCGGGATTGCGGAGCTCGGAGATTCCGATCGTTTCGCGGATCGTTTGCGTCATCGATGCCTATGATGCGATGGTGTCTTCGCGGCCCTACCGCAAAGGCCTGCCATTCGCCGAGGCTGCGAGAAGGCTGATTGCATCAAGCGGAACGCAGTTCGATGCCGTGGTTGTTCGTTCGTTCTTGCCGATTGCGCAAGCTGACATAGACACGGTATTCGCCGCGGCGGGCACCGCGGTCGACTCTGCTCTCTGACACATCGTTTCACGACACCGGTCGCGCGGAATTAATATCGCTGCCCAAAGTCGATAGCTCTTCTCTCCGGCAATAATCCAGCTTCCTCCAAGCGCTGGCAGTACTAGCGAGGTACCATTGAGACCTCGCCCGCGACGCTGGTAATCTAAACTCTCCACAGCCCGCCCTCTGGCCCCTATACGTGTCTCCGAAGAGGCAGGAATTATGGACGCCGATAAATTACGTGTCTCGCGCGAAAAGCTTACGCGCGTATTTCGTTATCTCGAAGCATTAAACCAACACCGGAATCCGGCCAAGCGCCAGCTTCGCGAGCAGCTCTGGAGTTTGCGGCTGTGTGATTTGCCGGAACATTCTTCCATCCAGCGTGGTGAAGTGAAGGCGGCATCAGCCAAAGCGAAAAAGGCGAACGACGAAGCGACAAGCAACGGCGCCAGCTACGTGCTGAAAGTGCAGCGGCCGCGGCTGACGCGCCCGCCCGAGCCGCCGGAAGAAACTGCGGCTTGGCTTGCAAGCGGCTGGGACGACCCTTCAAGCGAACTAGCGATCGAAGAATCGCGGAGAGAATCGGAAGAGGCTGCTGGAAGTGTCGTCGCCCGGTTTGAAGATGAGCCGGGAAGAGTAGCGAGTTTTGAGCGGTGGAAGGCGCAGCGCGGCGAATGGGCGCAAAAAGAAAAGCCTGCACGCGCGGCGATGAAACTCTTCGAAACACTTTACGCGCTCTACGGAAGGATCGATCGAGAAGGTGAGCGCGTAGAACTCATTCTCGGAGACGGCATCCTGAGTTGGCGGCGCTCGGAAGGAGGCATTTTTCACCCGATTCTCCTTCAGCGGTTGCAATTACAGTTCGACGCGTCCGTACCGGAATTCACTCTTACGGAAGCGGACCATCCCGTTGAACTTTATTCCGCCCTATTCCAATCGATGAATGATGTCGACGGTCGCGCAATCGGTCGTTGCCGCGAAGAACTGGAGCAGGAAGGCTTTCATCCGCTGATGAACGGGTCCACTTCCGCTTTCCTGAAGCGACTCGTGATTCAGCTCTCGCCTCGCGGCGAATTTCTGGAAGATAACGCACCAGAGTCGGGAACGACCGACCCGAAGATCGGACGTGAGCCGGTTCTCTTTTTGCGAGCGCGAACTCTGGGATTCGCTGCGGCGATCGAGGGAATTCTCGCTGATCTCCGTACGAGAGAAGATCTGCCTTGGTCTCTCCTCAATATTGTCGGAGAAGAATCGCCCGCTTCGGATTCCGGCGCCGAGCAATCCGCGAATGCTTCCCTTGAATCCGAACGAGAAGTGCTGCTCAGCAAACCCGCTAACCCTGAACCGATACGCATT
>Ga0137414_1015013_pt1 | contig 10925 bp, 11 predicted proteins | sample CZODoug2_1_16fun_FD_122068 | JGI IMG/M metagenome (GOLD analysis project Ga0137414, IMG submission 122068) | Vadose zone soil fungal communities from Angelo Coast Range Reserve, California, USA - CZODoug2_1_16fungal (PacBio error correction) | ecosystem: Environmental > Terrestrial > Soil >... | reverse complement strand
AGCTCGTCAACGCTCGGAGCGTCTTTGAAAGCTGGGTGATGCTGTCCGCACTCGACGTACTCGACACCTTCACCACCATCATCTGCTACTGCAATGAAACCTGTTCCCTCGCACTCGCACTTAACATCAATGCTCTTGTTCACATGAATTACGATTAGCTAATACCTCTATATAATACCAAAGCGCTGAGGTTTGTCATATGCATACGGTGGCCGAGACAAAACTTGAGACCTGTCAAGGTGGGCTCCGGAAATCGAACGGTAATCTGTCATGGGCGCAGGTAAGCGCTCATGGAAAGAGGAGGTCGCAATGGACAAATTCAGCCACTACCTCTCGATGGCCTCAATATGCAGTGGGCGTGCACTTGAGGACAAGGAGAGACGCTCGGAATGGCTCGGATGGGCAGAAGTGTGGAACGAACTCGCGGACGACGCAATTGGTCATCCCCTTGAAGAAAGAATTGCGAACCGCTCAAGTGACCTAGCCGAATCCAACTACGAAAAAGTCGAATGACACGCGATGGAACGCAAGTGCTGTAGCGTCTCGCTCTGCGGGATGCGAACAGTTTGGCGGCGTCTATCGCGCTAAAGAAGAATTTAATCGCAACGGTGCGTTTGTTTCCTATCTAAGCTCTAAGGAGACAACCATGAAACTCACCACAATAGCACTGGCAATTGCATTCACGGTTCCCAGCACATTCGCGCTTGCACGAGGCGGGATGCACGGCGGAATGCACATTGGAAGTCAGGTCACTCGCCCCTTCGCAAACCCGGTCGGTACAGGTCGTATTGCAAACAGACCCAGGAATCTTACGGGGAATACGCTCTCCCCGATCGCGCATGATCCAAGCGGATCAACAATAAGTGGGTCAGCCATGAACCGCACGGGCGGTTAAGAAAAACCCCGCACCCACGTGGGGTGCTGCCTTCGCGCTGTGCGGGCTGCTGCAGCCTGCCGGAGGACCAGACGGCCGCCTTCCGGAACGTGGATCAACCCGCGACTGACGAAATCCAGCGGCGATGACGCCTTTACCGTTTCGCCAGCAAAGGCAAAGGGTTCAGGTCAGCGGGAGACTTCGGCCGTCGAAACGACGGGCTTAAGCCACGCTGTGAGAAGATTTGGGGCTACAATTCCCTGTTACCGCCAATGAGGTCCCTGATCTTTGCAATATTTTCCCTGTTAATTCGCATAGGGAATCGCTCGAGAAGTGCCTGCGGCACAGCGGTTTTTGCCAACGAAATCGTCTCTGAGCGTCCCAAAATCGCAAATTTCCCTGTAAAATTCCCTGTTAGCAGGGAATTTGCGTGGAGACGGGTGCGATCAACACTGCGTCGCCAGCCAAGCAGTCCGGCGCTCAGAGAAAATGTCCCTGATACTGGAAGAAAGGGCCGCCAATGGCGGGCTTTTGCGAACTGCCGGTCGGTCTCCAGACTCCGAATTTGGCCGCTTCCGGCGCGAAATAGCCGATAGTCTCCGGCGGACATTTGAAAAATTCCCGTTTTTGGGAGACTGCGGCCGGAGATTGGGTTCGATCTGCACTGTGCCGTCCCTCCGGAGCTAGAAGATGCTCAAATCGCCAAAGCCACTTCCAGTGCAGCAATGAAAATGGTCTTGGAGCGTGAGGAGCGGGGCAAAGATGATCGAACTGCCGACTTCGTCACCGATGCTTGCGCTACCGTAGCCATTGCATACCATCGGGCAGCAGGTGTCTACGCGATAGACAAAGAGATGCAGGAATTAGGAACTGCTGCTGTTCACCTTCTCACCATGGCTACCTCATACATTAGCGCGCATGACACTGAAGGGGCGAGTTAGTTTTTATCGGTTCCGAAGCCGTTCAGCGGAGTCGTCCGATTGATGTGGTGCGGCTTAATCCACCCTTACGGGCTTGGCCAAGTGCGGTCCGATAGAGATCCCTTTATTGCGGTGGCTCCAAGCACCGCAGTCAGTAAGGCAGCGGAGACAACGACTTTCTTGTTCATGGCCGCTTTCACTGACAGATGAAAAAGGGTTCAGCTGCCACCGGAGTGATCGACCTTCCGGTGATACCCATGGTCAGACCCTGTTCTTTAGTCATGAGCCCGCACCCGTGGGAGCTAATGTTGATCCGCTCGGATTGCTCCCGGGACGAATCCCGGGAGCGGCAGTGCTTGTCGTCGTAGATAAAACAGTAGCCGGAACGGTAGCCGGAGATGTAACGGTGGGTATCGTTGGCATCAACGGTGCTGTACCCACAGTGGGCAATACGTTTATCGTCGGTACCGCTGCTGCGGAACTAACCCCAAGATTGCCAATCTCGTTAGATCCCATCGGAATTCCGGTTCGAGCGCCGCCACCCGGCGTTGTGGGTGACGTTGACGTTGTTGGAGTCGACGATGAAGCAATACTGCTTGAGCCGGAGCCGCACATTCCCGACGTTCCCGCCGTGTTCAGCGTTCCTGCGGCTGTCGACATTTCCGACGTCGCCGATATCCCCGACGACGTTGCCGTGGTGCCCAACGTTGCTGCGGTCGCGGGCGTCGCGGTTCCGACTGCCGTTCCGCCGCCGTCGAAGCTCGCGGTGGATCCGAACATTCCCGATGGCGAAGTCCCCGAGGTCGAGCATGTCGTACCGCTGCTTGTGCTTGGAATTGTAATTGTGCCCGTTACGCCAGTGGGCATCGGACTGACTCCGGGTGAGGCGATCTCCGTGGAGCCCATTGGGATTCCGGTCGGGGAGACTGACGAGCCCGACGAGATGCCGAGGGGCGAAGTCGCTCCGATAGTGGGTGTCGGGGTGGCCATCCCGCCAACTTGCGCCATGGCAACGTTGTAGACGAATAGCGCTGGAAGGACCGCAGCAATCAACGAGAATCTCATTGGCATTCTCCGCTTGCAAACCGCGTCACCGCGGCGAGCAACTATGTTGATCAGTTTTACGCCGATTTAGCTTAGTGCGAGGCTTCGGACATCGGTCAATCCCTAGTTATAGCACTTCGGTGTCAATGGTGGCGCATGAAGCTTCGGAAAAATCAGCAGCGGCAAATGTTCAATTTCTTGTTCACCGCCGCGTCCAACGTCTGTTGTTTCGCGTCGAACGTCGAAAGCCTCCGTTGCTAATATTTTTCGGAGAGGTCTCATGCTCGGAAGGTGGTTGGCTAGCCCCACTTGTTCAATTAAATACGAGTTTATTAATGACACGCGATGGAACGATTGCTGGAGCATCGAGGCTCTGCGAGATGTGAACAGCTTGGTGGCTTCTATCGCGCTAACGAAGAGTTTAGTGGTAACGGTGATATTCTCTCCTATGTAAACAGCAGGAGAAGAACCATGAAACTCACTACAATCGCATTGGCAACTGCACTCGCGCTGACAAGCTCGGCTTCGCTGGCGCAAGCAACGTACGCTCCCTCAATTGGTTCGGTCGTGGCTCCCTCGGTTGGTTCGTATGTCGCTCCAGCGGTGGGCTCATACATGAATCAACCCACGTGGAGTAATACTGGTCCCGCAGCGCCCCTGCCGAGCAGCCCCGCTTTGGCTCCAATCCCGACCCCAGCTCCCATGATGCGGATGTCCGGGGTGCGCCGGTAAAAAAGAAAAGCCCCGCGACTTAGCGGGGCTACTGCCTAAGCTGTCTTCTTTGGAATGTGACCACTCTTGAAAGGTGAAATTCCTTCAGCACCTTTCCTTCGGTTATTCCAATGTAGCCGGTCGGGAGCCTGATGGGGGACGGCCACGTAACCCTTCGGCGCGTAGCCGATGCCTAACGTGCGGGAACGTGCTCAGAATTGTAGAATTGGTTTAGTGGGCTGTGACTGTAGGCATGGCCCGGCACGGTCTTGCCCTTACTCCCTCCAACTCGAAAGGGCAGGGCCGTGTTCTTATTTGGATGAAGTAATGAACAAGAACTGTCGGATTTGTTTCGGCATAGCGGGTCTGTGAAAACCATCCCAATCCCGGTTGGCATGATGAACTAGGCTGTATGTGCGGGGGCCGGAATGCCGTGCGAGTGCAATATGCTATGTGATCAAGAGCAACGCCTTGAAAGGCCGAGATGTCACCCATTCCCCGCAACCGCCGCCGACGAGAGATGGCTCTACTAACCCGCGCACGTCGCCGAATCCAAAAGCTAAGTCCGTATCTATCTCTGGCATTACTGCTGGTGCCACTGATCTTGGTCGAACCACTGAAATTGATAGCGTTATTTGTCGCGGGAGAGGGACATTGGCTTACCGGCACCGGAATGATTATTGGGGCTTTTGCTGTCAGCCTTTTGGTCGTGGAGCGGCTTTTTAAAGTAGTCAAGCCGAAGCTGATGACGCTGAGTTGGTTCGCCAAATTGTGGACGCGGTGGGTGGCTCTCCGCAACAAACTGAGCCCGTGGTCAAGCGTTCCCGTAGACGGCAGCAAAACTGGCTGACTTCGTCTGCCTTAAACATCGGGCCGCATTCCCGCAGATCCTCGCGAACATGATGACGGCGCTGGAAGCGGGACATTGCGCTGAGGAAAGATATTGAGCCAGCACTGGCAGTTCTGAACGTCTGTTCACCATGGGCAGCTTGCCATTCCAGCAGCAGGAACTTTTCCCATTGCTTAAAGGTTAAAAGATTCGGGACCCACAGGAGGACACAGTGAGACAGTCTGAAACGTTCCTAGAAAATGCCGACCATTGCGCGTACCTTGCTGAGATTGCCGTCAATGAGCCGAGCTATCGGCGGTTTAAAAGAATGAAAGCTTCTTGGCGGGCACTAGCACATGAGCAAGATTGGCTTGACGGAGAGATACCACCAATCCGCGTAGCCAATGGAACGCCACTGAATATAACCGCGCACGCATAGCAACCGCCGCCTCTTGTGGGCTGCTTCATCAGACTGGCTTTAAGTGTCCAATGCCGCATAGAGCGAGCAAGAGATGGAATTACCGCAGGCTGATGCCGCGAATTGAAGCGGCTATAACGTAAAGGCTGCAAAGACAAGTGCCCCGACTAGCGCGACAAGGATATTGAGATAAGAAAGAAAAAACTTGGTCATGCCGGGCAACGCCGGGATGGCTAATTCGTTCGACCGACGGCTTACTCTACTCTGTCCGGCCTAGCTCACCTGACCGTCGCTCTATCGGTCTTCAAGGGATCGGGACGGTCGCAATCAAAGCACTGCATGGTGCGCTGTCCCTTACCGCCGGGAGGTAGCGCCAGAATCAAATGATCCCCGCAATGGGGGCAAGTCGGTCTCTTGGCTTGGCCCATGGGGTAAATCTGCCGCAGGTCCTAATGTCCGTCAATGGAACGGGTGCCCTCCTAAATCTCGAAAAGGGGGGAGGCGAATCGGCCCTGTGGATAATCTGGCATTTGCGCAGGAAGGGCGTCAAATGGGTCGCAGCGCCCTTTGATGGGCCCTCAGCCCCGAGGCGAGGTCGAACCGGGGCCGCCAGGCCAGATCGGCCGCTATCCTCGAAACGTCGAACGCTGTCTGCACATCCGGAACATCGTCGGCTCCGGCAACCAGCGTTGGATTGGCGCCTGGAATGGCGGTGCGCGCGATCTCCGCGACCTGCGGCATGGTCAATGCCTCGCCGGAACCAACATTGTATGCGCTGAACGAAAACTCGTCGGCCGTCAGAACGGCGATCTGCGCCTCCACCACGTCGTCGACATAGATATAGTGATAGAGGAATTCGGGATCGCACGGGATTTCGGTCATCTCGCCTGCGGCGGCATCGCGGATCAGCGTGGCGAGGTGGCAATTTCCCCGCCTGTAGGGTCCGTAGACCCGACCAATGCGCAGACTAACGCCGCTGAGCCCATATTCGGCGGTGAAAGCCTGGACCAGTTGTTCACCGGCGACCTTGCTCGCGCCGTAGACGGAGGTCGGCCGCAGCGGCGTGTCCTCGGTGATCGCCGTTTTGCCCACATTGCCGTAGACGCTGATCGACGAGCAGAACACGAAACGGCGCAGGCCGTGGCGGCGTGCGAGGTCCAGCAGCAGCGCGGTTCCGTCGATGTTGACCTCGACGATCTTCATCGGCTCGCCCTGCGCCATCATCGGGCCCGAGATCGCGCCGCAATGGATGACGGCGTCGAACGCTTTGCGCGCGAACAGATCCGCAAGCGCCGCACTGTCGGTGATCGACATGATTTCGAGGCCGGGATCGTCGCGACCGAACTCTGTGACATCGATCGCCGTGACCATGTGACCCTTCTCCGTCAGGGCTTCGCGCAGCGACATGCCGATCATTCCGGCACCGCCCGTTACCAACACATTCATCCGGTTCCCCAAATTCATAAACGGCTCACGAGGCAAGCAACGTCGCCGCCGCCTCCGGCAATTCCAGGTCCCGTCCCGCCGCTGCGACCAGCTGCATACCGATGCCGCCGCCATCGCTGCTCGTGGTGATGGGCACCACCACGGCCCGCTTCTTAGGCGTGCCGCTCATCGGGCGTCCGCCGCGCCCGCGCCGGGCTTTTCGGCGATAACCGCGATCATCCCGCCTTTGTCGGGTCCCTGGTGCTCGGCGCCGCCCGAGACGAACAGGGCAGTGTCGTTCAGCACGCTCGCGACAATGGCGCCGACAGCGCCACGAATATGGCGCTGCTGATCCATATCGCCGTCGTTCAGCATGGTGTGCGCCTTGCCGCGTACCATGCCGTCGCGCGGCGCCTCGCACTTCACGAAAGCGGCACGGACGCGCGCGGCTTGGTGGGTCGGTATCTGAGGTTCGGCGGTGAAGCCCAGATCGCGGGCGAGCTGCACCACGCTGCCAATGTCGAGCGGATCGGACATCGAGGCATGGCCGATGGTCAGCGGGCCGGTCCAGGACGCGCTGGTGCCGACGACGACGACCTCGTTGGTCCTGATCTCGACGCCCGCCGAGACGCTGGCCACGGAGGAATAGGCATCGAAATCCTTCAGCACCGCGCTTTCGTCGGCGCGCGCCGGATCGATTTCCCCCAGCGTCTTCGCGACGCCCAGCGCGGAGGCCGCGCGTCCGAACGCCATCAGCTTGCCGGAATTGTCCGTCGCGCAGGAACGTCCGCGTCCGCCGGCCTCGACGATATCGGCGAGCGTGAACGCAGGCCCCTTCACCTGGACGAAATGGACGTCGGCCGCGCTCGCGATCCCAGCCCTGGACATGGCCTCCGCCACGGCCGCGGCGGTCAAGTCGATCTGCTTCTGCCGCCCGACATCCTCGGGCAGGAGGGGAGGCGTGAAGGCCACGCCCACCGCCAGCGATTGGCCGTCGGCTTTCCCCTCGTCGGGCGACACCGTGAAGACCGCGTAATGCGGCGACAGCACACCCTCGACCCCGCCGGAGAAGATGAACGGCACCCGCTCGCAGACGGACTGCGCGCTTCCCCCGGTATGCCCGCCGATGAGCTGCGACAGCGACATCATGAGATAGCCGCGCGTGTAATCGTTGACGAGGCCGTTGCCGTGGGTCTTGCCGATGACGGCGACGATCTCCCTAGGTTTTATGCTGCCGCGCTCGATCGCGTTCCGCAGTCCGGTCACGTCGCCGGGATCGATCAGGCCAAAGCGCTGAACATCTGCACGCACGTTCCTCACTCCTCTAGACGCGTAGCCGGATCAAAGAGCGACCATCCCGCCGTCGACGCTGAGATCGCTTCCGGTGATGAATGACGAGCCGTGCGAGCACAGGAACAGGATCGCCTTGGAAACTTCCTCGGGTTCGGCGAAGCGGTCGATCGGCGTGAGCGTCTTGAACACCGCGCGCTGTTCTTCCGTCACGTCGCGCTGAAGCCCCGTCATCGTGGTGCCCGGCGAGATTGAATTGATCTGCACATTGAACGGCGCGTATTGGACGCCGGCCTGCCGCGTGAGCGCGAGAACCGCGCCTTTCGAGGCGCAATAGGCCGCCGCGTCCCGCAGGCCGATATGGGCGGCGGTCGAGGCGACGTTGCAGATCTTGCCCGCCCGCCGCTCGACCATGCCCGGCAGAACCGCGCGCATGCCGAGCCAGACACCCTTGGCGTTCACATTCATCATTTTGTCCCACGTCGCTTCCGAGACATCGATCGCGGTGTCGCCGGGCACCGCGACGCCGGCATTGTTCACCAGGACGTCGACCTTGCCGTGAGCGGAGACCAGGGCGTTGATCAGCGCGGACCACGCGGCAGCGTCGCGAACGTCCATCACGTGCCCCTCGGCGCGCAGGCCCATCGAGACGATCTCGTCCGCGCACTGCGTCGCGCCGACCACATCGAGTACTGCGACGATCGCTCCGGCTTTGGCAAAATCCATGGCCGCAGCTTTTCCGATGCCGCTTCCGGCCCCGGTGACAATGACGACCTGATCGGTGAAATCCAATTTCATGGCTACCTTCTTCCGCGCACGACCCTCGTCGGGACCCGACGTTTTGAAGGAAGACGTTTTGCAGGAAACGGGCCAGACTTTACCTTACAGGAAGGAACCAGGATTTTCCGGCGCTGGCGCGGTCGCGCGGCATCACTCCTGGAGCCGGAGGGGGCCGGAATGGACGTTCTGCGTGCTGCGGATGACGATGTTCAGGCGCTGCGGCCGTCGGTCCTTGTCATACAGGGTCTGGTGGATCCGCAGCAGCGGCTCATCCTTGCGGAAAAACGCTGCCCAGTCTGCGGAGCGGTCGGTGACGACGTCGATCGCCACTGCACAACGGCCCGCCGGACGGCTTCCGCCTCCGGCTGCCGTCTCGTCGGCGAACGCCAGGATCCGCCCCGATATGCCGTAGGTTCGCCTGCGGCGGTAGACGTTTTCGCCCGGCGCGATGTCGAGCGCCGCGGCGACCACATCGTCGGCCGCGACCGCCTTTTCCTCATCCGTCAGCAGGGTCCAATGCGGCTCGATCCATTGCAGCGGCAACGGGACGTTCACGTCGGTGGTGCGGCCCTTGACGATGCTGGGCAGTTGATCGGTCACGAAAGTGCCGACCCCCCAGCGGCTTACGAGAAGCCCCTCATGGACGAGGATCCGCAGCGCCTCGCGCAGCGTGGATCGGCTCACCCGCAGAATTGCGGCGAGTTGCTTTTCCCCGGTGATGCGGCTGCCGCCGCGCAGCGACCCCGCGCTGATCTCGTCGCGCAGCGTCTCGACGATCCGGTGAACCATATCGGTCCCTTGACCGGGGGCCCGAAGGCGCACTGCCATTTCCGACCAGATCATCGCTCATTGCCCCGCCTGGAGAGGTCGAACCTCTTTGGGCGAGACTAGCGCCTATGAGGTCAGACCTCAATGGGCGCAATGGGCCGGAAGGGACCAGCTCGAATGCTGAAAATTTCATCATTATTGCTAGGCAATTGCATACAAAGTAGCTCCCAGAAATTCAAATAGAGCGTCTGATCGGTATACCGTGTCGTGCTAGAGTTTGGGACGAATTTCTCGTAAGAGATGCAGCCGACATCTTTTCGGGCGCCTTGATCGTGATTCCTCACACTCCCTGCAGTTCCGAAGAGCGCCGTCCCGTCCCGGATGTGCTGCGCGACCTCATCGTCAGCGGCAAGCTGGCGCCGGGGACACGCCTTGTCGAGATGGATCTGTGCCGCGCTTTCCTGCGATCGCGCAGTCCTGTCCGGGAAGCGATCCGCATCCTCACGGCCGAGGGTCTTATCGAGCCGGCGGGCAACCGTGGCGTTCAGGTCCGGCGCGCGCAAGCCGAAGAGATTCTTCAGACTTTCAGCGTCATCGGGACGCTGGAAGCGATGGCGGGAGAACTCGCCGCGGAGCGCATTTCGGAGCCGCAGCTGAGGCGGATCGAGGAGGCCCATCACCGCATGGTTGCGGCGTTCCAGGCCAATGATCAGACCACCTATTACCACTGCAATCAGCTGATCCATCGGGAAATCTGGGAAGCCGCGGACAACGCGGTCCTGCTGCAGGAACTCGAGCGGCTCAACGCATGGGTTCGGCCGTACCGCTTCGCGGTCAATAACCGCCTGGAAAGCTGGAGAAAATCTGTCGCGGACCATAACCGTATCATGGTCGCGCTGCTCAATCGCGACGGTCGGCGGCTCAGTCAGATCCTCCGTCTGCACCTGCCCTCCAAGGCGGAGGTGCTGCGCGCGCATCTGTCACTGACCGCCGGCAGGGAAGCCTGAGTACCGCAAAAGCATTGGCACGCTTGATGCAGTTAGGTCGCGACGGCTGGTGGCCCGACGGCGGGCCAGAGCTGCGGACCTCGTGCTGGGAGCGGTATCATGAACGTAACTGGACTCTATCTCATCGTCGCCGCGATCGGGATTGTGCTTGCCTTGATCGCCTATTTTCGCAACCGCAATAATATTGGCGGAATCATCATCGGCTTCACGCTGATGGAGATCGTCATCATGGCCGTGATCGGCGTCATCAACGGTGTGCTCGGCACCCCGAACGCCATGCTCGGTCGCCTGTTCATGACCTTCTCGGGAAGCTATGGCTTCCTGGCCTTCGCAGCCATCTGCGGCTTCTTCTACATCTCCGGTCCGCTGGCGGCGTATATCATCCGCAAGCCGGGTGCGGCCACCATCGCGGAGACCATGAACGGCGTCGCCCAGGTTCTCTCCGGCAACCCCAACGGCGTCATGGTGCTCGGCGCGGGCTTCCTGCAGGGCTTCATGTCCGACATGGCGTTCGCGTTCTACGGCTACAAGAACTGGACGCTCCCGGTCGTCGCTCTGTCCGGAGCGCTGGCTCCGTTGCTGCAGCAGATTCCGGAGGTCTACTTCTTCGGCGTCGGCGACATGGGCCTCGGCTACAATCTTGTCGCGCTTGCGATCCGCATGGTCAGTGGCGCCGTCTATGCCGTCGTCCTCGTCCGTCCGATCGCCCGCGGCCTCGCCCGCGCCGGCGTCGTGCGCGGCACGGCGGTGGCGGCGGAAGAAGGCAAGGCTAGACTTCACGGCCAAGTGGCCTGATGTCCGAGATCCTGGAGGACGGCGCGCTGGGCCGCGCCGTCCTGTTCACTGGAAATGCCGAGGA
>Ga0137414_1226001_pt1 | contig 10974 bp, 18 predicted proteins | sample CZODoug2_1_16fun_FD_122068 | JGI IMG/M metagenome (GOLD analysis project Ga0137414, IMG submission 122068) | Vadose zone soil fungal communities from Angelo Coast Range Reserve, California, USA - CZODoug2_1_16fungal (PacBio error correction) | ecosystem: Environmental > Terrestrial > Soil >... | reverse complement strand
GCCTTGCAATATGACAAAAAGAAGAAGAACGATTTCGCAGGACGAAGATTGCCACGATCGGCCGCGTAGGGGAGCACGATGCGCAAGGACTAGCCTCAAAATCACGAGGCGCAAAACCGTGAGTCGCCAACAAAGCAAAATTAGCGCCGGGTGGAACCAATCCATGGACCGAATTCGTTCGGACACGATCTGTGACTGAACGAAATTTAGACTGGCCCAATCAACAAACTGAAAAGCCACGACCAGCCGCGTCAATCCATGCCAATTGGCATCCCGCGGACCGCCAGCCCCGCATTGGCGCATTCCCAGCATCAACAATACATAGAGGAGTTGCTGCAAGGGCGCGGCATTAGTGCGCATGGTAAAACACGACGATCCACAGAACCGATCGCGGAAAGCGCTAATTGGGATGAGCAACAGGCGGAATGTGGGATCACCGAGCAGCCAGGAATCGCTAGAACGGAATCGAAAGAGCGGGCCGCAAAAACTTTGCCAAAACTCCGTGGCTTCCACCAGAAAATTTGCCCACGCGAATCCCAGCCAGTTTGATAGAGGCTGGCATGAAATTGTGATAAAAATCGTTCGAATTGGGGTCGCATAAGCGCGTGACGGTGTTCATGCTGCCACAGAAAAACGGAGGTGTGAAATACATCCTCTGCCTCGATGAAGTGCGGAAAAACCAGTGGGCTTCCGTGACGCGCCAGTTGTAACTATCCAACGAATCCGGACTATGCAACCAGAATTGCGGCGACGGTAACAACATTGCGTTCCCCCGGGCGTTAAAACCGGGGGGGATACCCCCCCCCGGCCCCCCGGTTTTGGGGACGGGGGGGGAAAGGTTTTTCCGCGGGTGCCGCGCCCCCCAAAAGGAAGCCCACCACAGAAGCGCGGCCATCATCGAATGCAGAAATGAATCCTCAAAGGACGGCTAGTCGCGAGGAATCCCCGCGCCAGGCCGAAAACAACCGCATTCGCGCGGCCGCCGGCGTTTCATTAAATTCGACGGGAACGCTCCATGACTAGCGCGCCGCTATCGCGGCCACGGCGCCGCCCCGTAGCTGTTCATTCCAGTAGCTTGGAAAAGCCCAAACCTCAAAAAAAGTACCCGCCCAGCAGCGCCCATTCCGGCGGCATCCAACCTGCAAACATCCAGGTTCATCGCCACACACATTCGCAGCGCGCCAACAGGACGCCGATCCATTGATGACCCAGGAGTTTGTCCGATCGCGAGCACGGGCCCCCTGCGCAGGAGGATTACATCGACGCATAGGTTGGTGCTTGAATGACGTTGAAAAAGTATCGAAGAAAGGCCACAGAGGATGCTGGCGGATTTGCAAGCCGCCCGAGGGGCAAACGTTATCGCCCGCGAGCAGATAAACTAAAACTCATCGTCTGTATTTTCGGTTGCGGGCACTGGCATCACGGAAGCAAACGCCAGGCGGGCAACAATCGCGGCCGAACCGATCGCAACGAGTGAGGCCATTTATTTCGCAAGGCGAACTGCACGAGAACTTTTCTCGATCAGACTGAGAAAGGGCTCGCCCCAATCCTGACATGGGGCCAGACCAACCCGAGACAAATCGCAAGAAACATTCCAATCTAGTTTTTGCACGTGCGATTTCGTCAGCGCACGATCCCGTGCCAGAGTAACATGAGGGCCTGGCAGTTGCCTCCGCGCAGGAAAAGCGTTGCTGATTCTCGATGCGCCGACTGGCCTCTGAGGCCAGCGGATGCCCTTACCGAATCGATTGACTCTGAACCTGATCTTAAATGGAATTCGCGGGCGTATATGGGGAATATAGACTAACGCGGCGTTTGACAGCTAACACATCCCCTACCATATACATAATGGTTACTAAACCTTTGGGCGGCACCTGCCGATCCTGACGCCACAAACTCCTGAAAAACCGGACGATCATGGATCTGTAGCCTTCGTTGAAAACCGTGACGAAGCGACTAGAGCTTCGAGCAGAAGGGAACACAATGGTCGCGTTTGTCCGCATAGCGTCGTTGGTAACACTTGGTTGGATCCCACTTCTAATTCTTCGTTTCGGCCTTTCCTCCAACGGGTTACCACCTGGGCGGACACTGGGCGCTTCCCTCCATGACGCCCCATTTTTTGGATCTTTTCTGTTTCCCGCGCGATTGAGACTTTGCACCAAGGTGGAGATCTCTGGTTGCAAAATCCCACGGATCCGTGCACCGCCATGAAACTACCCCCAGTTTGGCTGTACCTGTTTTCGGCAGCGGAATACTCGCGGAAGCGTCCCGAGGCGGCACTCCTTATTCTTGCGCTTCTACTTGGCTTGCATCTCCTTCCTATCGTTTCAAAACTATTCACGCCGTGACGCGGTGATCCTGCCTCATATGCGGGCTTGTCGGTAGCCCCGCTACTTGTGATGGAGCGTTGGAAAAACACTGACAGTGCTGGTATTTCGCTCATCTTTCTGGCCTGCATTGTCACCAACAAACAACTCAAGTCAGGAACTTTTTGGCGTGCAGCGTTGCTCAAAATTTTTCCATCGCTCCATGATGATGGATGTGGTCCGCCGCCCCAAAAAGGAGCGAAACGCTGGCGGCGCTGCTGACAGGTGTTCGTGCTTGCATTGATCTGTTGCAATGGCAACGGACCTTCAGTTTGATCCGGAAATCGACGCCCGTCTACAGGCGTTCCAATCCTTTGGTAAGTCTGTCATTGGAAGAGGAAATTCTCTTCGATACTCTTTCAATGGGGCTTTCTGATCGGAATTAGCTGGATCGTTGTTCTTGGGTAATGTTGGCTCGCCGGCGCTTCTGGCAATCGTCAACGCCTGGAGATCTCGCGAACTCGATTTTTGATGGAGCTGTCGAGTTCGATGGATGCCTGCCAGGCGTTGACGATTAGCCAGAGCGCCGCAGAGCCAACGTTCAAGACAACGATCCAAGCTAATCCGAGTCAGAAAGCCCCATTGAAGAGTATCGAAGAGAATTTCCTCTTCCAATGACAAGACTCCATAGGTCTGACCCTGTAGACGGGCGTCGATTTTCCGGATCAAACTGAGTTCGTGCCATTGCAACGAATCAATGCAAGCACAACACCTGTCAGCAGCGCCGCCAGCGTTCGCTCCTTTTTGGGGCGCGCGGACCACATCCTCATCATGCAGCGATTGGAAAAAATTTGAGCAACCTGCCACGCCAAAAAGTCCGACTTGAGTTGTTTGTGGGATGACAATGCAGGCCAGAAAGATGAGCGAAAATACCAGATGTCAGTGTTTCCACGCCTCCCATCACAAGATAGCGGGCTACCGACAAGCCCGCAATGAGCAGGATCACCGCGTCCACGGCGTGACTAGTTTGAACGATAAGGAAGGAGATGCAAGCCAAGAGAAGGCGCAGAATAGGGAGTGCCGCCCTCGGGACGCTTCCGCGAGTAATTCCGGCTGCCCGAAAACAGGTACAGCCAACTCGGGGGTAGTTTCATGTGCGGTGCATCGGATCCGTGGGATTTGCAACCAGAGATCTCCACCTTGGTGCAAAGTCTCAATCGCGGCGGGAAGACCGAAAGATCCAAAAAAATGGGCGTCATGGAGGAACGCCCAGTGTCCGCCAGGTGGTAACCCAGTGGAGGAAAGCGCCGAAACGAAGATTAGAAGTGATCAACCACAGTGTTACAACGACGCTATGCGGACACGCGGACCATTGTTTCCCTTCTGTCGAAGCTCTAGTCGCTTCGTCACGGTTTTCAACGAAGGCTACAGATCCATGATTCGTCGGTTTCAGGAGTTTGTGGCGTCAGGATCGCAGGGTGCGCCCAAAGGTTTAGTAACCATTATGTATATGTAGGAGTGTTAGCTGTCAAACGCCGCGTAGCTCATATCCCCATAATACGCCCGCGAATTTCCATTTAAGATCAGGTCCAGAGTCAATCATTCGGTAAGGGCATCCGCGGCCTCAGAGGCAGTCGGCGCATCGAGAATCAGCAACGCTTTTCCTGCGCGGAGCAACTGCCAGGCCCTCATGTTTACTCTGGCAACGGGGATCGTGCTGACGAAATCCACGTGCAAAAACTAGATTGGATGGTTCTTGCGATTTGTCTCGGGTGTCTGGCCCATTCAGGTTGGGCGAGCCCTTTCTCAGTCTGATCGAGAAAAAGTTCTCGCAGTTCGCAAGCGAAATAAATGGGCCTCATCGTTTGCGATCGGTTCGGCCGCGATTGTGCCGCCTGCGTTGCTTCCTGGATGCCAGTGCCCGAACCGAAAATACACGATGAGTTTAGTTATCTGCTCGCGGGCGATACGTTTGCCCTCGGGCGGCTTTGCAAATCCGCCGCATCCTCTGTGGCATTTCTTCGATACTTTTCACGTCATTCAGCACCCAACCTATGGTCGATGTATCCTCCTTGCGCAGGGGGCCGTGCTCGCGACGGACAACTCCTGGGTTCATCAATGGATCGGCGTCCTGTGAGCGCGGCTGCGATGTGTGTGGCGATAGACCTGGATGTTGCAGGGTGGATGCGCCGAATGGGCGCTGCTGGGCGGGGCTGGGTACTTGTTTTTTTGAGGTTTGGGCTTTTCAGCTACTGGATGAACAGCTACTGGGCGCGCCGTGCCGCGATAGGCGGCGCCGCTAGTCATGGGACGTTCCCGCGAATTTATGAACGCCGGCGGCCGCGCGATGCGGTTGTTTTCGCCTGGCGCGGGATCCTCGCGACTAGCCGTCCCTTTGAAGGATCATTTTCTGCATTCCGATGATGCCGCGCTTCTGTGTGGGCTCTGCGCGCGAAACTTCCGCACGGGGTCGTACGCGAAACGCATTTGTTACCGATCGCCGCAATTCTGGTTTGCATAGTCGATTCGTTGGATATTAACAACTGGCGCGTCACGGGAAGCCAACTGGTTTTTCCGCACTTCATCGAGCAGAGGATGTATTTCACCACTCCCGTTTTTCTGTGCAGCATGAACACCGTCACGCGCTATGCGAATCCCCAATTCGACGATTTTATCACAATTCATGCCCAGCCTCTATCAAACTGGCTGGATTCGGCGGTGTGCCGAATTTTGTGGAAGTCCACGGAGTTTTGCAGTTTTTTCTGGGGCCGCTCTTTCGATTCCGTTTCTAGCGATTCCCTGGCTGCTCGGTGATCGCCACATTCGCCTGTTGCTCATCCAATTCGCGCTTTCCGCGATCGGTCTGTGGATCGTCGTGTTTTACCATGCGCACTATGCCGCGCCGCTTGCAGCAACTCTCTATGTATTGTTGATGCTGGGAATGCGCCACATGCGGGGCTGGCGTCCCGCGGGATGCCAATTGGCATTGGATTGACGCGCTGTCGTGCTTTTCAGTTTGTGTTGGGCCAGTCTATTTCGTTCACCAATCGTGTCCGAATCGAATTCGGTCCTGGATTGGTTCCACCGGCGCTATTTGCTTGTGTTGGCGATCACGGTTTTCGCGCTCTGTGATTTTGAGGCTAGGATCCTGCGATCGTGCTCCCTACCGGCGATCGTGATGGCAATCTCGTCCCTGCGAATCGTTCTTCTTCTTTTTGTCATATTGCAGGCATCTCCTTTTCCTCGTCTTCCTCACTCCCTCTCAGATGACTGTCTGCTATAATATATGACAAAAAGAGAAGCATGACGACATTTCGCAGGAGAGTGCCCACGATCGCCGTAGGGAGCACGATGCGCAGGATCCTAAAGCCTCAAAATCACGAGGCGAAAACCGTGATCGCCAACACAAGCAAATAGCGCCGGTGGAACCAATCCAGACCGAATTCGATTCGGGACACGATCGTGTGAACGAAATAGACTGGCCCCAATCAACAAACTGAAAAGCCGCAGTGGTCAATCCAATGCCATGGCATCCCGCGGGACCGCCAGCCCCGCATGTGCGCCATTCCCAGCATCAACAATACATAGAGAGTTGCTGCAGCGGCGCGGCATAGTGCGCATGGTAAAACACGACGATCCACAGACGATCGCGGGAAAGCGCGAATTGGATGAGCACAACGCGAATGTGGCGATCACCGAGCAGCCAGGGAATCGCTAGAAACGGAATCGAAAAAGCGGCCCAGAAAAAACTGCCAAAACTCCGTGGACTTCCACCAAAATTGGCCCACCGCCGAATCCCAGCAGTTTGATAGAGGCTGGGCATGAAATTGTGATAAAAATCGTCGAATTGGGGATTCCGCATAAGCGCGCTTGAACGGTGTTTCATGCTGCCACGAAAAACGGGAGTGGTGAAATACATCCTCTGCTCGATGAAGTGCGGAAAAACCAGTGGGCTTCCCGTGGACGCGCCAGTTGTAATATCCAACGAATCGACTATGCAAACCAGATTCGGCGTCGTAACAACATGCGTTCGCGTACGACGCCCGTGCGAAGTTTCGGCGCCGCAGAGCCCACCACAGAAGCGCGGCCATCATCGGAATGCAAAAAATGAATCTTCAAAGGACGGCTAGTCGCGAGGATCCCCGCGCCCAGGCGAAAACAACCGCATCGCGCGGCGCCGGCGTTCATAATTCGCGGAACGCTCCCATGACTAGCGCGCCGCCTATCGCGGCCACGGCGCCGCCACCAGTAGCTGTTCATCCAGTGCTGAAAAGCCCAAACCTCAAAAAAACAGTACCCCGCCCAGCAGCGCCCATTTCCGGCGGATCCACCCTGCAACTCCAGGTCATCGCCACACACATCGCAGCCGCGCTCAACAGGACGCCGATCCATTGATGACCCAGGAGTTGTCCGATCGGAGCACGGCCCCCTGCGCCAGGAGGATACATCGACGCATAGGTTGGGTGCTGAATGACGTGAAAAGTATCGAGAAATGCACAGAGGATGCGGCGGATTTGCAAGCGCCCGAGGCAAACGTATCGCCGCGAGCAGATAACTAAACTCATCGGTTATTTTCGGTTGCGGCACTGGCATCCACGGAAGCAACGCCAGGCGGGCAACAATCGCGGCCGAACGATCCAACGAGTGAGGCCCATTTATTTTCGCGCGAACTGCGAGAACTTTTTCTCGATCAGACTGAGAAAGGCTCGCCAATCCTGAATGGGCCAGACCAACCCGAGACAAATCGCAAGAACCATCCAATCTAGTTTTTGCACGTGGATTTCGTCAGCACGATCCCGTTGCCAGAGTAACATGAGGGCCTGCAGTTGCTCCGCGCAGGAAAAGCGTTGCTGATTCTCGATGCGCGACTGGCTCTGAAGGCCGCGGATGCCCTTACCGAATCGATTGACTCTGACCTGATCTTAAATGGAAATTCGCGGCGTATTATGGGGAATATGAGACTATACGCGGCGTTTGACAGCTAACACTCCCTACATATACATATGGTTACTAAACCTTTGGGCGCACCCTGCCGATCCTGACGCCACAAACTCCTGAAACCGGAACGATCATGGATCTGTAGCCTTCGTTGAAAACCGTGACGAAGCACTAGAGCTTCGACAGAAGGGAACACATGGTCCGCGGTGTCCGCAATAGCGTCGTTGGTAACACTGTGGTTGATCCACTTCTAATTTCGTTTCGGCGCTTTCCTCCCAACTGGTTACCACCTGGCGGACACTGGGCGTTCTCCATGACGCCCCATTTTTTGGATCTTTCTGGTCTTCCCGCCGCGATGAGACTTTGCACCAAGTGGAGATCCTCTGGTTGCAAATCCCACGGATCCGATGCACCGCACCATGAACTAACCCCGAGTTTGGCTGTACCTGTTTTCGGCAGCCGGAATTACTCGCGGAAGCGTCCCGAGGGCGGCACTCCTATTCTGCGCCTTCTACTTGGCTTGCATCTCCTTCCTTATCGTTCAAACTAGTCACGCCGTGGACGCGGTGATCCTGCCATTGCGGCTTGTCGGTAGCCCCCGCTACTTGTGATGGAGCGTGGAAACACTGACATGCTGTATTTTCGCTCATCTTTCTGGCCTGCATTGTCACCAAAACAACAACTCAAGTCAGGACTTTTTTGGCGTGCAGCGTTGCTCAAAATTTTTCCATCGCTGCCATGATGATGGATGTGGTCCGCCGCCCCAAAAAGGAGCGAACGCTGGCGGCGCTGCTGACAGTGTTGTGCTGCATTGATTCTGTTGCAATGGCACGACTCAGTTTGATCCGGAAATCGACGCCCGTCTACAGGGTCAGATCCTATGGAGTCTGTCATTGGAAGAGGAATTCTCTTCGATATCTTCAATGGGGCTTTCTGATCGATTAGCTGGATCGTTGTCTTGGAATGTTGGGTCGCCGGCGCTCTGGCAATCGTCAACGCCTGGAGGCATCCATCGCAAACCTCGACACTCATTCAAAATTCGAGTTCCGGAGATGCCTCCAGGCGTGACGATTGCCAGAGCGCCGGCGAGCCAACATTCAAGACAAACGATCCAGCCTATCCGATCAGAAGCCCCATTGAAGAGTATCGAAGAGAATTTCCTCTTCCAATGACAAGACTCCATAGGATCTGACCCTGTAACGGGCGTCGATTTCCGGATCAAACTGAGGTCGTGCCATTGCAACAGAATCAATGCAAGCACAACACCTGTCAGCAGCGCCGCCAGCGTTCGCTCCTTTTTGGGGCCGGACCACATCCATCATCATGCAGCGATTGGAAAAAATTTTTTTGAGCAACGCTGCCACGCCAAAAAGTCCTGACTTGAGTTGTTTGTTGTGAAAATGCAGGCCAGAAGATGACGAAAATACCAGCATGTCAGTGTTTCACGCTCCATCACAAGTAGCGGGGCTACCGACAAGCCCGCAATGAGGCAGGATCACCGCGTCCACGGCGTGACTGTTGAACGATAAGGAAGGAGATGCAAGCCAAGTAGAATGGCGCAGAATAGGAGTGCCGCCCTCGGACGCTTCCGCGAGTAATTCCGGCTGCCGAAACAGGTACAGCCAACTCGGGGGTAGTTCATGGTGCGGTGCATCGGATCCGTGGGATTTTGCAACCAGCGGATTCCACTTGGTGCAAAGTCTCAATCGCGGCGGGAAGACCAGAAGATCCAAAAAATGGGGCGTCCATGGAGGGAACGCCCAGTGTCCGCCAGGTGGTAACCCAGTTGGAGGAAGCGCCGAAACGAAGATTAGAAGTGGGATCAACCACAGTGTACCAACGACGCTATGCGGACACCGCGGACCATTGTGTTCCCTTCTGTCGAGCTCTAGTCGCTTCGTCACGGTTTTCAACGAAGGCTACAGATCCATGATCGTCCGGTTCAGGAGTTTGTGGCGTCAGGATCGGCAGGGTGCGCCCAAAGGTTTAGTAACCATTATGTATATGTAGGGGAGTGTTAGCTGTCAACGCCGCGTTAGTCTCATATCCCCCATAATACGCCCGCGATTTCCAATTTAAGATCAGGTTCAGAGTCAATCGATCGGTAAGGGCATCCGCGCCTTCAGAGGCCAGCGGCGCATCGAGAATCAAGCAACGCTTTTCCTGCGCGGAGCAACTGCCAGGCCCTCATGTTACTCTGGCAACGGGATCGTGCTGACGAAATCCACGTGCAAAAACTAGATTGGATGGTTCTTCGATTTGTCTCGGGTTGGTCCTGGCCCATGCAGGATTGGGCGAGCCCTTTCTGCAGTCTGATCGAGAAAAAGTTCTCGCAGTTCGCGCGAAATAAATGGGCCTACTCGTTGCGATCGGTTCGGCCGCGATTGTTGCCGCCTGGCGTTGCTTCGTGGATGCAGTGCCGCACCGAAAATACACGATGAGTTTAGTTTATCTGCTCGCGGGCGATACGTTTGCCCTCGGGCGGCTTGCAAATGCGCCGCATCCTCTGGTGGCATTTCTTCGATACTTTTCACGTCATCAGCACCCCAACCTATGCGTCGATGTATCCTCCTGCGCAGGGGGCCGTCTCGCGATCTGGACAACTCCTGGTCATCAATGGATCGGCGTCCTGTGAGCGGCGGCTGCGATGTGTGTGGCGATGACCTGGATGTTGCAGGGTTGGATGCCGCCGAATGGGCGCTGCTGGGCGGGTACTTGTTTTTTTGAGGTTTGGGCTTTTCAGCTACTGGATGAACGCTACTGGGGCGGCGCCGTGGCGCGATAGGCGGCGCGCTAGTCAATGGGAGCGTTCCGCGAATTTATAAACGCCGGCGGCGCGCGATGCGGTGTTTTCGGCCTGGCGCGGGGATCCTCGCGACTAGCGTCCTTTGAAGGATTCATTTTCTGGCATTCCGATGATGGCCGCGTTCTGTGGTGGCCTGCGGCGCGTAAACTTCCGCACGGGCGTTCGTACGCGAACGCATGTTGTTACCGATCGCCGCAATTCTGGTTTGCATAGTCGGATCGTTGGATATTACAACTGGCGCGTCACGGGAAGCCCACTGGTTCTTCCGCACTTCATCGAGCAGAGGATGTATTTCACCACTCCCGTTTTTCTGTGGCAGCATGAAACACCGTCACGCGCTTATGCGAATCCCCAATCGACGATTTTTATGCACAATTTCATGCCCAGCCTCTATCAAACTGGCTGGGATTCGCGTGGGCAATTTTGGTGGGAAGTCCACGGAGTTTTTGGCAGTTTTTTCTGGGGCCCGCTCTTTCGTTCCGTTTCTAGCGATTCCCTGGGCTGCTCGGTGATCGCCACATTCGCCTGTTGCTCATCAATTCGCGCTTTCCGCGATCGGTCTGTGGATCGTCGTGTTTTTACCATGCGCACTATGCCGCGCCGTTGCGCAACTCTCTATGTATGTTGATGCTGGGAATGCGCCACATGCGGGCTGGCGGTCCCGCGGGATGCCAATTGGCATTGGATTGACGCGGCTGGTCGTGCTTTTCAGTTTGTGATTGGCCAGTCATTTCGTTCACACGATTGTGTCCGAATCGAATTCGGTCCTGGATTGGTTCACCGGCGCTATTTGCTTGTGTGGCGATCACGGTTTCGCGCTCGTGATTTTGAGGCTAGGATCCTTGCGCATCGTGCTCCCTACCGGCGATCGTGGGCAATCTCGTCCTGCGAAACGTTCTCTTCTTTTTTGTCATATTGCAGGCT
>Ga0137414_1149058_pt1 | contig 13307 bp, 7 predicted proteins | sample CZODoug2_1_16fun_FD_122068 | JGI IMG/M metagenome (GOLD analysis project Ga0137414, IMG submission 122068) | Vadose zone soil fungal communities from Angelo Coast Range Reserve, California, USA - CZODoug2_1_16fungal (PacBio error correction) | ecosystem: Environmental > Terrestrial > Soil >... | reverse complement strand
ATGGCCAATCGACAACGTGCGGAGTTGCCCGACGTACTCGAGAAAAGCCTGGTCCCCTGGATCGAATCCCAGTGGAGAAGCGAGGGCTGGGGCAACGCTCGCGAGATGCGCAATCTTCTTGACAAGGCGAGCGAAGCCCAGTCCTTGCGCGTGGCCGCCGACCCGACCGCCGACATATCCAAGATCGAGATGGTCGACTTCGAAAGCATAGGCGTGAATTTGGTGCGAACACGGGTCCCGCCGCCGGCGCCTCCACCCGTGCCGACCATACCAACTCCGGCTCCGATCGTGGTTGAACACGCGTTGGTACCTTCTTCGCCCGACCATTTGGCGCCACGCGCCGGGCGCAGGCTGAAGGTTGAGGCCACTATCCTCCCTGAACGCACTCTCGATCAGGCGCTGGACCGCCTCGAAGAGATGGTCGGGCTGGAATCGGTCAAGGAGGAGGTGAACAGGCTCATGTCGTCGCTTGAAGTCGAGCGCTTGCGCCGCGAGCAAGGTCTCGTCATCGCGCCGATCAGCCGGCACATGGTATTTACCGGTCCGCCCGGAGTGGGAAAGACCGAGATCGCGCGTGCACTCGGCGAGATCTATCGTTCACTCAACGTGCTGCGAAAAGGTCATCTGGTCGAGACCGACCGCTCGGGTCTCGTCGCGGGTTATATCGGCCAAACTGCTCCCAAGACGCTCGACAAATGCAGGGAAGCGCTCGACGGCATCCTGTTCATCGATGAAGCATATTCGCTTGCCCGACCGGGTAACGATTTCGGTCAGGAGGCAATCGATACGTTGCTCAAATTCATGGAGGACAACCGCGACCGCATCGTCGTCATTGTTGCGGGTTACCCGAATGAGATGCAGCGCTTCATCAGTAGCAATCCCGGTCTTTCCAGCCGCTTCACCAAGATGATCGAGTTTCCGCCCTATGCCGCAAACGAGCTCGCCGCCATCCTGCGGGTGATGGCAAAACGACAAAACTTCGTATTGCCGGATGATCTCGAGTCCAGCCTCGGTCCGTGGATGAAGGTGGGCATGCGCAACAAGTCCTGGGGGCAGGCGCGCGAGATGCGAACGCTGCTGGAGCGCGCGCGAGAGGCCCAGGCCACGCGCATTGCACATGCCCCTGCAGCGGACGTGCGTCAGCTCACCATGGCGGATATTGAGGCGGCCATCCGGATTTCCGGATATCGCGAGACCGTGCCGGAGAAGATCAGCGATACCCTCGTCAAAATTCCCGCCCTCCCTCGCTCGGTCATTCCTCTGTCGGAGGGGACATCAGCTCTGCAGGCCGCTGTTGTGACAATAAAACTAGAAAGTGGTGGCCACGGCAGCGGCTTTTTCATCTCCAGGGATGGGTATCTTTTGACCAACCAGCACGTGGTACAAGACCACAAATTTGTAACGATCAAACTGACAACTGGCCGTCAGATGCCTGGCGAGGTGTTGCGATCGCATAAGGCGCGAGATGTCGCCCTGGTCAAGGTGAACGAATCGGCCATGAATGCGCTGCCGCTGCAGCTCGAACCGCCTGATGTCGCCGCCGAGGTCTATGCGGTAGGTACGCCGCAAGATGAGAAATATTCGACGACCATAACCAAAGGCATCGTCAGCGCCTATCGCACGGACAACGATCTCAAGCTCATACAAAGCGACGCCACCATCCATGGCGGCAGCAGCGGAGGAGCAATGGTGGACCTGTTCGGCAATGTCGTCGCCATCAGTGTTTCCGGATTTACCATGTCGGAGAAGAAGGTGGGCACAAGCATCAACTTCTTCATTCCCATTGCCGATGCACTCAAGTTCCTCGCCGTTGAGCTGGTCGAGCAGGACCTGGCATAGCCGTAAACGAACCAATCGGCCCCCTGGATGCAATTAGAACAGACAAGCTCGATGACAGCGATCGGCCGAACAGCGGCCTTGCATATCGCGTTTTGGCAGTACGATCCGTGGTACCGTCGCGCGTGGCTTGTCTGGCCGCAGGTGACAGCAATCCTTCTTGCGAGCTGGTTTCTTGCGAGTCCTGGTCCTGAAGCAGCAGTTCCGTTGGGCAATTGGGCAAAGCCTGCCGATTGCACCAACGCGTCGACCCCGGGCTGCGCCGCAACCCGGCGCGCCGTGTATGTCTGGGACGAAGAGGTCAGCAGACCCGCCATCGCCAATCAGGTCACGGTCAACGTCGACCGGTCGACCTTTCGAAATTCTGCCGCGGACGACCAGCCGAAACTCGCGGCGGCGCTTGGCGCCTATTATCGCTATGATTGGGCGAAGGCGGTCGACATCCTGAAATCGGCGACCGCAACCGACCCGAACGTCCAGTTCATCACGGCGCTCGCCCTGCTGCTACCAAATTCGACCGACCAGGCGCGCAGCGCGGAAGAGTTGCTGCGCGAGGCGGCCGCCGGGGGACATCGTCAGGCGGGCAGCGTGCTCGGGCGCATCCTCTTCGCGGGCGTCGGCGGCCTGCCGAAGGATGAGACGGCGGGACGGAAGTTGATCGATGACGCCGTGGCGGCTGGCGAGCCGTACGCGATGCGGCTGGCTGCTGCCGGATACGTCAGCGGCGAACTTGGCGGCACATACGATACCGTCAAGGCAGTCGATCTCTTGCGTAGGGCGGCGGATGGTGGCGAACTCATCGCCATGGCGCAACTTGCCTACTGCATCGATACCGGGCGAGGCGGGCTTGCCCGCGACGCCGCGAAGACGACCGACTATTTGCGACGCGCGGCGGATGCGGGGTTCGAGGGGGCGCAGCTCACGCTCGCACGGTGGCTCAGAGACCGATATGGCAATCGAGAAAGCGCGGATTTGTCGGAATCGATCAAGTGGTTCGAGCGGTCGTATCACCAAGGGCAATCGGTCTACGCTCTCGCGGAGCTCGCTTATGTCTACAGATACGCGCGGGAGGCGCCGTGGTTCGACACCAAGCGCTCGTTTGAATTGCTCCAGCTTTGCGCGCCTTACAAATATGCCTATTGCCATTATTGGCTTGCTCGTGCCTACCACGAGGGGGCCGGAACGGCGCGAGACCTCACCAAGGCGTACGCTTACTACACGGTTGCGAAAGAGCTCGGGCGGCAAGAGGCAGCCCCCAACCTTCAGAAACTCGATGATTTCCTTCAACCGGCCGTCAAGACCAGCGCAGCGGAGCTGGCCAAGAGCATTTCGGCGGGCCTCAAACCGATACCACGCGTGATCCGGCTACAAACGGCGGAGACTGAGACCGCAGGCCCATCTCCGTGGCCGGACCCCACCCCGCGACCGGCATCACCTTGATCCGCTAACTAATAGTCTTGCTGGCTCGTAACTATTCAAGCGCGTGCGAAGCATGGGATGGGTCTAGTCCATCGTCCGGTAGCCGAGCGCGTGGAGCATGACGCGCGGCTGACCCGTGCGCGGCACCGCGCCGTCCAGCTATCGTTCAGGCATCCTTTCGAGAAACCCCAACGGGCTTGAAGGATGCGTCGTGCGGCCGTGCGCCAGTGCGAAGGGAAACAACTATCTGCACCAAAATCGGCACCATGTTCCCGCACCGTCACTAGTACGACTGAGTCATTTAACTGAGTCAGTTTGCCGCGACGCGACATCTCGTGTTCGTCTACGAGCCACGCAAGCTGCCACGCGTGCTCTCGCCCGAAGAGGTGTTGCGGCTGCTGGAGGCCGCGCCCGGACCCAAGCACAAGGCGGCGCTCAGCGTTGCCGGTCTACGAGCCATGGAGGCGTCGCACTGAAGGTCTGCGACGTTGATTCCAGGCGCTCGATGATCCGGGTAGAGCAGGGCAAAGGCCGCAAGGATCGCCATGCCATGCTGTCACCGCAGCTGTTGGAGCGGCTGCGCGACTGGTGGCGCATCGCCCATCCTCAGGTGTGGATGTTCCCCGGCCGCGACCGCGTCAACCCGATGACCACGCGGCAGCTCAATCGGGTCTGCCACATGGCCGCCGAACTGGCTGGGCTGCCCAATTGGGTTGCCCCGCACACGCTCAGACATAGCTTCGCCACCCACCTGCTCGAGCAGAACATCGATATTCGTGTGATCCAGGTCTTGCTCGGAAGGGCGACATACTGCCCGCGAACAACAGGCTGAAGCACGCATCACTTACCGATTTCATCCTCGCTTCGGCGAGACGGTAGGCGTTAGGCGGCGGCTTGAGCGAGGCGGCGCCGCGTTTCTCGTTGTGCACCAACTTGACGGCACCTTTGCCTGCCTTCCGGCGTGGATGACTGACGAGGCTACGTCCCGATTCGAGATCAGCGTTGAGCCGCATTTTCCCCTGGATGTTCTTTGCTCCCTACGCAACGAGGTCGATGCGCTTCTAGGCTTTCTGGCGTCCGAATCAAAAACGGAGCGACCAGAGAATGACGCACCGATCCGAGAATCTCCAGCCAAGCCTGTTCGAGGCCGAGCGACCGTGCGTCGAACTGCGTGCAGCTCAAAAGAGCGAGCTCGCGATCGTCATCGAGGTGCTGCTGCGCGAGATCGCGGCGGCGCTGGCAAAGGCGGCAAGCGGGGGGAGCGGCGATGACCAAGATCACGACTGAGCATCTCGCCCGCAACGCCTGCGTTTACATCCGGCAATCGACAGCAGACCAGCTCGCGCATAATCATGAGAGCCGACGGCGCCAATACGGCCTCGTCGATCGCGCCAAGCAGCTTGGCTGGAGCAACGTCGATGTCATCGACGACGACCTCGGCCGGTCCGGCGGCGGCATCGCGCGTCCCGGCTTCGAGCGGCTGCTTGCAACGATCTGCGACGGCCGTGTCGGCGCTGTGCTCGCGATCGAGGCGTCGCGTCTTGCCCGTAATGGCCGCGACTGGCATACGCTGATCGAGTTCTGTGGATTGGTCGGCACGCTCATCGTCGACGAGGACGGAATCTACGATCCTCGCCATCCCAACGATCGGCTGCTGCTTGGCATGAAGGGCACGATGAGCGAGCTTGAACTCTCGATGTTCCGCCAGCGCTCGCAGGAAGCGCTGAAGCAGAAGGCGCGCCGCGGCGCGCTGGTCCTCGGTGTCGCCGCCGGCTATGTGAAGATCGGTCGCGATCGCATAGAGAAGAATCCGGACAAACGCGTGCGGGACGCCCTGCAGCTGGTCTTCACCAAGTTCGCCGAGCTGCAAAGTGCAAGACAGGTGCACATCTGGCTGAGAGAGGAGGTCATAGAGCTGCCGGTCAAGTCGCGCCAAGGCGAGGCACACGGCGTCGTGTGGCGACTGCCGGCCTACAACATCGTGCACAACATCCTGACCAATCCGATCTATGCAGGTGCCTACGCGTTCGGGCGCACGACGAGCCGTGTAAGTGTCAAAGGTGGACGCAAGCATGTCCGTCGTGGTGTGCAAAAGCCCATGGCCGAATGGGATGTCTTGATCAAGGATCACCACGCGGCCTATATCACCTGGGACGAGTTCGAGCACAACCTCGAGGTGATCGCCAACAATGCGACCGGCATGAGCAGCGCACTCGCTCGCGGAGCAGCTCGTAAAGGCGAGCTGCTGCTGCCTGGACTGCTGCGATGCGGCCACTGCGGCCGCAAGCTCCATGTGCACTACAGCGGCAAGATCGGCCGCTACAATTGCTACGGTGCGCGTACGAACCACGGTGCCGCGCGCTGCATTTCGATCAGCGGCTTGAGCATCGATACGGCGATCAGTAACGAGGTCCTGCACGTCCTGAAGCCGCTCGGCATCGAGGCAGCACTCAAAGCGATCGAGGCGCAATCGAGCACGACGACCGCGGCCGGGCGCCAGCTGGAGCTGTCGCTGCAGCAGGCGCGCTACGAAGCCGCGCACGCACGCCGACAGTACGACGCCGTCGACCCGGCAAACCGGCTGGTCGCCGGCGAGCTGGAGCGCCGCTGGAATGAGGCATTACAGGCTGTCGCAAAGCTTGAAGGAGAGATCGCCGCCCTGATTGCGCGCCGTCCGCCACCGCTCGGAGAACCGGAGCGCCAGCAATTGGCGGCGCTCGGTGCTGATCTGGAGCGCGCCTGGTTGCATCCCGCTGCAACCGCCGCAACGCGCAAGCGTATCCTTCGTGCGGCACTCACGGAGATCGTCGTGCGCAGGGACGGCGCAATCATCCATGCGGTCCTGCACTGGCAAGGCGGCGACCATACCCAACTGCAAGTCAAACAGCGACTGAATGCGGCCGGCCGGCACAATCCACGCATCCCCGACGACACTATCGCACTCGTGCGTGAGCTGGCGCGGCTGATGCCTGATCCGCAGATCGCGCGCCTGCTCAATCGCACTGGCGTCGAGACCGGGCACGGCAATGCCTGGACGCAAGAGCGCGTGCGCGGCTTCCGCAATCACCACGACATCACCGTCTTCCGCGACGGCGAGTGGGCGGAGCGCGGCGAGATTACGCTCGAAGCGGCAGCAAAACTCATCGGCGTCTGCAACATGACGGCGTTGCGTATGCTCCGCCGCGGCGACATCAAAGGCCGACAGGCTTGCGCGGGCGCGCCTTGGGTGATCAGGGCCGATGACTTGGCAGGTTTCGCCAAGGGAAAGCGTCGGAAGCCTCCGCTAACACAAAATGCCACGCAGCACGCCTTTGACTTTCAATGAGTTAGCCGAGGTGCATTATGAATCATGACTGCTTGGTCATGCCAAGCTCGACACCACGGCGCGCTACACCCAGGTGGCCACCAACATCATCGGTGAGGTCATGAGCGGTCGGGTGCAAGAAATTGTATCAACCGCCTGGCGTCCTCTGAGTCACGCGAGTTTTTGACGATTGCCGCTGTGAATATCTGTACGAGCTGCACTTCGTCGGGAAGTGGCCCCACGATCTCTACCCCGGGCTGGTTGTGAAGCTCGCTCATCGGGCCGATGGCCAGAGTCGGCTTCTCGGGCTGCCAACAGGGCAGTAGGACTCCGTACCACGGGGGGCATGATTTTCGTGGATTCCTTGTCGGCAATCGCCAATTTAGGGAGCACTTCGTTTTTCACGAAAAGGCCACTAGTGCTGCCGGGCATCGCGACCAAGCGCGCATCAAGTAAGGCCTGTCCGCCTCTCATTACAGTAGCGAGCATACGACGATACCCCCGAGGGGCGACAGCGGGGGGTGTGGGCTTCAAATCATCCTCTCTAACACCCGGCACAGGCCCTATAATCCAGGGCGGCCGACCCTTGCCGCGGCCACCCTCGAAGCCGCGAACGGGATGACATCTCACAGCAAAACGTGCTACGCAGATATCGTTAAATGTCTCGCGAGGCGTTGGCCCCGAGACGGCGAGTTTAGCAAAGCCTCGGGCGACTTCGCTAACGCTCACGATGGGCGACGATCAATTCACAATAAACCTGCTCGACCACCTCGTGAAATTCTAGCGCCATGTTGGATCAAACCAAAGCGACAGTCGACCATCGGCGCGGGCCGCGGCGGAGAGGCATCATCGGCGCCTTGACCAGGGCAGAACCCGAATCCGGGATGGACCGACGCTGGACGCCCCGCATCATCGTCCTGAGCGGCCTTGTACTGGCGATTCTGTGTGATGCCTTCGTGGCGCATATGCTCTCTGGGAACTATTGGGAGACCTATCGGGCGACCGAAGCCGCGAACGGCGATCTCGCCCGCGCCCTCGAAGAATACATGTTGCGCAACATGCAAGGCGTCGACCTTCTGCTGGGCACGACCATCGATGCTCTCGAGCAGAAACCGTTCCTGCTATCCGCCGGCAATCCGGCCCTGATCAATGAGTTGAAACACAGGGTGGCGCCGTACCCCGCGGCAAAATCGATCGTGGTTCTCGATGCTGACGGAAACATGCTTGGGGACACTATGGGCAGCGAGGCATCCGGCCGGGCAGCAAACTTCGCCGACCGGGCTTATTACAGTGTCCAGCGGGATGATCCCGGCCGCGGTCTCTTCATCGACGTGCCGCTTATTTCACGTGTTCCTCCTCAAGGTCGCTTTATCGCAGTGAGCCGCGCCTTTCTGACGGCCGACCGACGTTTTGGCGGCGTCGTCTTCGTTGCTCTCGACTACAATATCCTCCGGCAGTTCTTTCTGTCACTGAACGTTGGGCAGCGTGGCACGGTGACGCTTTACCGCGACGACGGCAGGATTTTGCTGCGAACGCCGAACGCGGACAAGTTTGCCGGTCGCGACGTCAGATCGAATCTGTTGTTCACGCGCTATCTCCCGCAAGCGCCGAGCGGAATCTTTGAAGGAAGCGGAATCACGGACGGGACGTCGCGGAGCATCAGCTATCGGCGGGTCGCCGGCATGCCACTGGTGGTGACCGTGGCACGCGACCCGGTTGAGTTTCTGGCCGGCTGGAAGAACAATGCGCTGTACTACAGCCTGATCGCCGCTGGGCTCAATCTGTTGATCGCCGGATTCGGCCAAGGTCTGGCGCGGCAATGGCGGCTGCGCGCGAAATCGGAACAGGCGCTGCGGGACAACCTTGAGCAGCATCAGCTGGTCACTGAAAACGTTCCCGCCCTGATCGTCCATGTCGGCGCCGATGGTCACATCCGCTACGCCAACCGTGTCGCACTCGAATGGTATGCCCAGCCGTCCGCCGACGCCATCCGCACCCGCAAGATCGACGATTTCATCGACCCCTTGCGACTTGGCGAGGGGCGGCTGAAGATCGAGGCGGCGCTGGCCGGCCGAACCACCCGCGGCGAGGAGAAGGCGGCGTTCCCCGACGGCTGTGAACGCTGGTGCGAGACCATCCGGGTGCCCGATTGCGGCCATGACGGCACGGTGCGCGGCTATTTCGTGCTGTCGGTCGACATCACTGAGCGCAAGCGCGTCGAGGACGAACTGCGTCAAGCACAGAAGATCGAAGCCATCGGGCAGCTAGCCGGAGGGATCGCGCACGACTCCAACAACATGCTGGCGGCGACGCTCGGCAATCTCGATCTGCTGCTCGACGCATTGCCGCCCGCCGACGTCTCGCGCCGCAGCCTGGCCGAACGGGCGATCGAGGCGGCCGAGCTGGTCGCCGATCTCAACCGCCGCCTGCTCGCTTTCGCCCGCAAGCAGACGCTGCGGCCGCAGATCACCGACGTGAACCAGCTGGTCAGCGGGCTGACGACAATCCTGCAGCGGACGCTTGGCGAAACCATCGAGATCGAAGTCGCGCAGGACCCGATGCTGTGGCACTGCCTGATCGATCCGACGCAATTGCAGAACGCGCTGCTCAACCTGGCCATCAACGCGCGGGATGCGATGGCAGGCAGCGGGCGCTTGACGATCACGACCGCGAATGCCGTGCTCGACCAGCCACCCGATGACGGCGACGAACGCATCGTCCCCGGTGATTACGTGACGATCGCGGTGTCGGACATGGGCGCCGGCATGCCGCCCGAAATTGCGCGCCGTGCGTTCGAACCGTTCTTCACCACCAAGGAGGTCGGCAAAGGCAGCGGGCTCGGCCTCAGCATGGTCTATGGCTTCACCAGGCAATCGGGAGGCACGGTGGTGATATCGAGCCGAGTGGCGCATGGTACGTGCGTCACGCTGTATCTGCCTAGCGCGGGACCAGCGGCAATCGACCGGCCGCGCGCCGGGGCGGCGCGACTGCCGCGACGAGAGACTGGCCAACGGATTCTCGTGGTGGAGGACAATCCGCTGGTGGGCGCCATGGCATCCAGCATGCTGTCCTCCATGGGTTACAGCTCGGTTGTCGTCATCAATGCTTCCTCGGCGATCGCCGAATTGGAGCGGCCGGACCCGATCGCGCTGCTGCTGACCGATATTCTCCTGCCCGGCGGCATGACCGGTGTTGACTTGGCGCGTCAGGCGCGCCGCAGATGGCCCGACCTGCCCATTCTCTTTATGTCCGGCTTCGCGGATCCCTCGCTGGTGCCCGACGAGTTCCGCGCCAATACAAAGCTTCTCACGAAGCCATTCCGTCTGGGGCAATTGTCCGAAGCGATCGTGTTCGCCTTGGCCGGCACAAAAGTGACCTGAGTTCGCAGCAATCATAATTTGAGCTACCCGGTGTTTCCGGTAAATCAGAAACTCTATCGGGACATCAGAAATTTGGGTGGGCCCATTCAATTTCAGATAGCGTCTCAATGAATTCCCGGCGGCAGCGGTCTGGCACCAACAGGACTGCTCAAGGATCGAGACAAAGCCATCGAAACGGCTGTGCGATGTGCCCAGGGACTATGGCGAGGCGCGCTACAGCAACGGTGCCGCGCCCGATTTGATTCAGCTTTGGCGCTCGTAAAATGCACCTTGCCTTATGCGCACCTAGGTAAGAGTTATAGACATCTTTCTCCGCCCTCCGAGCGCACCTGAAACCCAAGCCGGCGAATGCTGCTTGGGCGACACCTGTTTTCCGGGTCTATTGGGTCGTCCGTGAAGAACGGCGCGCTCAGGCTGGGACGGGTTGAATCGCCGCCAGGAGAGCGGTGATGAATAGACGCCACAAGATGCTGAGCCAGCGGATCAGGCGGCGGAAGTTATAGCCGGCGGCGGCCAGGACGGCGTTGGCGGCGTCGCCTCGACGGTGCCAGAGATAGTTGCGGCCCATGCGGTGCTCTTCCTTGAGATGGCCGATCACGGGCTCGATGGCGGACCTGCGGTGCAACTGGCGTTTGATCCGGGGTGTTACGCCCCGTTTCTGGCCGGAGATGAAGACCCTGAACTTGTAATCGGGCGGGGCGTTGTGGCCGCGATATCCCTTGTCTGCGAGGAGACGCTCCAGGGTGTTGCCGACCAGCGCTTCGATGTCCGGGATCACGGTTGCCAGAGTATGACCGTCATAGGGATTGCCGGGTAGCGCCTTCACGTGGGTGACGAACTGGCCGCCCTTGGCGTGGCTGATGGTGGTGGCGACGGAGACCTTGACGCCGAACTCGTAGGGCCGATGGGCCTTGCCCTTGCCGATGCATTCGACTTCCGGCGCGTGCAGGGAATAGACCTTGGGTCCGCGCTGGCCCTGTTGTTGCTCGTGCACGCGCCGCGCCAGCAATAGCAGCTGCGCGAACGCCGCTTCGTGCCCGCTGTCGCCCTCGATCTTGCGGGTGATGTCGCGGATGACGCGGCCGAGATAGGTCCGCAGCGTCTTCAACGTCTTCTTGGCGCGTTTGAACTGCTTGGCGTGGGCATAACGCTGCTGCTGGATCAGAGCGAACTTGCCCACCCGCGCATAGGACTGGCGCAAGGCCACCCCGCGCAGCTTCGCCAGCCGCACCAGTTTTTCGCGGGCCCGGTTCAGAAGCTTGGCATCGGTGGGGAACATCACGTTCTTGGGCTGCACCGTGGTATCGACGATCACCCGCGACAGCTCCGACGGCTTGATCGCCTCTGTCTTGACGGCGACCGACAGGCTTTCCTGAAGCAGCGCCTGCAGCCGCTCCTCGCCCATCCGGTTGCGCCAGCGCGTCAGCGACGAGCGATCGAACACCAGCCGGTGCTGGAAGAACTCCTCGCCGCAGAAATATTGGTAATAGGGGTTCTCGACCCAGCGCTCGCACAAAACCTCATCATCTCAACCAACTCCCCGTTCAGATCGAGACGCTGATCGTACGCAGCAAGCAGGAGCGCCCTCACTGGGGAGCGCCGAAGATACGCGAGCGGCTAGCACGGCTTTATCCTGACGTCCATGCCCCGGCGATCAGCACGGTGCATGCCATCCTGGACCGCCATGGGCTGGTCAAGCGCAGGGGGCGTCGGCGCCACAAAGCCACTGGCACACCATTGTCGACCAGCGATCAGCCCAATGATCTGTGGTGCGCCGACTACAAGGGCGAGTTCATGCTGGCTGATCGCCGCTACTGCTATCCGCTGACCATCACCGACTTCGCCAGCCGTTATCTGTTTGCCTGCGAAGCCTTGCAGAGCACCAAGGAGGCCTACGCCTTCACTGTTTTCGAGAATGTGTTCAGGGAGTTCGGCCTGCCAAACGCCATTCGCACCGACAACGGTGTTCCCTTCGCAAGTCCCAATGCGCTCTTCAATCTCTCCAAACTCTGGGTCTGGTGGCTTAGGCTCGGGATTGCGATCGAACGCATCAAGCCCGGCAACCCGCAGCAGAACGGCCGCCACGAGCGCATGCATCTCACCTTAAAGCTGGAGACCACCAAACCAGCCGCCCACAACTTCCTGCAGCAGCAGGCCAAGTTCGACGACTTCATCGATTGCTACAACCGCGCATCAGAACACCCATCTGTCTATGTTGTTGAAGAGAAGAGACTTTGCTGATTGGGATGCGATCCCGCGGGGTATCTTGGGTTCTGTCGCGCTCGTTCGGCGATCGATTGAGCAGCAGTTGTTATCAGCGAGGCGCGGGCGAAGATCCACGGGCCGTCCGATAGCGGATGGAAGGCTTCGATCTCGCCGGCTTCAGCGGCCAGGCGGAGCGTCTTGGGCGCGATCTTCAGGAGCTTTGCGGCGTTGCTAAGGTTGAGCCAGGGTTCGATCCCATCATCGGCGGGCTTGAACACCGGGATGTGGTAGCTTGAGCGCATTGATGTGACGCGCTCGCGGGTCCAGCGATTGCCGTTGCCCGTCTTGAGGCCGTTGCGGTTGAGGAGGCCAGCAATCAGATCGTCGCTGGCGATTAGCACCAGTTGACGCACGGCTTGGATAATATCGGCAGAAGTGCTGTTGCGCTGTCCGCGCCGGCGCTTGGGCAAGCGCAACTCGCTGTGGGCGCCACCGATCCAGTGGACGATGAGAACGATCTCGGACGCCGCGTCGTCGATATCGGCCACGACCTCATGGACGAGGGTGCGTACAATGCGCTTCTTGAGGCGAGCGTCCGTCGTCGGCGCATCCCAGACCGTTTTGAGGTTCGAGGCCAAAACGCCGAGCGAAGCTGGATCAGCAATGGGTGCGGACGTCGCCGCATCATGCATGGCGATCTTGTCCTCGACCTCCGCCGCGTGAGCGAGCGCCCTGTTCCAGCGCGCTTCAAGCTCACTCGCCACCAGCCGGTTCGCGGGGTCCGCGGCATCGTATTGCCGGAAAGCCCGGTCGGCGGCATAGCGCGCCGCTTCCAGATCGCGACTGAGAGCATCGCGCACCTGATCCCGTCGTTCTCCGGCTTCCTTGGCGGCAGCGGTTGCAGCGGCGATAGCGCCTGGGCCGACAACGCCAAGCAGTGCTTCCTCGATTGCATCATCGACGCGCAATCCTCCGAAGGCGATGCAGTGAGGGCCGCCATTGTCCATCCAGGCGCGGCTGCAGCTGTAGCGCGGGATATGGTGCTTCATGCCTGAGTAGCGGAGTGTGAGCTTGCGGCCGCAGCGCTTGCACCGGATCAGACAGACCGGCCAGCAGCGCGTCTCCATGCTTGGGCGCGCCGTGATGCCGACCACCAGTGGGAA